>P_A23_Liq_2_FmtDRAFT_1000034_pt1 | contig 31717 bp, 33 predicted proteins | sample PonA232FremontCA_FD_10599 | JGI IMG/M metagenome (IMG submission 10599) | reverse complement strand
TATTATTTGAGAATATCGTCGTATTCGCCATCTTCCATTCGTGATTTAAACTCACGCGGGTTGTTGCCATCAATTGTGACACCAAGCGAGGTGCAGGTTCCAACGACCTCTTTTGCGGCATTGAATGTATCATATGAGAGTAAATCCGATGACTTCTGCTCGGCGATTTTTTGAACTTGATCAACGCTCATATTCGCAACAAAGTTCTCCTGCGGTTCACCAGAACCCGACTCAAAGCCGGCTTCATCTTTGATTAATTCTGCGGTTGGTGGGACACCAACGGAGATTGAGAAGTCACCAGTATCTTCATACTCAACGGTGACAGGCACTTCCATCCCATCGAATGCATCTGTCTCATCGTTGATTGTCTGGACGACATCCTGTACATCCACCGGGGTTGGTCCGAGTTCCGGACCGAGTGGTGGACCTGGGTTTGCCTCCCCACCGGGAATGAGTACTTCAATAGTTCCAGCCATACATTATTGCACCCTATGGTGACTTTTAACCGTTTTCTTTTGCCCGAGCAGCCGTGTTAGGCGGTTTTACAGAGTTACAAGACAGGTGCCACAGGGCTTGATCCCGAGGCGGTTCACGAAAGTGTGGTGAGGGTCCTAGACGTCGAGGGTAAATGGTGCAATATCATCAGCACCCGCAGCCATCGCACCAGTAAGCGATGCAATAGCATCAAGATCAGTTGTATCAATAACCTCGACCGGTGTGTGCATGTATCGATTCGGAATACCGATATTCAATGCTGGAATGCCGCTTCGACTCGTATAAAATGCGTCAGCATCAGTCCCGGTTCGGGATCCTGCTGCTTGTAGTTGGACATCAACCTCTGCTGTTTCTGCTGCATCACGTGCAAGTGTCACCAACGTCGGGTGGTTCACGCTGCCACGGGTGACGACAGGTCCGGATCCAAGCTCAACTGGACCAACGCTATTTCCTGGAAGATCAGGATTATCGGTTGCGTGAGTCACGTCAATCGCAACTGCTGCATCTGGGTCAAGATCAAATCCAACCATCTTCGCTCCTTGAACGCCAACCTCCTCCTGGACGGTACTGACAGCATAGACCGTTGCATCGACAGACTGCGTGCGTGTTGCAGCAGCCCGAAGCGCCTCAGCGGCAGCCCAGATACCAACGCGATTATCAAGCGCACGCGCTGCAAGCCGTGTATCAGCAAGCGGTCGAACCCGAGTTTCAACGGTGACTGGATCGCCGACTTCGACACGCTCACGTGCTGCATCACCGTCCTCAGCACCGATGTCGATGAATTGCTCATCAATATCGTCATATGACTCATTACCAGTATCACGAAGGTGGATTGCAGTCTGACCAATGACGCCAGCAACAGGGGTTTCAGAGTGAACCGTTACATGTTGTCCTTTTGAGACGGTTCGGTCAGCACCACCAATGCGATTGATACGAAGATATCCATCATCAGTGATGTCACGAATGATATATCCGATTTCGTCTGCATGACCGGCAAAGGCAATGGAGACATCGCAAGCAGGGTCGCCGTGATAAACTGCAACAGCATTGCCATAGGCATCGGTATTCACTTCATCGGCAAACTGTTGAACGTACTTCACCCATACTCGTTGACCAACTGTTTCGAATCCTGATGGACTTGGTGTCGTCAATAAATCTGTCAAGAATTCACGTCTGGTATCATCCATATTTTCTTATTCGGTCGAAAGGCTCCTGAATGTACCGTTCGATGTTGTATAATCACTCAAAATTCCTGGATAGGACATCTCGTCGATAAGAGTGTTTTCAGATTGATCAAGACGAGTGTCTTGGAGATTGGATGTAATTCTGTGGGAGGTTACGACGATTACATGTCCGACATGATGAATCTCATGTTGCTGACCGATAATCATTAAATAGCAACTGCGTGTGAATACGATATGACTATTTCAAGTGCTCCCGGGAAGGTGTATCTCTTTGGCGAGCATGCGGTTGTATATGGGGAACCGGCAGTTCCTTGTGCAATTGAACGACGTGCAACGGTCACAGTTGAGCGTCGTTCTGATGATCATATTCGGGTTGAAGCACGCGATCTCAGCTTAGATGGGTTCACTGTTGAGTACACCGGTGATACTGAATACCGCCCTGACGTCGATGTTCCAACCGCACTTGTCGACGCCGCGATGGGATACGTTGACGCTGCTGTCGAACAGGCACGTGATGCCGCAGATATGCCGGACGCCGGGTTTGACATTATCGTTGAGAGTGATATCCCACTTGGTGCGGGTCTTGGCTCGTCTGCTGCTGTTGTTGTTGCTGGTATCGATGCTGCGACACGTGAACTTAATACACCACTCGATTGTCGTGAAGTTGCACGACGTGCGTATAACGCAGAATATGATGTCCAAGATGGACAGGCTTCACGAGCAGACACATTCTGTTCGGCAATGGGCGGTGTTGTTTATGTTGAAGGCGATGAGTGCCGGCGAATGACAGCCCCAAATCTCCCGTTTGTCATTGGATTCGATGGCGGTGCAGGCGATACAGGCGAACTTGTTGCCGGAGTGCGGAGACTACGCTCGGAATATGATTTCGCGGCAAAGACAGTCGGAAGTATTGGTGAGATTGTTCGACAGGGTGAAACGTTATTACAAAATGCCAACCCAGAGACCACCCCTGGGCAAGCACTCCTCACGGAGCTTGGTCAGTTCATGGACTTTGATCATGGACTGCTTGAGGCACTTGGTGTGTCATCGCGGACACTCGATAATATGGTCTGGGCTGCACGCGAAGCCGGTGCGTATGGTGCAAAACTAACCGGTGCGGGTGGTGGTGGATGTATTGTCGCGCTTGATGAAACATCAGAGACAGAAACAGCATTAGAGTATACCGCAGAGTGTCATGACGTCTTTCGGGCAGAACTTGATCGTATTGGTGTGCGTGTCGAGGAGAGCTGAGTATGTCAAGAGAAACTAACTCACCGGTGCCAGTAAACCTGAATACGAGTATGAAGGGTCTAAGTGTGCTCAAACTTGGCGGGAGTGTCATTACCGATAAAACAACGCCAGAAGCAGTTGACACCGATACGCTTGAGACGGTGGTTGAGACGATCGGTTCAGCAGTGACGTCGGGGGAATCAGCGTCTACCACAGGTCATGAACGACAGACGTCGGCTGAGAGATCAAAAAAAGATATTGGTAATTTGAATCATCACTCGCACGCTGAGCATGAGGGATTGATTATCGTCCATGGTGGAGGGAGTTTTGGACATCATCATGCAGAGCGGCATAACGTAAGTACAACAACAGGGACGAGTGACGCAGCAGCTATCTGGGAGATTCATGACGCGATGCGACGACTGAATGATACTGTTATCGAAGCACTGCATGCAGTTGGTGTCCCTGCAATCCCGGTTCACCCGCTGTCGGTTGCGACTCGAGACGAGAATTCTACCCTTGAGATTCCGATCGACCCCTTTTCACGAATGCTCGCACAGGGATATGTACCGGTCACACACGGCGATATCGTCATCGATTCTCAATCCGGAGCAACCATTTTGAGTGGTGATGAAATTGTCGTGAGCGTCGCAAAGGGACTTACAGCTGATCGCGTTGGACTATGCTCGACGGTTTCGGGTGTCTATGATGACGATGGGAGTGTCATCCCGAAAATTACGACGTATGAGTCAGTTGCAGATGTGCTTGGAGATTCAGAGACGACTGATGTCACCGGTGGGATGGCAGGAAAAGTTCGTACATTATTGAATCTTGAGATGCCCGCACATATCTTTGGACCAACAGCGCTTACTGAGTTTTTTGCTCATAAACAAGTTGGAACAAGCATTCAGTAATACCTCAATTTCATGAGATTGATGTCGGATAACTCGCAGATACTAGGAATGACACCATATCATTATCACTCAGTTGTCGTGTCATCAGCGCTCTTGGAGCCATCCCCACCCACATCAATAGTAACAGTGAGCCCATCGCGGGCAAATCTGACCTCTCCATCGTATTTTTTCTGAATACGCTCACGCATCGTCTCATGATTGCCTTCTGTATGTGGAAAAAGATGTGTCAGATACACACGACCGACTGTAATTCCATTGAGTACATTCGCGAGTTGAGATGGTGTTGGGTGTCCTGAGACATCAACCCCATCAGGGAATGAGCAGTCATGAACAAGGACTGCAGCCCCATCGGCAAGGCGGGCGATTCTATTTGTTGCCTCTGTATCGCCGGAGAAAACAACGGTCGCTGATTCATCTGCATCTGATTCTTCTGATTGTGCATCAGCACTAATATCCTGTTCCTGTGTTGGCTCAGTGATTCGATATGCAAGTCCATCAACTGAGTGCTCAGTCCGTCTGGCTTCGATATCGAAATCTGTAACAGTGAATTCAGTTGGTCCAACCTCACGGATACGCAATTCAATCTGATCTGAAAGATACTCGTGTATCTCAAGTAAATCATCGATAAGCCTCTTTGTTCCAGCAGGTCCGACAATTTCAAGATAGGTCTCACCAGCCAGCCATCGGGCTTTCATTAATGGAAGTAAATCTGTCACATGGTCAATATGATGATGCGTCAAAAGCACCGACGAAATATCTTCATAGCCGACCTCAGTCGCGGCAAGGCGCTGGAGAACACCACTGCCACAGTCAACGAGCAGCGCTCGATCATTATTATCTGTCGTGAGTAATGACCCTGTCTGTGCACGGTCAGCGACCGGCATTGGACTACCTGTCCCAAGAAAGGTCAAACGCATACGTATTCTAGTGTGACGGGCTGCAAATGCGTTCGGAACAGAATATCAAAGACTGCAACGATGAGATTACTGCTGATTGCAAACTCAACTCGAACAGAACCGACTTACATTCGTAGCACAAGTCATTTACAATGTCTCAGCGTGGGCGAGCGTTACTTCGCGAAGCCGCAGAGCAGGCACGCACTGATGCGGATAAAACATCGTTTACGTTCGACCCAGAAACCGTCGAGATTAATGACGCAGATGTGCTGACCCGACTTGATCCGGCTGTCCAGGAATGGTGGGTCAGCCAATTCGGTCGATATGTTGCTGAGAATGATGGATTCTTTACACCGCCACAGCGAGAAGCGATTCCACTTGTTGATAATCAAGAGAACGCGCTTGTCTGTGCACCGACAGGATCCGGGAAAACACTTGCATCGTTCACCGCGGTATTGAATGATCTCTTCAAGCGTGCTCGCAAACGCGACGACGGACTTGAAAACCAGGTATACTGTTTGTATATCTCACCGCTGAAGTCGCTTGCAAACGATATTCATCGAAATCTCGATGTACCGTTATCGGGGATTCGCGAACGAATTATCGCTGACGCCAAGTCCAAGTCCGAATCTGAAATCAAAACTCAATCGGCAAATACAGCAGCCACAGACGGAAGCTCAGGTAGTGAGGAAGATGTCGATTCGAGTATCAACGTGAGACATGCAATCCGTCACGGCGATACCGATTCAGCGGAACGACAGCGGATGCTTGAGGAAACCCCGCATATTCTTAATACGACACCAGAGACACTCGCAATCTTACTGAATGCCCCAAAATTCCGCGAAAAACTTCGTGGGATTGAATATGTTATTGTCGATGAAATACATAGCCTTGCTGCCAATAAACGTGGCACGCATCTATCAGTCTCACTCGAACGGCTTGAGGAACTGACAGAGACATCACCAACGCGAATTGGCTGTTCAGCGACGGTCGAGCCACTCTCGACGGTTGGGAAGTTCCTTGTTGGATATAACAATGATGGCACCCCGCGTGAGTACGAACTCGTTGATACACGATTCGTTCGTGAATTTGATTTGAGTGTTGAGTGCCCGACTGATGATTTGATTCACACGCCACGTGGGAAGGTACAAGCACGGTTTTATGACCGGCTTGAGCAACTCATTGATGATCACAAAAATACAATCGTATTCACCAATACGCGTTCAGGTGCCGAGCGAGTGCTCTCGACGCTGCGAGATCGTTCAGATACATTCGATGAATCAAATTCTGGCTGTCATCACGGGAGTCTCTCGAAAACTCGGCGACAAGAAATTGAATCAGAATTGAAGGCAGGAACACTTGATGTTGTAACAACCTCAACAAGTCTTGAACTCGGGATTGATATGCCGCATGTCGATCTTGTTGTCCAGGTTGGATCGCCAAAGTCTGTTGCTGCGTTACTGCAGCGGGTTGGTCGTGCAGGGCATCAGCTTGGTGAAACCGTTGAGGGACGAGTGATTGCACTTGATAGGGACGAACTCGTTGAATGTGCGGTAATGTTACAGAAAGCCGAGTCGGGATTTGTTGATCGGGTGTTTATTCCTGAGGGTGCCCATGATGTCGCTTCCCAACAGATCTATGGGATGGCAATTAACGAAATTAGACGAGAGGCGACCTTCCGGCAGATACTGACGCGTGCATATCCATATCGCAATTACGGTGACGATGACTGGGAGGAATTACTTCGATATCTGACCGCGGATTATGATGGACTCGATGAAAAGAACGTTTATCCAAAGATCTGGCGCGATACAAACGACGCCCCATCCGGTGAACATCATTATGACGAGTTCCCTGTCGGTACTCCTTTGATTGGTAAGCGAGGGCGACTTGCAAGAGTTATTTATATGACAAACATCGGGACGATTCCTGATTCATTCTCGTGTACAGTCCTGACTCGGAGTGAGGATAAACAGGTCGGCACACTCGATGAGGATTATCTTGACACACTCGAAACGGGTGATGTATTCGTCCTTGGTGGAGACCGATTCGAATATCGATATCGACGCGGATCAAAGGTGTATGTTGATCGGACGAGTGAGCGCCCAACTGTCCCGTCGTGGTTTTCTGAACGACTTCCATTATCATATGACCTTGGTCGTGAGATTGCTTCATTCCAGGGTGAGGTAATAAATCGACTTGAGGCTGATGGGGCGACCGCAACTCGCCAATGGCTTGATGAATTTCCTATTGATACGAATAGTGCTCGCGCGATCACTCGGATTTATGACCAACAGCGACAGTATACCGGAGCAACAAGCGTTTCAACGGATAATCGTCTCGTTGTTGAGGAAGAACTCGATCGGGATTCATACCGACGGCGATTTTATATTCACTCAACGTACGGTCGTCGATTCAATGATGGACTCTCACGATTATTGGCGTATCACTGCGCACAACAGACGAATGCAAATGTGAAGATTGCCGTCGCCGATAATGGATTCACACTTGTAATGCCGCTGAATCGCAAGGTGGACGTTGGCGCAGTACTTGAATCAATCGAGCCAGCGGCAGTGCGGTCAGACCTCCGATCAGCGCTTGATGGAACTGATCTTCTGAAGCGATACTTCCGAATCAACGCAACACGGTCGCTCATGATTTTGAAGCGGTACAAAGGATATGAGAAATCCGCTGCACAACAACAGGTCTCCTCAGAAATGCTATTATCATTCGCAGAAGAACTTGACTCATTTGCGGTGATTGATGAGACATATAGGGAAATTCTTGAGGATAAACTGAATGTCGATGCAATTGAGGAGGCACTCAGAAATATCCAAGATGATGAATTGATCGTCGAGACTGTCGAAGTTGATTCACCATCGCCGCGGGCATTCGGACTCGCAACGCTTGCAGCGAGCGATGTTGTGCTTGCAGAAGACGAAAGCGCTGTGTTACAAGAGTTCCATGCCCGTGTGCAAGCAGAAATCGGTGATGAAGAAACAGCATCTGAGACGGAAACACAGACATCATCAAGCTGACCATCACGAATCGGAACCCGACGTGCGAATAGAGTTGGAGACTGAGATTAAACTGATGAGAGTATATTTGGATTTTCACTAATAGCTAGCGTAATTATGTCGAGGATGCATTGATCATTGCAATATGGAAAATACAGGTCTCACCGGCACTGGCAATAATGACAAATAATGAATGATAGACAGACAATATGAGACAAACGTGCTATTGCTTCGCCCATTCAAGCAGTGTTGCATAGAAGGGATCCGATGAGAGTGCCGCCGTATCCCCGACAAGAACAAGTCCCTTTCGAGCGCGCGTAATTGCAACATTAACACGTCTGGTATCCTCAAAGATCGGCTCCTCAAGCGAGTTGGTGGCGACAAATGAGATAATGATAATCTCCTTTGCTGACCCCTGGAATCGATCCACGGTGTCGACTGTTACTGATGTTCGTTGACTAATCGCAGCGACTTGTGCCCGAAACGGGGCAATAACACCAATGTCAGATGGATCGATACCCGCATTGATGTATGTCGTGACAATATCTGCAATACGGTCAGCCTCAGTTAGATTTGTGTTGCCATCTCGGGTCCCGTCTGGATCAATAAAGACGACTGGATCCCGAAGATGTGCTGGAAGCGTGTGGGTTTGTGTTTGATCATCTTGATGTGCGTCCAATCGCTGTTGTTTTTGTTGTCGATAGCCATCGCCGCCATCTGTTGCCGGACCAGTGGGTGTCTCATCAAGCAGGTCAGCTGGTCGCTGCGTTGCGACCGTACGTGTCGCTGGTCGTAATTCACCATCATAGAACTTCTGTGATGAAAAAGCCTGAATCCGCTGTGCCATCCGATATTGTCGATCCAACAGGACTGATGCTTCAGGGTGCGTCTCAATAAGTCGCTCGAATAGTGACGTCTGAAGATCAGTATCAGCGCGAACAACCGGTGGAAGTTGTTGATGATCACCAACAAGAACAACGCGGTCTGCAAGAGCAACTGCAGCAAGTGTATTTGGCTCGGTCAGTTGTGACGCTTCATCGATGACGGCAACATCAAACGACTGCTCACGCATGACTCGCGACCCACACGTTGCTGTCGTCGCAGCAACGACTGACGCCGATTGAACTGCTGTTGCGCATGCCGCCGGGGAGCCCGTGTCATCAAGTTTGATGTCCTGCATCGAATCATCAATCCCGGCGTTCGTCCCGACACGAACAATGCTCTCATCGGAAACATCAACATCCGGATCACGGACAGCTGTAAGTGCATTATCGACCGCACGATTCGTGAACGCTGAGAGAAGTACACGATCACCACGGGCAACAAGAACGGACAGCAGTTGTGCAATCGTATACGTCTTACCGGTGCCAGGAGGACCATGAATAAGTGCAAAGTCCTCAGCATTGACCGCACGTTTTACAGCACGATTCTGTGCGTCGTTACTCGGAATGTATGTCTCATCCGCACGATTACTAAATGTTGGCTCACGCCGATTGAAGAAGACAGCCTTCTGTGTGTCATCACCGCGAAGAATGAAATCATCAAGCGCCGTTAACATCCGATCAACACCAATCTCAGATGGATAGACATCAAGTCGCTTCAGTGTGATTTTCTCATCTGCGGTGACAACAATCGTTCCATCACCGTCATCATCTACATCAAGCGTCTGTATTCGACACACCTCTGACTGTCCTGTGATTGGATTCCCATTACTCCCAAGGGCAATGTCCCCATTTCGAAGTTTTGAGACAGCGTCGTCATCACGAATTGCACGAATTTCCCATCTTCCGGTGTCGAGTTGTGTGGCTCCTGCTGGTGTCAGATTGATGAGTGCTCTGTCATCACTCGCCCGTTCACTCGGGGATTGTGTCCATAACTTTCGATATTCATCGTGAACAGCACGACGTTCACGCTCAATCGCGTGATAGAACCGTTCAAGATACTCTCGTTCATCAGCAGGGAGTGTCTGTCCAACTTGTCCGGCTTTTGATTCTTGATCAAGTCGTCCGGCAACGACACGACATGTGTCCTGCTCGAAACAATATTCACAGATTGCATCTGCTTCATATCCGGTTGGAATAGACATGTCGTGTTCCATCGCAGCAATCTCATTTCGTTTGCGGACAACGAATTTCAGTAACCCGGGAGCAATCGAGAAGTCCTTCGCTGGAGAGAGATCACCCGTTTCCTCATTCCGGTCGACAGCCGTGTTTTTTGTATAAAGTAGGGTCCCTGTATTCACATCGATACCGCGATTGACAAGAATGAGCGCATACGCAGCCGCCTGAATTTTATCTTGGAATCGGGGGTCATGATCTGTGTTCTTCCCGGTTTTGAGCTCAACAGGAATACCTCGGCGGAGTGCATCAGCACGCCCTTTGATTCCAAACGTTGGTGAAATGAGTGTTTGCTCTGAGCGCCATGTATCTTCAGATGGACCAAGCGTTCCCTGATCAAGCCAGCCCTCAATCGCAGTTGCATTCTGTCTGACTTCCTCGCGAACAGCATCGGCATCGCGACCAAGCAGACCCAACTCAAGTCCAGCCTCATCAACACGGTCATCAATCGAGGAGGAAAGGTCACGACCACGAAGAAGGTCCCCAAAGACCTCATGGACAATTGTTCCCTTCACCACGGGATATTTCAGTGGAATGCCAGAGAGCTTGTTCAAATAATACATCCGTGGACATTGCACCCATGATCGGATATCTGTGACATCAACAATGAACGAGGGCTCAAGAATGACATATGAATCACTCGTCGTTGAGTATCTTGGGTCCCCGCGATATTCATCGAGATCAACATTGGTCACAAGCAACTCCATCTCGGGTTCAGCATATGTCATCGTCTCCGCCCAGTCGCCCCATAGTGTGAGCGTTCGGATTGGATCCTCTGTGAGAGATGAATCAGGAATATCGAGTTCGGCAGCTTCATTCGCTGGAAGGTCATCGATACGGAGAGTTACCTCAACAAGCGTTCGCGATCCTTGGTCTGTGGTGACCTCACGCTCGTCATCAATCCTGATGATTTGTCCACGGATTCGCACATCGCATATCTCCGGGTGGACGAGTAAGACGCTATCGGTCGTATTATTATAGTTGAATTAAAAACGATCCAATTGCGCATGTGACATGGAGATAGCCGTTATCCTCTTTCACTCGGGACTCCATATATTACATATATCTATGCATATCAGAGATTGGCAAGATATTCTAACGGACGTAACAGAGGCGGATGTCGACCCGGACGGATGGCGAGCCGTTGCTGGAACGCGACAGGAAGGTCTTGGTGAGGATCTCTTCTTAGGGCATCCAAATGCCGGGGTATATGAACTGAAGACGTATGCAAAAAACCCGCGAGAACTCCGAGGTGTCGGGACTCAGGTTGCACGACGGATTGATGATGAACTTGACCCACTGCTCCCACAGCAAAACCGACAACAGGATACTGAATCTGAGGAGCAAGGTCGGTTTGCAGTACAGTCACCACCAAGTGATGAAGAACATGCAGAGTCGATGGCAAAGCGTCTTGAGGAGACCGTTCGCGTTCACTCTGAAGCACCGACCTCACCTGATGATTTCTTCACCGACGTAATGGACGCGCTTGAAAGCCCGGCATTTGGTCCAATGAAATATGAATTCGATGGTCGACCAGAGGAGTTGGATAAGCTTACTGAGACGTTTGAAGATACTGATGACTTACTTGCGAAGGATCTTGATGACCTCGTTGAGAGTGACGAGGTAAATCGTGGATTCCAGTAAGGATAGAGAACATTATTAATCGTATCGCCTTCGTTGTGAGATGCTGACGAATTGGCGATAGTGAGGATAATTCGCTGCAATCACCAGTATCATATTATTTGAAATATGATGTGACGTATGGTAGCAGTGTAATGGTCGGACCAAGCATGACCGATGACGAGCGGACAATCGCTGGTCGGAATCTGAAGATTGGATTTGTTGCGCTTGTCAGCGCATCTGGCGGGCTTACCGCTCTACAGGCTGGTGGAGGAATTACTATTATCGCTGCTGGTCTTATTGGTGGATTGGCGCTTGGAAGCGCGTTATTATGGTTCTTAGTTCAGTGGTGGCAGTCGCTGTTTTCAAAGGCAGAGCGTCGGGATACCCGACGATCTTGAATTAGTAAATCATACTTAATCGGNTAGTTTGCACTGAGGTATCATTGTGACCGAGCAAGAATAGTATTTTTAGATTGGTTGTATNTGGTTCAAACCCTATGATTTCCCAGAGAATCGAGTATATCAGGGATTAACTCGGTCAATCCAGTATTGTGGATTATCAAGTTCAGACTCATCTGGTAAGTAGCGTGGATCCTCCCAGACAGTTGCTGCAGCCTTGACCCCACGTTGATCAGCAATTGTTTCGAAGAACTGTGCTCCGCGCTCATACTGTCGTTCCTTCACACCAAGCCCGAGTAGTCGTCGGAATAGCTGGGCGACTGGTCCGCCACCACCGCGACGAGCGTCGAGTTTTGCACGGAGATCTGCATATTCCTCATCAAATGCCCGATCCATCAGTAGCTCTGCATACCCTTCAACAGCAGTCATGACAATATCAACATCACTGAATGCAGATCGATCGAGTCGACCACCCGTGAGGGCTTCAAGTCCAGATTCAATACGATCTTCAATATGTGTCCGCAGCCACGGAGCAGCTCCAAACTCAGCTGCATGTGCTACTTCATGAAATGCAATCCATCGGCGAAAGCGTGGATACTCAACATCTAATTCTGCGGCAACATCAACGATATTGGGGTGAACGAAATACAACTCATGATTATTCTCGTTTGTCTCGATTGTATCAGTTGTTTGCGAGAGAAGTTGTGGGTCATACTGCCCGAGAACGTTTCCTGAGAGGAATGCCAATGCGGCTGCCATTGAGCCAGTGTTGACCATCCGAGTTGCATATCCAGAGGGACCATTTAGGGCATTGGTATCGTCAATTAGCGTCGCAATATCAATCGGGTCAAGCATTCGTTCAAACGTTTTGATATTTGCGTCAATCCAGTGATGTCGGTTTTGCACTTCAATTGTCTGTGGGATATCAAATTCAAGCCCACCAACAGTTCGGAGTCGAGACCGGGCATCTCGAACATCGGTTGCGTATGCACGACGCTCCGCATCATCAAGTGTGAGCGCTCCCTGATCACGCGCTTGCTTTGCCGCTTCCGCAGTTGCACGCCAGTCAATCCATTCTGTCTCGCCACCACGGGCGTTAGCAACAGCACGGACACTCTGATAGAGACTCATACAATAATATAGACCGGAAGGCGCAAAACCCTTATCCGCAAATGCGTCGGCTCTACTCAAATCTCTCTAGATTTGCTGCACATACGACAGTGCATACGCTCACGATCTTACACTAACCTATTATACAAATACACGAATTCAGTTTCCAGAGACGCACAGCTCATCTATCATATATACTCGAATAAACATATCAGCTGTATCGGTTGTATCTTTTCGCGTTCAGATCTCGGCTTCGAATTCGTCGAGTGCGTACAGTGAGTCAGCACCACGACGGTCAAGCGTCTCATTGGCAAGAAGCCAATAGACAACAGAAAGTGCACGTCGACCCTTATTATTCGTTGGTACAACAAGGTCAGTATTGCTCGTTTGATTATTCGAATCACACATTGCAATGACCGGGATCCCAACAGTGATTGCTTCTTTCACCGCTTGTGCATCGCCGATTGGATCAGTAACAACCACAACATCAGGTTCGATATATCCTGCATAATCAGGATTCGTGAGCGTGCCGGGGATGAACCGTCCAGTGCGTGCCCGTGCACCGACAGCGTCTGCAAACTTCTTTGCAGGGAAGCGTCCATACTGTCGTGAACTTGTGACGAGCATCTGGTCAGGATTGTAATTCGCAAGGAAATTCGCAGCCGTTCGAATTCGCGAATCCGTCTGGCTGACGTCAAGAACATAAAGCCCGTCATCACGAACACGATGGATGAAGCGCTCCATGTCACTTGTTTTCTGTTGGGTCCCAATGTGGACACCAGCGGAGAGATAATCCTCAACAGGAATAAGAAGATCTGCCTCTTCATCTGGCATCACATCCTCATCGAAGGTTGGTCCTTCAAGTTCATCATCAGGCTCAGCATCAGCGCTTTCGTTGCCTGTTTGAGTAGTTGTCTCGTCCCCAGCAGCGTCGCTTGCAGTCGGGGTAGTCTCATTCGATTCATCGGTCTCGGTATCAGCCTCGGCCTCAGTCGCTGTGTCAACATCAACAGGGGACTCGCTGACCACTGCTTCGTCGTCATCAACGACTTCGACCACTTCGTTATCGTTTTCTGTCATACTGCATCCTCCGCAATGCGGATAAGTTCATTTAGTTTGGCAGTTCGCTCGCCTTGGACCGTGCCGGTCTTGATAAATCCAGCGTCAGTCGCAACAGCGAGGTGTGCAATTGTCACATCCTCAGTTTCACCTGAGCGGTGTGAGACAACCGTTTCATATCCATGTTCACGAGCCAATTCAATCGCATCAAAGGCATCAGTGAGGGTGCCAATCTGATTTGGCTTGATTAAAATCGAGTTTGCAGCATCAGCGTCGATGCCCGTTTGCAATCGTTCAACACTTGTCACAAAGAGGTCATCCCCACAGATTAACGTCTGATCACCAACTCGCTCAGTGAGCGTCGCAAAGCCGTCATAGTCGTTCTCATCAAGCGGGTCCTCGATATAGACGAGATTGTACTCTGCGATCATCTCAGCGACATACTCGACTTGCTCTGTGGTTGATTTGACCTCATCACCATAGACGTATCCACCCACATCATCGTCATATAATTCTGCAGCAGCCATATCAAGCCCAAACCGAATTTCAAAGCCAAGGTCATCCTCAACATCGGCGACTGCATCATTAACGAGGCTAAACGCCTCGGCGTCAGAAATGGGCGGTGCCCATGCGCCTTCATCACCTTTTGCCGCAGGGATACCGCGCTCATCAAGAATCTCAGACACTCGTGCATGGACGGCAGCGTTGGCGAAGACAGCCTCCGAAACGTTCGGCGCACCAATTGGTGCTGAGAGGAACTCTTGAATGTGTGTTGCCTCTTTAGCATGCTCGCCACCACCAACAACGTTGCCGAGCGGGGTCGGGAATGACTCCCCGCGGAATGTCCCACCAAGATGTTGATATACAGGCGCACCGAGGACATCTGCCCCGGCTTTTGCAGCAGCCATCGAGATTGCAACAGCGCTGTTTGCTCCAATCTGAGAGAAGTTGTCTGTTCCATCTGCTGCGTGCAATGCAGCATCAACTTCGCGTTGATTTCCAGCGTGCACCGTATCGATAAGTCGGGGAGCTACATGATCACGAGCACTTGCAATTGCCTCAGCAGGGTCAAGTTCAATTGCCTCATACTCGCCGGTGCTTGCCCCACTGGGCGCTGCTGCTCGTCCAAACCCGCCGGATTGTGTCAAGACATCAGCTTCGACAGTTGGATTCCCTCGTGAGTCAAGAATACGACGCAGTGAAACGTTCGTTATCTGCGTCATTCTCAGCTATCCTCCTGTTTGACCGTGAACGGCAGAACACCGGCATCATATTCCTCCGCAGCAACGAGAATCGGCTCGGATTGTTCAGTGTCGACGAGCACAGGAGCACCATACGAAATCTGGAGTGCGCGTGCACCGAGGATCCGGGCTTTCTCATACCGATTATACGTTGGTTGTGTATGGGTTTGCGAATGGCTCATGTGATGATCCTCGTCTCCATTGATATGATTGAACCGAACATCTGTGCTTCATTACGACCGTAAGCATATTGATATCGGTTATGATGAGTACTGACTTGTCTATCTCGACGGTCGTTTACCGGGCATATATCGATAAATTTGCTAATATTGTTTGAGCGAACCCCCAGATTAGTATCAGTACCGGTTTTGACCGCTTGATGTGAGTGTCTACTCACCGATATGCTGTCACTAGTTCCAGTATCAAAATCAGTGCCAATGTTGAGTTCTACCCGCTGGTTGAGTGTTGTCGCTAGTCCTGAGCACAACTCGCCTGAAAGCGGTTTGGAAAACGCCACAGATATGTCCCATCCACTCTGGAAGAAGCGTGTATAGGATCCAGATTGAACGCTTCTTCGTGTACTCAACTGCTGCGAATCGGGTTGATTTCGAGCGTGACCTCGATAGTGAATTCGGGTCACTGGTATGGGGCAACGACGTCGACAAGATCCCGATGTGAAACCATCATTCGACGACAGCAGTGACGTTTGATGCCAAGGTCATCAAGCACTTCCCCTGGGTCTTCGTTACCATCACGCGCTCGTTGTTTAAATTCGTCCCAGTGTTCACCAATAACAGTACCACAGGTGAAACATCGGACAGGTATCATCATGATATGCTCACCTCAGCGGTATGATTTCTGATATCGGGCACGGGCACCTGGACCGCCCCATTTTTTCGGTTCAGACTGTCGCACGTCGTTGACGAGCAGTGATCGATCAAAGTCCATGTATGCATCACGCAGTTCTGCATCATTGAGATATTGAACCAATCCACGAGCGATTGCCGTTCGTGTTGCGTCTGCTTGCCCAGCAAAGCCACCACCAGAAACGGAGACATCAATGTCGACCTGTGATCGAAGATCCTCGCCGGCAATGCGGAATGGCTCAAGCATCTTGAGACGAGACATCTCTGGTTCAACAAGCTCGACTGGCTGGGAATCGATACGGACACGGCCTTTCCCCTCGCGAACAGTTGCGCGAGCGATTGCCGTCTTCTTCTTACCGGATGTATTCGTTACCATGTGACTGTCGCTCCAAGGTTTGCAGATACCTCTCCGAGTGAGAGGAATTTGATATTTGAAAGTCGATCCAACGTCGTTCCATCGATTGCCTCACCATCATCGTCGTATGGATTTCCAACGTATGTACGGACATTCGAGAGTGCCTCGCGTCCGCGGTCGCTCTTGTATGGAAGCATTCCACGAACAGCTCGCTTAAAGATTCCATCCGGACGTGATGGGTATGCAGGTCCCTGATCAGAACCAAGCTCTGATCGGGTTTCATACACACTCATAACATCTTCTTCGGATCCTGTGATGACAGCATCCTCAACATTGACGATTGCGACCGTCTCGCCTCCGAGTGCGCGTTGTGCAACCTCACTTGCAACGCGACCAACAATGCAGTTTTGTGCGTTGATGACAACATCAGCGTCGAATTCTGCAAGACTCATCGAATCACCCGTACGTTACTTCCTTCAGGATTTTCTTTGACATATTCACGGAGATACTCGGCGTCTCCGACCTGTTCGATCTTTGTTTGTGCAGTCGATGAAAAATCAACTGCAGCAACAGTGATGTTTTTTTGCAGCACACCGCTTCCCAGCACCTTGCCAGGAACAACAACGGTCTCATCTTCGCGTGCGTATCGTTCAATACGCCCAAGATTGACCTCTGCATGGGTGCGCCGTGGCTTTTCGAGGCGATCCGCGATGTCCTGCCAGACATTGGCATCAGACCCACGGGATTTCGCCTTCAATTCGGCGATGAGACTATCAAGTCTCGGATTTGTTTTACTCATTAATATCAACTCCGTATTGAGAAACCGCAGTACTGGAGTGCAGAGAGCAGGATTTGAACCTGCGGACCCCTACGGGACAGCGCCCTGAACGCTGCGCCGTTGACCAAACTTGGCTATCCCTGCGTGCACTCCGAATTTTTCGATGCCCCTTCATACTCCTTTCGGTCCGATACACACAAACCGACCGCGAATCGACTGTATAATCCTCAGAATCCGGACATTCGACGCTCTGGGATATATCTATGACTGCAACCGCAGGTATCGATAACTGTGGAGAAGGTATCATCGAATTCAGGGTCGAATAATGGTAATCTCCACATTCATCGACATGCTCGTGGCTTCGCAAGCGAGCACAGCCGCGTCGATAGTGAGATGAAGGGTCAGTCATACGATTTGATTTGCGTAGTGTGTATAGTGTGTGATTCTATGACGATACGACAGTCTGATTCTCAGATGGCAACCTTTGTCTCAAGTTCAGCTGCACGGTCACCGAGTGAACGCGCTGCTCGTTCAACAAGTTCGGGAACGCTAAAGGATCCATCTGTCTCGACATGAAANACAACGGCATTTGGAACATCTGAGACGGTGAGTTCCTTCCCAGGATATCGGTTCGTGAGGTCATTATCGAATTCTGTTGTGGGAATCAAATCCCCATTTGTTGCTGTCTCATCAACGGCATGCGTGGCTGCGCCCTCTTCGATAACACCTCGGAGGATATGCGGGTCCTCATCAGCAAACTCATCAGCATCACCGATGACTTCGATACGCTGGAGGTGCCTATATCCAACAGCAACACCACCCTGTTGCTTGGCGTGAGACTTTCCGGTGTCAAGAACCGCATCAGCCTCAAGTTCAAGTCGGTGATTCTCCTTGAGTTCAATAATCGGGATGTTTTCATCAGCAGGCTCAACAAGACGGTCGGATGAGACAATATCACCGGAGTACGCTGTTTGTGGACCGGTTATATCAAGCGAAAGCGTTACTGTATCTCCGATATCAAAGTCATCAACAGGTGTTGTTAATGGGACCAGCCCTAATCGAAGCCCGATCATCTCATCAAACATCACCGATGAATTCTCGACAAAGCGAACGTCCTCAATACTGAATGTCGGAATGTCGGCAACCATCGCACGCCGAATCCCATTTGCGACTGCGGGGGTCACACCCCGAACAAGAAAGCGTGCACTTCGGTCATCGGTATCGCGTTCGATGAACTCAATGTCAAAATCGTCTGTCATCAGTGATTAAAGCCGGCTGTTCTTTGGTGCACGTGTTCCATCGTGTGGAATTGGTGTGACGTCTTCGATTCGACCGATCTCAAGACCGGCACGAGCAAGTGCACGGATTGTCGCCTGTGCACCTGGTCCAGGGCTTTTATTCCCGTTTCCGCCAGGACCGCGGACACGGACATGAAGACCGTCAATGCCTGCTGCTTTGATATCCTCAGCAACAGACTCAGCCATCTGCATGGCTGCATATGGTGATGCCTCATCGCGATTCTGTTTTACGACTGCACCACCAGATGACTTCACAATCGTCTCAGCACCTGTCAGATCGGTAACGGTGATGAGAGTATTGTTGAATGATGCGTGAACGTGTGCGACTCCCCATCGTTTTTCAGTATTTTCAGATTCACTCATGTGTCATTACTCCTGTCCCTCGGCGCGAGCCGGGTGAAGACTGTCTGCGAGTGGGCTGTTTTCATCGAACGCAATGGCGTTTGCTTCAGTCTCTTCGACCATTTTTGATGGACGGGTAACACGCGCGCCATTGACGGTAATATGCTCATGAACGATGAACTGACGTGCCTGTTTGGGCGTGCTTGCAAGCCCTTGTCGATAGACAATTGTCTGTAATCGGCGTTCAAGAATGTCAGAAACATCAAGTCCGAGCACCTTGCTGATATCGTCATCCGCTGAGAGGATGCCGTACCGACGGAGTCGGTCAAGGAACTCCTCACCAAGCGCTTCGGCAACCGAAACGTCACCTTGTGCCTCACCAATGAGTCGACGAGCCTCACGTCGATATTCACGGAGTTCAGATTGTGTTCGCCAGAGTTCTTCTTTATTCTTCAGCCCATATCGACCAAGGAGATCGCCTTCCTGAGCGATACGTTCACCCTGATATGGGTGATTCGGGGTCTCATATCGTTTTGTATTACTTCCAGTCGACATATGATATCGCTGTGATTACTCCTCTTCTTCCGCAGCCTCGGCGGCTTCTTCTTTGATTGCTTCGACATTCACGCCAATCGTTCCCTCAGTACGCCCTGTGGACTTTGTGCGCTGACCACGGACTTTCTGACCACGCTTGTGTCGGACACCTTTGTATGAATCAATCATTTTCATCCGGTTAACGTCGTGGCGGCGCTTTTCTTCGAGATCTGCTCCAGTTTTGTGATCGGTATCACCGCTGAAGAAATCCTCACGACGGTTTGTCATCCATCCAGGGATGTGGTCGTCGAGATTTTCCACAGCATCGGTGATCGAGTCGATTTCGTCCTCTTCAAGAAGACCAAACGTTGCATGCCGGTCGACGGATGCCACGTCGGTAATAATGCGTGCGGTACGCTTTCCGATACCCTTCATGTCCGTGAGACTCCGCTCAACCGCTTTCGTCCCATCGAGATCTGTCGTCCCGATTCGGACGAAATATTGGAGGTCATCATCTTCCTCCTCGGCGGCGTCGTCTTGTGTATTATTTGCACTCATGACTTAGAGTTGATTACGGTGATTATTTGTATCTCATCTTAACTTTGATTTCGATGAGCGTTGCGGCGGGGATTCGAACCCCGGAGGCATTACGCCACTGAATTAGCAATCCAGCGCCTTGGGCCAGACTTGGCTACCGCAACACACTGATTTATACTGTCGCCCGCTTGGACTCGGGAGTCGGTCCCCCTACATCATATTGTATCAATTGCAAAGCGAGGTCGCTATTTAAGACTCACGAAAGTATATCTCCGATTATACACGTCTAAGGGGTATACATCACCAAAGAGCGTGCAAAAGAGCTGTTGCGTTGATATCGTGAAAGCTCATTAATTGAATCGGATCCTCGATGAGTCTCAGTAGATTGTGGTCCTCACCAGCAGTATCTCGATTTGCTTCTTTGATACAGCACACTACATGGGTGATGTAATCCAATGCTACGGTGACGACAGATAGTCGAATACATGACATTTTGCTTATATATCGGTGCCGTCGTGAATGATAGCGAACGATATTTTTACGCCGACACACAGAAATTAGATGTTATATGTCCGATATTCGGGATGAGGTAGACGCGATTATCGATGACCGTCCCGAGACACACCGTGTTTTTACTGAGATTCTACAGATTGATACTGAATACAGCGTCTGGACATTCGAGGATATTGAAGCCGATACTGGATTATTTGGCGAATTGGTCTCCCGTGGGATCGTTGAAAAACAGGATGACGGATATTCGCTTGCAGATCCAACTGCGGTTGATGCAGCATTAGCTCATCGAGATAATGTAAACCATGCAGAGAACACTGAGCTAGCCACAGACGGATCACGCTCAGATGTATCAGAAACGGTATCGGATGATGATCATAGTCGACGTCAATTAAGTGATCAAATCGATATGTCGGTAGATCGAGTTATGGAGACAATCTCCAATAATCGCGATCGTATACTCTCCGTTATTGGAGTGCTTGCGCTGGTCGTTGCGTTTCGGCTTGTTGCTGTCAGGAGTGTTTTTCAAGAAGGCTATGTGCTTTTGCTTGGCAATGATCCCTACTTCTATCGATATTGGGTATTTGATTTTGTCACAGCGAATCGAAGCCCGCTCACCGTCGCTAATGGAATCGAGCAGGGTGAGCCGCTCCTCGTTGCAACACTCCAAATCGTAACAGCACTTTTCGGTGGTGGTCCTGCTGCCGCGGAGCAAGTACTGGCGTGGTATCCGGTTGCCGCTGCCGTCGTCTGTGGTGTGAGTGTGTATCTTATTGGAACCCGGCTGAGTGATGACCGACGTGTTGGTCTGGCAAGTACTGCCATTCTTGCGACATTGCCCGTTCATGCGTACCGAACGAGTATCGGGTTTGCCGATCACCATGCGTTCGATGTAGCCATTCTTGCTATCGTCTTTGTGACAGTCGCAGCGTACGAGCGGACATCGCCAACATCGATATCTCAGCTTTTAGAACTCACACCATGGATTATCTTAGCTGGAGTTGGAATTGGTGCTCATACGCTTGCATGGAATGCAGGTGCTCTTTTATTAACGCCACTTGGAGTATATGGCGTTATTCGGGCGCTCGCAAGCGTTCGTCATGATGTATCTGTCTTGTATCGACTAACACCACTGACTGCGAGCATGGCGATTGGTGGTGGTATCGGAGTTCTTGGACATGAAGCGCTTGGGTGGCAGTCAACAACGATGATTATCCCTCCAACGCTCCTTGCGATTGCACTGTTCACGCTCGCGGTTGTTGCTGAGGGATGCAGACGTGTCGGACTCGATTATCGCATAACAGCTATCGGGGTCGTACTCAGTGGTGCAGCCGTGTTACTCGGTAGTATTGAGCTGATTCCTCGGTTTGGGGATGAGTTTCGGAGTCAGACTGACAGACTAATTTCAGGTCCGGGCACGGAGAATATCTTTGAGGCACAGTCATTATTCAGCGCTGACTTTGGATTTATTCTTGCACCAGTCATTTTCTTCGGACTCGCGATCTTCGTGAGTATAATTGTGTTTGTCTGGGCCAGTTGGACCGGATGGACACGTGATCGTGGTGATTTACTACTTATCTGTGCGTATGGTGGTACATTATTCATTCTCTCATTATTACAGGTCAGATTCGCTGGTCATCTTGCACTGCCGGTGGCGATCCTTACTGGCATTAGTTTCGTGTGGCTCGTCGCAAAGGTGACCGACATATCCCCTCCAACTGTTCGACCGGTCGGAGTCGGCACACAGTCGACAAGTGAACAACGCGTTGCATGGCGTCGTCATACGACGAGTACAGATACAGACACGAACGCGGGCACAACCGACTCATCAACTCGTGAAAGAAGTAGCGGTTCGGGAGATGGAACGAGTCGACGACAAATGTTCACTGCCGTGATTGTGCTTTTCCTGTTGGTCGGTGGGCTTGGCGCTGTCATGACGCCGGTTCGGACAGCTACACTGACATTTGGTGATGATACTGCCAGCGCGATTGATGAGATGGATGCCTTCGCTACTGCTGAGAATCGAAGTTGGCCGGAGACATATGTCCTCAGTCGCTGGGGAGACAATCGAGCGTATAATTCGCATCTCAACGGCAATTCACAGAGCTATGGATACGCCCGGAGTAATTATCTGGATTTCCTTCGATCTGATGAGAGTGAGGAATGATATCAGCGGATACAGGGTCGTGTTGGATTTATTATTATCTCAGAGATCCCTGAGTTTTCAGAACTCGACTCCGAAACGATGTATGCCCGATTGCATGACCGACAGGGACTCGGAACACATTATCAACTACTGTATGCAGGTGATGAAAAGAAAGCATATGCTGTTGTCCCCGGGACGATGGTGAATGGAACCGTTAATGAGACGAAAACAAGTGTCACTATCTCTGGTAGAATGGATGTTGGGTCACGCACGATGATCACTCAACGTGAAATACCAACTGAAGATGGGTCATACACAATCCGCATTGCAACGCCTGGAACCTACACAATCGGGAATCGAACAGTCGAGGTGACACAAGAGGATGTGGTAGCTGGATAGGAGTCGGTGATTGCCGCACATGTGTACTCAGCCATATCATCACGTAGGTGCTTACTGGTGCTGTTCAACGATTGAGAGGAAGTTTTCAAAGACTCTTTTTGCAGTTTGTGTTTTTGTGTGTTGTGATGGGGTTGCTGATGTGAGGACTGTCTCAACAACCGATTCAGACACTCCTTCCTCACGCTTTCCATCCGTGACCATCTTGACAGTCTTCAGGTCGTATTCAGGATGGAACTGCACGCCATATGCGGTTCCAAGTGAAAATGCTTGACAAGAGCGACTGTTGCCTGCAAGTTCAGTCGCATTTGGCGGAAGACGGACAACCTCATCAGAGTGTGTCTCAAACGCGATGAATTCAGCAGGGAAATCAGCGAATAATGGCGAGGAGTCATATCGCTCAATTTGTTGATACCCGAGTTCATACTCGTCCATCGCGGAGACGCATCCACCAAACGTCTGTGCGATGAATTGATGCCCCCAGCAAACACCAAGCAATGGAATATCGAGTTCATGGAGATCTCGAAGCAACTCAGCGAGCGTCTCCATCCAGGTTTCATGATCGTATACCGCAGTCTGTGACCCGGTAATCACAGCAGCATCATACGCCCATTCACCATCAGCAGTTGGCCATGGTGGTTGTTCGTCTACACTGAGTTTGAAGGCTGTTAATGATGCATCAACCTCGCGTCGGAAGTTTCGCTCTGCAGGTGTATCGCCAATTGATGCATCACACAGTGCAATGTCAAGATCACTCATATGACAATGCAATATAGTATATCAAATGCTATGAGTATTGTTCGATGTGTCCACGTTTGTGCACAACCAGTTTTCGGTACGCATGTGAGTGAGAATTGGGCATCCTATAATGAACAGAGGTGAACTGGCGTTTCCTAGTGACCCAAGGATGTTTATTTTCGGGGGAGGTTAAGTACGGGAGATGTCATAGAAGTCATGAAGCTATTCATATTGATTTGGTTATCTGGGGATAATGCTCGTATATCGGTATGAGCCGTTGTATTCGTATATGAGTATTACGAGTGTGTTGTCGGTGCATCGAGATATTTGTCATTAAGCACCCATTCGTCGTTTTCTTTGATCAGATACTCGCCATAGTACGGGACGCGATTTGCAACAGTCTCACGGAATGTCTCACGAATTTCTTCGCGTGTCATCTCACCCATCGAGCGGAGGTCATCGTTCCGATTTAAACAACCTTTGAGGTAGCCTTCATGTGTCACACGAACGCGATGGCAATTTGCACAGAACGTTGGGTTCTCAACAGGGTCGACGATCTCAACCATCCCATCGCCGACGAAATATCGATTTCGGTCATGCATCTCACGCGTCTCGACACGGTCAGCGATATCTGCAAGCCAGTCATGGACACGTTGGATATCAATATTCCACTCGGGATGACCAGTGAGCTCGGGCATGTATTCGATGAGTTGTAATTGTAATCCAGCGTTCTCGGAGACATGATTGACCATGTCTTCAACGTATTCAGCAGTGTGTTCAAACACAACCATATTCAACTTCACTGGAGCAAGACCAGCATCAACCGCAGCCTCAACGCCTTCAAGGACCCTGTCATACGCACCAGATTTTGTGATTTCAGCGAACTCATCAGGATCGAGTGCATCTTGTGAGACATTTACACGTTCGAGTCCAGCCTCTCTGAGAGCGCCCGCTCGACCTGGGAGAAATGTCCCGTTCGTCGTCATTGAGACTTCCATCGATGATGGTGTGCGTCGGATGATTTCTGTGAGATCATCACGAAGCATCGGCTCACCACCGGTGAATTTCACCTTTCCAATGTCGAATTGCGAGACAACTTCGAGAAAACGGACGACATCGTCGGTGCTCATCTCGTCGTCCTGTGGGTCCATCGGACCGCGGGTATCACCAAGTCCCTCATTATGACAGTAGACACAATCGAAATTACAACGATCGGTCAAAGAGACACGGACGCCAGACACCTCGCGCCCGAATTCATCTTCGAGCATAAACCAATGGTTGTTGTCAATGATGATAAATTCGCTGTCACGCATAGGTTAGATGTAACTGATACTCATTACATTTTGATAATCTGAGTCGACTCGAGTGTCGGTGTGCAAAACGCTTATCGCTTGCTCGGAGTGACGATGCATATGCACACTGCGACGGTCCGTGACCGACTGAGAGATGTCACAGACCCCGATTTAGAAGATGATATCGTGTCGCTTGGGCTTGTCAACGCCATTGATATTGATGAGTCGAATAATACCATCCGTATTTCATTAGCACTTGGTGCTCCGTATTCTCCTGCTGAGAGTAAAATCGCCGCACAGGTTCGTGAGGTACTTGCGGATCTTGAATATGATCTTGATCTCGCAGCGACAATCCCATCAGTCGAGAGTGAAGATGAGGTGCTTCCCGGTGTCACAAACGTGATTGCTGTTGCCTCCGGAAAAGGTGGCGTCGGAAAGTCAACGGTCGCAGTGAATCTTGCGACTGGATTATCAGATCTTGGTGCACGGGTTGGATTGTTTGATGCGGATATTTACGGACCAAACGTGCCGCGAATGGTTGATGCAGGTGAAGCACCAGAGACTGAGGACGAACAAACAATCGTTCCGCCTGAGAAGTATGGCATGAAATTGATGTCAATGGCGTTTCTCGTCGGAGAGGATGACCCGGTGATTTGGCGTGGACCAATGGTACATCAAATTCTTACCCAGCTTGTTGAGGATGTTCGATGGGGCGATCTCGATTATCTTGTCTTAGATCTTCCACCAGGGACTGGCGATACACAACTGACAATTCTTCAGACACTTCCATTGACGGGGGCAGTCGTTGTGACGACACCGCAGGATGTTGCTGTTGATGACGCCCGCAAGGGACTCCGAATGTTTGGTGAACACGACACAAATGTACTCGGGATTGTCGAAAATATGGCGTCATTCACCTGTCCTGACTGTGAATCGATTCATGATATCTTCGGTGAAGGCGGCGGACAGGTGTTTGCTGCGAATAACGATCTTCCATTCTTGGGATCCCTGCCGCTTGATCCACAGGTTCGCACTGGCAGTGATGATGGCGACCCCGCCGTGCTCGGATCCGGGGGGACTGCTGATGCGTTTGAGGCAATGACGGCGAATGTCGCAGATATGGTTGGAGTGACTCGACGGCGTGATGTCATGAATCGGTGATACGCTTCTCTGAGTGATTAATTTCGTATAACGCTTAGAAAGCTGAAGCCGGTAATCTAATCAAGTAATCTCAAATGGATAGACAACCGTTGTATAGGAATAAGAAGGTGTTTTTTGAGCAATCACAGTCATGCGACGACACCAGTCACAGCAATTCTCGGGGTTGGAGCACAATAGAGTAACGGTTCAATTGTGTTGAGCAGCGTTACTATTGATCTCGCTGTTATCGTAAAGCAGTATCAATGTTATCGATCTACATGTTATCGATTAAAACGAGCACATCTTACAATAAGCAGAAACTCCAGGGAATTCAGTATCCTTATCTGAAGATACACCTCGCAACGAGTGAAAACCTCAGGGAACTCGATTTGCGTCGATACATGAGGGCTCGACATCCTCATCGACGGTTAACGCGTCCGGCGGCGAATGAAAGTGCTGGTCGTCGGGCGGTATCGGAAACTTATGCGGATGGATATCCCAGCGAAGATTGTGGTCGGACGTATCTGAGTAGTGAACGTTGTAGTCCCCAACAGTCGTCCACCGCACTGTGAATTTCGTCTCCGCTGCATCCCCGACGCCGTACGGTATGGTGAGTCGTAGTTCTCGGGGATCAACTCGATCATCAATCGTGCCAGAAGACACTGGCTCGATGGATACGAACGCATCGCGAAACGCGTCGAGTTTCGCCACGTCAATCGCTCCTCGAGGCGTGTGAGATTCCCTCTCCCCACTGTCGAGTTGCATCAGGCTGCCTCCGCAACTTTCGACACGTCTTCGACGCCGCTGAGTGCGAGTGCCACCTCGGCGAACGCGAGGTTGCGCCGTGTCGTTTGCCATTCCATGAGCGTTTCCGGGTCGATATCCGCATGGGCTCGGACAACCGCATCGGGCGAGTTCGCGTTGAACCGCTCGCCGTACTCACGAAGTTGTTCGCGCATTTCGAGGACGCGTGTCGAGCGTGTATCGACATCCGTTTGATCAAGCATACGCCGCGCCTGTTCGAGCGCGAGTGAATCGTTCGCCCGTCGATACAGCGTGACCTTCGAGTTAGGTGAGGCTGTCTCCGTCACGTAGCCGTGTTCGACCAGTGAGCGGAGGTGCTTGCGAGCCGTCTGCTCTGACCTAAGGGCTTTGTCAGCAACGGTTGTTGCAGCCAGAGGCTCGTAGGCCGTGCGCATCACGGACTGCACGCGGTCGGAAGGACTGGTATCACGTTTCCAGTCTCTCTTGACGCGCTCGTTCACATCCTCGAACGTTGGAGCGGGATCTGGCATGGGTGAGCGTACAATACATAAGAATATCACCTTTTGGGATGCTATATTTTCGCTTTGAGGGATATTCCTGACCCGAGATCAGGTAATTCGATTCAATCAGGCGTTTGGAACTCCGAGCCGGTCATCGATACTCCGAAATTGCTCGATACGGGACATAGTAGCCGATCTCATCGGTCCACGTCGACAGCCACTCGTCAGCAGTGGCTTCGTCGATCCTCCCAGCATCGATTGCAGCCAACAAAACGCCAACCAACCCCACAACGGTCACGCCCTGGTCTTTCGCAAATGACCGGGCATCTCTGTCGTCTGTCAGCAGTCGACCGTCGTATGCGTCGGCGAGGGCGAACGCCTGTGCTTCACCGGAGTCAGGATGGTCACTGGCAACCGCTTCGCTGTCTGCAATAGTATCCGAAATCATCGCAACTGGAATCTCGTCGCGAACCGAAACGATTGAGACAATGTCACTGATCCGCCGGTCATATCTGACATATAACGGAACCTCCGTGTTTACTTATCATCACCATTTGTGTCTGAATATTTTGATGATTGATGGTTTAATAATACAAATTAGTCTATATATGTCAGTATCCACAGTTTATACTTTGAATAATTGATTCTGAATTGGTGTGATCAAGAACGTTGTATGGTGTGATTGGGCTTGTTTGCGGCGATATTAATGATGTCGTTGAGGGATATTAGATAAGATATGAATCTTGGAGGACTCACTCCAGATTGTGGGTCCCCGTGTTCGAATCGTGATATTTTCACACTGTGCCATTCATTGCACGCGAACTATCGATCAATTATACCCAAACTCTTCAGTGAGACGGGGACGATCTCGGTCTGACTCTCGTCTTCGTCTGTAATCTACCTAATTTTGTCGCTAACAACGTGTGCTTACTTGGAGACGTTGTTGAGATCGTTGAGTATCTTGGTTGGATGATATACTTCCTTTGTCCCATTATTAGAAAGCTCACTGAAAGAACGCTGGGGCAGAGTCGAAGAGCCGGTTCGGGAGAGGGGAGATCGTCCTATGTGTCTAGGTGTCCAAGTGTCAGAGTCATACGAAGGCTGCTAACGAGAAAGTGACACGCATGTATATTATTAAAAAATGATAATGAGTTATGATATAGTGGGTACTCACTCAAATCCTCACACAGTGTTCATATCGGTAGGTGACACACACACCATCTTCGAAATGAAATCCAAGATATAAGTAACATAATAAAGATATAACTCACACACCGTCTTCGAAATGAAATCGGTTCTCTCAGTGAAAAATACAGTCAAACCCGATTTCGAAGATCTACTGTAGTTACACCACTGTTTCATCAAAGAATTTCATCTCAAAAAATCCACTTTCATCTCTCATGAGGGGTTTCGTGTTCAACTCGACACACGGCAATGTTGTGTTTCATCTCGATGAAGGGGTATGAGGGGCGGGTTGTTTCTCAAGTTTGTCAATTTCATTTCGACAGAGGGGTGTTCATTTCATCGATAGTTCACCATGATATGAACTCTGATGAGATTTCATATCGATTGGGGGGTGTCTGAGTTGATGTTCACTATTTCATATCGATTAAGGGGTGTTCATATCGACTCCGCCCGTTTCATTTCGATGTCGACCCCTTCATTTCGACAAAGGTTCTCACAGAGGGGGTCCCAAGAGATCATATGAAAAATAATGACTCTGACTTGCGGCAGCCAAATGCCGAGTCTGATTGGACACAGGAGTCCGAATCGTCTGTGGTGGATAGCATCCTCGATGGTGACGCACAGACTGTGTTCGAAAATAAGGACCTCGTGGACTCGAGTACGATTGTTGATCAAGACAGGATCTACGGTCGCAATGAGCAACTCGCTGCTGAGGCGCGGGCGTTTCGGGATACTCTCGATGGTGAGCGACCACCAGATCTGCTTCTCTACGGTTCCAGTGGAACAGGCAAGACGATGACTGTCAAAGCCGTCGCGAGCAAAGTAAAAGAACGGACCCAAGAGAGTGGTATCGCGTTCGACTTCGTCGCGGTCAATTTCAAGACGATGGAATCTCACACACTCGACAGGGCTGTGTGGAAGTTGGGTCATCAGACGGCACAGAAAGCAGGCGTGGGTTGGGATGTGCCTTGATCAGGTGTCTCGACAGATATGAAATACACTCGACTCTACGAGATTGTCAACGAGCACTTTGACTCGCTCGTATTCATCCTCGACGAGATCGACGCGCTGACCGGTAGCACGGGCGCAGACGAACCGGCCTACTCCCGGCTTCTCTACAGTCTGAGTAGGGTCATGTCCGAACAACATGTTGATACGCAACTATCGACAGTAATTGTAACTAACTACCCGAAGTTCCGCGAGAATCTGGACAGTCGGACAGACAGCTCATACAACCCGAACGGGATTCACTTCTCTGACTACGACGCTAACGAGCTCGTCGAAATCCTTGAACGACGTCGAGATGCGTTCAGAGACGACGCTCTTGAGGATGGCGTCATCGAGATTGTGGCTGCGTATGGTGCCCAAAACGAAGGTGATGCACGTCGAGCAATCGATCTACTCCGGGATGCTGGTGAGATTGCGAACCGAGCGGGCGATTCCACGGTCACTCAAGACCACGTCAGATCAGCAAACCAGTCTGTAATGAAGAATCGGGTTCTCGAGATTGTTGGCGGGATGTCTGTTCAAAAGAAGTTGTCTCTGTATGCGGCGGCGCTTGTCGCAAAAGAGAATGAGCGAGTGGCTCCAAGTCCTGTAGTGTATGATATCTACAAAATTCTCTGTGAGGGGAACAACATGAAAATGTACACGCAGGAAACGGTAAATAGTCACATCAACAAAGCTGAAACATACGGTGTTCTGGAGAGTGAGCGATCAAGTGGCGGGTTTAAATCAGGAGTCCATCTCGTCTTCACATTCACCGAGCCCGTTGGGGCTGTCTTGGAAACATTGAATGAAGATAGCCGGCTTCAGGATATTCCGACCGAAGAGCTTGGAAAGGTAGTGAAGAGACGTCTTCGAGATTAGTATTCACGAGTTTCAGACAAACAATGGTGAGGTTGTCACGCGACCAGAACCACAAGTAAGAGAAAGCAATCTTAAATGGCGATCGACTGACCTATTCAGCGGCGCCACTCGATTTCTTGAGGACGGATTTTTTCCCAACGACACGAAGTATCCTGAGTTGATGTTTTCATAGCGATTAACCAACAGCTACCGGAGTATATCATATGTTAGCACCCATTCACACCAAGGGGGTCAAATCAANAGCCCCATTCACACTGAGGGGTGCTGGATAGCGATTAACAGAACAGAAGCTTNTAGNNTAGAGGATATCATCGACATTAGTCTCGGAACGTGATATTTCAATACTGTGGCGTTCATTATACGCGAACTATTCATCAACTACATTCAAGATATTGAATAAGATAGGAACAATCTCGGTCTGACTCACGTTTTCGTCTGTAATCTCCGTGTGTCGTCGCTAACAACGTGTGCTTACTTGGAGACGTTGTCGAGATCGTCGAGGTATCTTGATTGGACGATAGGCTTCCTTTGTCCCTATCAGAAAGCTCACTGAAAGAACGCTGGGGCAGAGTCAAAGAGCCGGTTCGGGAGAGGGGAGATTGTCCCGTGTGTCTAGGTGTCCAAGTGTCAGAGTCATATGAAGGCTGCCAACGAGAAAGTGACAAGTATGTATAATATTTGTAAAAATAACAACAAGTTATGAGATAGTGGGTACTCACTCGAATCCTCACACGGTGTTCATATCGGTGGGTGACACACACCATCTTCGAAATGAAATCGGTTCTCTCAGTGAAAAATACAGTCAAACTCGGTTTCGAAGATCTACCATAATTATACTACTGTTTCATCAAAGAATTTCATCTTAAAATTAGTTATCTAGGAACAATCTCTAGGAGCCTCCATACAGTCCGACACAACTTCCACAAGATATTAGTTCTCGGTTCACGTATCATGAATTACAATGGTGGTGACAAACGCCCCGGCTGCGAACGAGAACGGCTCGAAAGAGGGCACCGCACGCTCCTTTATCGCAGCCTCAGAGATACTGGTGAATCTCGACATCGCCAGAGTCTATACTGACATCCTGCTGAATCAGCCTACTACGAACAGCAGTATCGAGCGTAGACTCGATCTTGCCGGAAGTACAACCTCAATGCGGGTTGGAAAGCTCAAAAACTTAGA
>P_A23_Liq_2_FmtDRAFT_1000032_pt1 | contig 31996 bp, 26 predicted proteins | sample PonA232FremontCA_FD_10599 | JGI IMG/M metagenome (IMG submission 10599) | reverse complement strand
AGAGCGGCCACCAGGGAACAGTCTGCGGGGGCGCGCGCCACGCTACCCCTGTGGTAGCGTGCGCGCGCGAGGGACGAGTGAACGCCACGAGCGAAGCGAGTGGCGTGAACGAGGAGGCTGGGGAGGTTCGAGGCTGCGATGCAGAGCGGCAGCGGTGCGGCGCGGAGCGGTCGGCACCACGACAGTAGACGCGAGCGAGGGCTGTAGGCCCGAGCGAGCGCTTTTTCATCGACGTTTTTTCCTCGGGTGGACGCCGCAGGCGTCCACCCCGAGGAGCGAAAAAGGTCGGTCGGTAACGCTTAATGGTCCGCTCGGACTCCGGAGAGACGTGAGTGAGATCACGATGACCCTGCCGGACGGGTCGGAACTGTCCGTGCCGGAGGGCGCGACCATCGAGGACGTGGCCTACGAGATCGGCCCGGGACTGGGCGACGACACCGTCGCGGGGAAGATCGACGGCGAGCTACTGGACAAGGCGACGCCGGTGTCGGACGGCGCGGCGATCGAGATCGTCACCGACGGGGCCGACGAGTACCGCGACGTGTTGCGCCACACTGCCGCCCACGTGTTCGGGCAGGCGCTCCAACGACAGTACCCGGACGCGAAGCTCGCCATCGGGCCCTCGACCGACGACGGGTTCTACTACGACGTGAGCGGTGTCGATCTCGACGAGTCCGACCTCGAGGAGATCGAAACGGAGATGGAGGAGATCGTCGCCGCCGACTACGAGTTGGTACGCGAGGAGCGCAGCCGCGAGGCGGCGTTCGAGGCGTACCCGGACAACCGGTTCAAACGGGAGATTCTCGACACCGAGGCGGCCGGCGAGGACCCCGTGAGCTTCTACGTCCAAGACGACTGGGCGGACCTGTGTCAGGGGCCACACGTCGGGTCGACGGGTGAGATCGGGGCGGTGAGTCTCCTCGAGATCTCGCAGGCATACTGGCGCGGCGAGGAGGACAACGAGTCACTCACCCGGGTGTACGGGACCGCCTTCGAGAGCGAGTCCGAACTGGAGGCGTTCGTCGAGCGACGGGAGGAGGCCAAGGAACGCGACCACCGGAAGATCGGTCGGGAGATGGACCTCTTCTCGGTGCCGGACCACTCGCCGGGCTGTGTCCACTTCCACCCGCCGGGGATGACGATCCGGCGGGAACTGGAGGAGTACATCCGCGAGAAGAACCGCGAGTTGGGGTACGACGAGGTGAAGACGCCGGAACTGAACAAGGCCGAACTGTGGAAGCCGACGGGCCACTACGACGCGTTCAAGAAGGACGGCGAGATGTTCGCGTGGGAACAGGACGGCACGGAGTACGGGCTCAAGCCGATGAACTGCGCGAACCACGCCCACGTCTACGGCGACGAACGCCACTCCTACCGCGATCTCCCGTTGAAGTTCGCGGAGTTCGGCACCTGTTACCGGAACGAACAGTCCGGGGAGCTGTCGGGGATGCTCCGGGTGCGCGGGTTCACACAGGACGACGGCCACGCGTTCCTCCGGGAGGACCAGTTGCGCGAGGAACTGCTCGCGCACGTCCGGGTGATCGAGGAGATCTACGACAGCTTCGGCTTCGACGTGGAGTACGTGTTGGAGACGAAGGGTGACGACGCGATCGGCTCCGACGAGATCTGGGAGACCGCCACGGGCGCGCTCCGGAACGCCCTGGAGACGGAGGGGTTGGACTACGACGTGGAGGCCGGCGAAGCCGCCTTCTACGGTCCGAAGATCGGTGTCAACGCCATCGACGCGCTCGACCGCTCGTGGACGATCGGCACCGTCCAGGTCGACTTCAACATCCCCGAACGGCTGGATCTGGCGTACGTCGGCGAGGACAACGAGGAACACCGGCCGGTGGCGATCCACCGCGCGCTGCTCGGCTCGTTCGAGCGGTTCATGGCCGTCCTGATCGAGCACTTCAAGGGGAACTTCCCGACATGGCTCGCCCCCGAACAGGTGCGGGTGCTCCCGATCTCCGACGACCAGTTGGAGTACGCCGACTCCGTCGCGGCCGACATCCGCGACGCCGGCTTCCGTGTCGAGGTCGAGGACCGCGACATGACCGTCGGCCGGAAGATCCGGGCGGGGCACGACGACCGCGTCCCGTACATGTTGATCGTCGGGAGTGACGAGGCGGACGCCGAGACCGTCTCCGTCCGCGACCGACAGGAACGCGAGGTGAACGACGTGGAACTGTCCACGTTCGTCGACCACCTCCACACCGAACGCGACCAGAAGAGCGAAGATCCGTACTTCGTCCCGATGCAGAACCACTGACTCGCGGCTGTGGTTACGGTGTCGGTCGGGAGTTTTCGCCGCAGGGTGTACAACAGATTCGGACCACAGTCGCTCGCACTGTTCGGTCCGAACGAGAGAAGCTGCGTGGGACCGGATTCGAACCGGCGGACCTCTACAGGACAGCGCCCTCAACGCTGCGCCGTTGGCCTGGCTTGGCTACCCACGCGCTGCGGTCGAACGTACCCCGGTGAGGGATAAATGGCTTTCCATCTGCTGCGTCGGTCGGCTCAGTACTCGTGGTAGACCCGGCCGCAGTCCTGACACTTGATCTCCGTCTTGCTGAAGAACCCGCCGCTCTTGACGATCGGCCCCCGGCAGTCGGGGCAGACCCCGACACCGTCGTTGTCCGCGAGTCGGGCAGACAGGTCCATCACCATCTCGTTGAGCTCGTCGATCTGGTCTTGTTGTCGCTCGACTGTCTCCTCGAGCTCCTGCGCGACGGTCTCGTACTCCGCGGCCGCCTCCAGGTCCACGACTGCAGCTTCCTCACCGACGGCCTCCGACTCCGCTTCGGTGGTGTCGGTCGTCTCCGTCTCTGTCGCCTCGTCGGTAGTACTGTCTGTCATACTACCACTGTACGTGTGGGTCACTCTTCAATATGCACACTCGAACGGGGGGCGACACCACCGTCGCGACGGAACCGTGTCCGTCCAACACGGGCAAGTGGAACGAAACCGACGTGGACGAGCGACGAGCCGGCGAGACGACGGGACGAGTGGGCCAAACTGAGCCCGCACGCGTAGGCGCGAGCGCGGTCGCACAGATTCACCTCGGGGGTGGGCAGTGTCGACTCCGCGAGGTGGGCAGTGTCGACCGAGACTCCGGCGTCGAGTGACCGACAGCCACGGGGCTGGGGTCGACACGGGAGTACGTGTCACGCGGCCCCGTCGAGCGCGCGCGCGAGCGGTGAGCGTGCGCGCTCGGCGGTGCTCGAAGGGGGGAGACGTGTGTGGCCGTCCACGCCGCCGGCTCGGCCCGTCACAGCCGGCGAGTACCGTTACGCGGAGAATAGCGAAGAAACGAACACCGTCCGAGGAGAGACGACCACCACTCGAGCCGACCCGGGCGAGGACGACAGAAGCCAGAAACGGGCCGTTCGGTCACCTCTCGCTGCAACAATTTCCACTCCGAGACGTGTGGCAACATCCACCGTGAGAGTGGATGACACGTTGACAGATAGATTATAATTAATCCAGTCTGACAGCCGGAGCGACGGCGAGAGGGAGGGAACGGCCCGTGCGGGGGATGTCGGAAGCTACCGCCCCAAAGACATAACAAGGGAGTTAGGGTTTAAGTGGGAGGAACCCGTGGTACTCGGATGTACCATGTCGCTAGCTGGCTCCGCCGGTGTGCTTCTGCAGGAGGGCAGTAGAACACTGGCTGGTAATCCGCTCGAAGTTGGATCGCTCGCAGTCGGGTTCATCGCGATGCTCCTCGGTACCTTCTACTTCATCGTGAAGGGCTGGGGCGTGACGGACCCGGAACAACAGGAGTACTACATCCTGACCATCATGGTGCCCGCAATCGCCGCGGCATCGTATCTGTCGATGTTCCTCGGCTTCGGGTTCTCACTCGTCGAAGTCGGTGGTGCCGAGCTCCGTATCTACTGGGCTCGGTACGCCGACTGGCTGTTCACGACACCGTTGCTCCTGCTGGACCTCGCGCTGCTCGCCGACGCAGACCGTAACACGATCTACGCACTCGTCCTGACGGACGCGTTCATGATCGTCACGGGTCTGGTCGGTGCCCTGGAGAACAACGTGTTCGTCTACCGGTACATCTGGTGGACGGTGAGCACGATCGCGTTCGTGTTCCTCCTGTACATGCTGTACGGGACGCTCACGTCGAAGGTCGCAGATATGGACTCCGCGACCCAGTCGACGTTCAGTACGTTGCGTAACATCACGTTGGTGTTGTGGACGGCGTACCCCATCGTGTGGATCGTCGGTACGGAGGGTGCCGGCATCGTCCCGCTCGGTGTCGAGACGCTCCTGTACGCAGTGCTGGACGTGACCGCGAAGGTCGGGTTCGGCCTGATCCTGCTGCGCAGCCGCGCCATCATGGGCGACTCCTCGGCCCCGACGCCGTCGGCCGACGAGCAGGCTGCAGACTGACGACACGACGACCGACCGACACGCCGCTTTTTTCGACGCCGACGACGTACCAGTCGACAGTGCCACACTCGCAACGACGACTCCGACGAGGACCGAGGAGGGCCGACCCGTGAGTTTCGACGACACTGACACCGGAGGAGAGGACCTAGACGTACAGTCACTCAACAGAGTCGCAGTCGTCGGGCTGATCGGATCGTTCGTCGTCGCGCTGGCTGGGTTGTTCGCCCTGCCGGCCGCGGGTGCGGTCGGCCTGAGCACTCGGAACGGGTTCTGGATCGTGCTCGGCGTCGAGTTCGTCGGGGCGGTCGGCGTCGGCCTGTCGGCACAACGGCTGTACGACTAGTCGCGCGACCGACTCACGACATCCTCGACGACCGCCTCGTAGTTCGCCAGCGTCTCGTCGGTCAGAGACGGGCCGACCCGACGCAACGCACGGTCGAACTCGGCGGGACCGACGGTCAGCCCGTCGACCTGTCGTGGATCGACACCCAGTTCACTGTCCAAGACACGTTCGAGTGCCAACAGTGACGCCTCGCGGACGACCGCCTCGACGTCGCTTCCCGTGTAGCCGTCTGTCTCTGCCGCGAGTCGTTCGTAGTCGACCCCCTCGACCGGTCGGTCGCGGGTGTGGACCCGGAAGATCGCCTCCCGGGCGGGTTCGTCCGGCACCGGCACCTCGACGAGTCGGTCCAGTCGCCCGGGTCGGAGGAGTGCGGGGTCGAGTCGATCCGGGCGGTTCGTCGCTCCGATCACGGTGATCCCGCCCCGCGACACCAACCCGTCGAGTTCCGTCAACAGCTGTGAGGCGACTCGTTCGGGCGCAGACGCCTCTGTGTCCTGTGTCCGAGCGGGCGCGAGTGCGTCCATCTCGTCGAAGAACACGACCGCCGGTGCGTTCGCACGCGCACGGTCGAACAGCTCCCGGACCGCTCGCTCCGACTCGCCGACGTACTTGTCGAGCAGTTCCGGTCCGTCGACCGGGAGGAAGTTGGCGTCCGTCGTCGCCGCGACGGCACGCGCGAGCAGCGTCTTCCCGGTCCCGGGGGGACCGTACAACAGGACGCCCGTGGGGGCGTCGATGTTCAGTCGGTCGAACGCCTCCGGGTGGCGGAGCGGCCACTCGACCGACCGGGTCAACTCCCGTTTGGGGCCGGCGAGCCCACCCACGTCGTCGAAGCTCACCTCCGGTCGTTCGACCGCTGCCCCGCGCAGCGAACTCGGCTCCGTCTCTGCGAGCGCGGTCTCGAAGTCGGCGGCCGTCACAGTCGTGTTCCCGTTCGTCGACGCACGGTCGACCGTCGACTCCAACGTGTACGACCACAACGCGCGCAGGTCCGCCGCAGTGTAGCCGAACGCACGGGCACCGACCGCCGCGGGGTCGACATCGTCCGCGAGGCGGCCGCCACGAGTGAGCGCTCCCAACACCGCAACCCGATCCTCGCGATCCGGCGGCCCGATTTCGACGACCCGGGCGAGCCGATCACCCCGTCGGAGCGCGTCCGGCACCGCGTCGGCCGCGGTCGCCTCGCCGACGACGACCACGTCGTCCGCCGCCTGGAACTGGTCGACGGCGTCGGCGACGCGGGCGACCCGGCCGGCGTCGCGTGTTCCCTCGCCACCGAGCGCTGCCAGCCCGTCGAGGTGGACAACCGCACGAGACGCCCGTTCGGCGGCCGTCTGGAGGTTCGAGAGCGTGTTGGCGAGCTCCGTCCCCGTCTCGGCGAGTGCACCGGGGTCGGGCGCGACGAGTGTCGCGTCCGCGCGCCACGCCGCGTGCCGGAGCAGGTGTGTCTTCCCGACACCGCCGGGGCCGACGAGCAACACTCCGTCTCCCGGGCGGCCGCCGGCAGCGTCGTACGCGTCGGTGGCGGTCAACGGGCGGACCACCGTCCGTTCGAGTGTCTCCCGAGTGTCGTCGTACCCACCCACGTCCGCCTCCGGAACGTGCGGGACGCGGTGGTCGGCCGTCACCGCAGCGGCCGGGCCGGCGACCAACTCGACGGTCGTGTCGTCGCCGACGTACACCGGGCCGTCGGGGTCGACGACCGTCGCACGAACCGGCACGTCGAGCGCCCCGTTGAACAACGAGACGGTCACTCGGTCGCCGACGACCAACGGTGTGCCGACGGCTGCGCGTCGGGCGGCCGACTCGCCGCCGCGGATCGACAGGTCCGGCACCGGCGCGAACCGGAGTCGGGTCGCCACCTGTGGTTCGACTGTCGTGACTGTGAGCGTGTCACCGACGCCGGCGTCGGCACCGTCGGCGACAGACTCGTCGACGACGACGCTCCGGGCCGCGAGACCGGAGTCGACCGCGACCGTCGCGGCGGTCTCGTCGTCACCACGGACGACGACCGGCGTGTCGGCTGCCAGGCCCGCCGCCGTCGCGTCGTCCTCGGCGAGCCGGACGACACCCTCCGTGTCGCCCGTCACGCCGACGACGGTACCAGTGTGGTCGGTCGTCGTCATCAGCGACGCGACACGATCCGACCGGCCGACCGACCCACGATCCCGATCATCGCACCGATCGCGGCGAACAACACACCTTGGATCAGGCTCTGTCTGGCGACGAGCACTCCCAACACGATCAACACGAGACCGATAGCTGCGTGGAGACCGAACACGGCCAAGCCACCGGCGTCGTCGATTCCGAAGATGAACCCGTCAGTAGCCATGGTCACTGCTACGGTCGGCGGGTAGAAGAATCCTCCCTGTCGCGCCAGTGTCCGACGCCGCGTCTGTCCCGGTGTGGGTCCGGAACACTCCGGCCGTCGCCGTCGAACGCTCGCCGCGTCTGCCACTGCCGGGCGTTCACCAGGTCTACCGTTGTCGAACGTCTGCCGCGTCCGTCGTCGTGTCCCGATACCGACACCACCGGGGTCGTCTTCGACGTGTTCAAGCTTGTGCAACCGTGCAACAGGCGCATGAACAGGGCAGAGAAGGCGACACTCCAACTGCGGGCAGTCACCGTGTTGCGGACGCTGAAAGAGACGCGGACGTACGACGAACTGGCGGCGTTGACCGACCTGCCAGCGGGCGATCTCAACCGGTACGTCAACGGACACGTTCTCCCGGGCGTCGAGCGGGCGGAGGCGGTCGTCACCGGGGTCGGTCGAGAGACGCTAGCAGACGAGCTCCGCGAACGGGTGCGGTTCGACGAGGAGGGGTACGTCGACAACTCCGGAGTCGTGTTCGATCAGCCGTTTCTGGATCTGGTCGCGCCGGTCGCGGCCGAACACTTCGGATTCGGCCGTCCGGACGTGGTGTTGACGGCCGCGACGGACGGGATCACGCTCGGAGCCGCGATGGCGTCACACTTCGACGCCCGACTGGCGTACGCCAAGAAGTCCAAAGAGACCGCCGTCGAGGAGTTCGTCGAGTCCCGCCAGCGGCTCGCGTCCGGGATCGAGCTCACCTACTACCTCCCGACGGACGCGGTCACGGCCGGCGAGTCCGTGTTGGTCGTCGACGACCTGATCCGGTCCGGGGAGACACAGGAGCTGTTACTCGACATCGTGGGCCGTGCCGACGCGACTGTCGCGGGCGTGTTCGCGTTGATCGCCGTCGGTGCCGAGGGTGTCGACCGGGCTCGCGGCCAGACGGACGCCCCCGTCGGCTCGCTCACACAGTTCGAGCAGTGAGAGACAAGACTCACACCCGCCCGACGGCCACGTCGAACGGTACCACCTCGACGCGCTCGTACGTGCCGGCACGCATCTGGTCGACGACCGCGCGGCCCATCGCCCGCCAGCGTTGTCGGAGGTCGTCGTACGAGTCCTCGGAGAGCACTCGCCGGAGCTCCGTCTCGTGGCTCGCGAGTGCGGCACCGGTGGCCTTCCGTGTCGCACCCTCCAGGTCGGCCTCGGAGTAGGGGGGTTCGACGCGTTTCTCGTGGTGATACCGGCGGGTGCGCACCCCCGAGAGGCCGGCGTCGGCGAACCGCCCGGCGAGCGCGCGGGTGGTCACGTCCGTCCCGACGCCGTCGATGAACGCCCCACGCGCCTCGCGTTCCAACCCCGCCTCGTTGTCGACCGTCGACGAGACGGCCACGTCGGCGTTGTCCGGCTCGACGGCCGCGACCAACTCTCGAGAGACGCGAGCGAACTCCCGGAGCGCGACCGCCGGATCGGGGAGGTTGACGAGCAACGCCTGACAGACGACGAGATCGAAGCTGTCCGTCGGGAACGGGAGCCGAGTGGCGTCCCCCGCAGCGAACCCGAACCGCGTCGGTCCGTGGGAGTCTGGCTCGACGCCGACGAACCGGTCGCGCGCGGCGGTCAGTAGTTCCGTGTCGGCGTCGACGCCGATCACGGTCGCGTCCGTCTCCTCGCCGAGAACGGCCGTCAGTTCGCCGGTGCCACAGCCGACGTCGAGAACTCGATCGCGGTCCGACAGAGACAGTTCCGCGAGCGCCGCACGGTCGTCTGCCCACATGCCGCGACGCGTCCGATCGAGGTAGTCGGCCGAGAACTGACGCACTGCTCGTCTCTCGGGAGACGGTCGGCCTGAGTCTGGCGATCCGGCGGCGCAGCCGTCGGGGGGCTGGTACGGCGGCGGACTGACCGCCCGAGGGTGGGGCGACCGGGTGGTGGTCCCGACTACACCGACTCCTTGAGGTCGTACAGTTCGCCGTACTTCTCGCGGACGTACGCGACGAAGGCGTCGGCGGTGAACTCCTCGCCGGTCGCCCGTTCGACGAGTTCGTTCGTCTCGTAGCGAGCCCCGTGGCCGTGGACGTTCTCTCGGAGCCACTCGCCGAGTCGGTCGAACTCCGCGTTCCGGATGTCCTCGGTGAGATCACCCAACTCGGCTTCGGCGGCGTCGAACAGTTGGGTGGCCATCACCGACCCCAGCGAGTAGGTGGGGAAGTAGCCGAAGTTGCCGTGGCTCCAGTGGATGTCCTGGAGACAGCCCTCGGCGTCCGTCTCCGGTCGGATCCCCAGGTACTCCTCGTACTTGTCGTTCCACACGGCCGGCACCTCCGAGACGTCGAGGTCCCCACGGATCAGGTCGCGTTCGATCTCGAACCGGATCACGATGTGGAGGTGGTAGGTGAGCTCGTCAGCCTCGACTCGAATCAGGTTGTCGTCGTACACCTGGTTGGCAGACTCGTACGCCTCGCGGGGTGTGGCGTCCGTGTCGAAGTACTCCGCGAACGTCGGGAGCGTCTGCTCCCAGAACGCCTCGGTCCGGCCGACGTGGTTCTCCCAGAGCCGGGACTGGCTCTCGTGGACCGAGAGGTCGCGGGACTCACCCAGCGGTGTCCCCCACTCCTCGCGGGGGAGCCCGAGGTTGTAGAACGCGTGGCCGAACTCGTGGACGGTCGCCGTCAGCCCGCCGAGCGGGTCAGACTCGTCGAACCGCGTCGTGACGCGGCAGTCGTGTTGGTTGCCGGACGTGAACGGGTGTGAGGAGGTGTCGAGTCGGCCGCGGTCCCAGTCGTACCCCAGTGTCGTCAACACCTCCCGGGAGAGCGCCTCCTGGGCGTCCGTGTCGTACGTGCCGTCGAAGGCGTCGGTGGTGATCGCCGCGCCGCTGTCGGCGATCTCGTCGATCATCGGGACGAGCACCTCCTTCAGCCGGTCGAGAACCCGTTCGGCGCGGTCGAGGGAGAGACACGGCTCGTACTCCTCGAACAGGACGGCGTACGGGTCGCGGTCGCCGTCGATCGCGGCCGCCTGCTCGCGGCGCAGTTCGACCAACTCCGCGAGGTGGGGTGCGAACGTCTCGAAGTCGTCGTCCGCCTTCGCCGTCTCCCACGCACCCAACGCCTCCGTCGAGGCCTCGGAGATCTCCTCGACGAGCGTCTGTGGCACTGCGTCGGCCCGCTCGTAGCCGCGACGGATCTCGCGCACGACCGCGGCCTGCTCGTCGTCGAGGTCGGCCGCCTCGGCCGCCTCCAGCAGGTCGGCGGTCTCGTCGTCGGTGAGGAGTTCGTGACCCAGCGACGACAACGTCGACAGTTCCTTCGAGCGGGCCGGTGTCCCGCCCTCCGGCATCGTCACCTGTTGGTCCCACGACAACACGCCCTGTGCAGACTGGAGGCTGCTGATCCGTTCGTACCGCGACAGCAGTGCCTCGTAGGCTGTCGTGTCGGTGTCGGCCGCTGCGGTGTCGGTGGACATCTGTCCGACGTTGGGGCGGCCGCGGCTTGAAACGTCGGTTCTCGGCGGGCTAGGCCGGGAGGAGCGTCGTGGTCGGGATCTGTCACGGAGTGCCTGCTGGCGACGGACGGGGAACGCCGATACGTCGCGTCGCCACGGACGACTCGGGAGGGCTGTCGTCACTCGATAGCGTCGAGAGACCGCAGGAGAGAGCCGCGCCGCGGGTGCCGTCTAGTTCAGCGTCGCCTCGGAGACGAGGGTGTCGTCTTCGAGGTAGTGTTCGAGGTGGTGGGCGTGGTCCTCGACCGTCAGCAGGTTCTGCCGGAGGAGTTCGGCCGTCGCGTGGTCACCCAGCCCCTGCGCGAGTTCGACGTGGTCGCGCATCTGCTCGATGATCTCGCCGTAGATCTCCATGTCGTTGGCCAACGACGTACGGATGTCGTACACGTCGTCGCCCTCCGGCTCGACCGGGGCACGCTCCTCCAGTTGTGCGCCACGAGCCAGCGGGACGCCACCCAGCGCCTGGGCGCGCTCTGCGAGTTCGTCTGCGGCCTCCTCTGCGTCCTCGGCGGCCTCGCCGAGGAACTCGTGGATGTCGTTGAACTCCGCACCCTCCACGTTCCAGTGGTGCTTCTTCAGCTGGAAGTAGAGAACGTACGTCGCCGCGAGGTCGCTGTTGAGCGCCTCGACGAGCTGTTCGGTCTTCTCCTGGTCGAGTCGGAGCGCGTCGCTCGCCTCGACACTGTCGACTGCGTCTCGGACGGTCCGTTGTGTGCTCATTGCATCTACACGTACGAGCGCCACCGGTTTAGTTCCGGCGGTGGTCGCCGCCTGCTGGTAGTTTTTGCTTTTCTATTTTATGAATAGATAGCGGCGAGTGAACGTGCGACACACCCCGTCGCGAGGCGGTAGATCGACGGGCCTCGTCCCCCCGTCGAGCGACACACACGTATTGAAGTGGCCGCGGCCCGTGGTCGCCTGTAATGGATCGAACGGCGACTCGTCGGTCTGGTGGTCGGCTGTGACGAAGGAGTACATCGAGGTCCGCGGCGCGGAAGAACACAACCTGAAGGACTTGGACGTGGAGATCCCCCGCGAGGAGTTCACCGTCGTCACCGGTCTCTCGGGGTCGGGGAAGTCGTCGCTGGCGTTCGAGACGATCTACGCCGAGGGCCAACGCCGGTACATCGAGTCGTTGTCGGCGTACGCCCGGAACTTCCTCGGGCAGATGGACAAACCGCAAGTCGAGAGTGTCGAAGGGCTCTCGCCGGCGATCTCGATCGACCAGAAGAACGCCGCCAACAACCCGCGGTCGACGGTCGGCACCGTCACGGAGCTCCACGACTACCTCCGGCTCCTGTTCGCGCGCGTCGGCACCCCACACTGTCCGGAGTGTGGCCGCGAGGTGGGCGAACAGAGCGCCCAACAGATGGTGCGGCGGCTACTGGAGATCCCCGAGGGGACCCGTGCGGAGATCGCCGCCCCGGTCGTCCGCGACCAGAAGGGGGCCTTCGAGAACCTCTTCGACGAACTCGCCGGCGAGGGGTACACCCGTGTCGAGGTCGACGGCGAGCGCCACGACCTCTCGCTGGAGACGCCGGAGTTGGACGACAACTACGACCACACGATCGACGTGATCGTCGACCGCGTGAAGCTCCGCGCGGAGGACCGTTCGCGGATCACCGACTCCGTCGAGACCGCACTCAACGAGTCCGACGGGTTACTGAAAGTGATCCTCCCGGACCCGCCGGAGGCGGTGACGGACGGCGATGTCGACGTTGGCACACAGGCCCGGTCGACGGGCGATCTGGCGGACGACGCCGATGCGGACAGCGACACGGGTGATCAACGTGTGCTCGTGGAGTTCTCCGAGGAGTTGGCCTGTACGAACTGTGGGATCGACTTCTCGCCCGTCGAGACCCGGACGTTCTCGTTCAACTCCCCGTACGGGGCCTGCCCGGAGTGCGAGGGGATCGGCTCCACGAAGGAGGTCGATCCGGAGTTGGTGCTCACGGACCCCTCGAAGCCGTTGAAGAACGTCTTCGAGCCGTGGAGCTACAACCGGTCGTACTACCGCACGCGGATCGACAACGTCGCAGAGCACTTCGGCGTCGACGTGGAGACACCGTTCGCGGACCTCGACGAGAGCGTCCAACAACAGTTTCTCTGGGGGACGGACGAGCAGGTCGTGTTCACCCGCCAGACGAAAGACGGCGTCCGCCGGAAGACCAAGCGGTTCGAGGGCGTCGTCCCCAACCTGGAACGCCGACACGTCGAGACGGACTCCGACCGCACCCGCGACCACATCGAGGAGTACATGGCCGTCACCACCTGCCCGGCGTGTGACGGCACCCGGCTCAAGCCGCAGTCGCGGCACGTCCTCGTCGACGGTGCGTCGATCACCGCGGTCAACCGGATGTCGATCGGCGACGCACTCGACCGGTTCGAAGGGATGGAGGCCCGGCTGACCGAGCGGGAACGCACCATCGCCGAAGAGATCCTCAAGGAGATCCGCGCCCGTCTCGGCTTCATGGAGGAGGTCGGGTTGGAGTACCTCACCCTCGACCGGGAGGCGTCGACGTTGTCGGGTGGCGAGAGCCAGCGCATCCGGCTGGCGACACAGGTCGGGTCGGGGCTCGTCGGCGTGTTGTACGTGTTGGACGAGCCGTCGATCGGGCTCCACCAACGGGACAACGACAGACTGCTCGACACGTTGGAGGGGTTACGCGACCTGGGCAACACGTTGCTCGTCGTCGAACACGACGAGGAGACGATGCGGCGTGCGGACGGTATCGTCGACATGGGGCCCGGCCCCGGGAAACGCGGCGGCGAGGTCGTCGCACAGGGGGGGTTCGAGGACATCGTCGCGGCCGACGAGTCGGTGACGGGTGACTACCTCGCGGGCCGCGAGACGATCCCGGTCCCCGACGAGCGACGTGACTCGGACGAGGCGTTGGTGGTTCGGAACGCCCGCCAACACAACCTCTCGGGGTTGGACGTGCCGATTCCGGTCGGCCAGTTCACCGCGATCACGGGGGTCTCCGGCTCGGGGAAGTCGACGCTGATGCACGACGTGCTCTACAAGGGGCTCGCCCGGGAGATGAACGACAACACGGAGGTCGACCCCGGCGCGCACGACCGGATCGAGGGGGTCGACAACGTCGAGAACGTCCGGCTGATCGACCAGTCGCCGATCGGCCGCACGCCGCGGTCGAACCCCGCCACCTACACCGGCGTGTTCGACCACATCCGGGAGCTGTTCGCGGAGACAGAGCTCGCGAAACAACGCGGCTACGAGAAGGGGCGGTTCTCGTTCAACGTGAAGGGTGGCCGGTGCGAGGAGTGTGGCGGCCAGGGGACCGTCAAGATCGAGATGAACTTCCTGTCGGACGTGTACGTCCCGTGTGAGGAGTGTGAGGGCGCGCGGTACAACGACGAGACGTTGGACGTGACCTACAAGGGGGCGACTATCTCGGACGTGCTCGACATGTCCGTCGCGGAGGCCAGCGAGTTCTTCGACAGCCACTCGGCGCTCTCCCGACGGTTGGAGCTCCTCGAAGACGTGGGACTCGGCTACATGCAGTTGGGTCAGCCGTCGACGACCCTCTCCGGTGGGGAGGCCCAGCGAGTCAAGCTCGCGGAGGAGCTCGGCAAACGCCACGGCGGGGAGACGCTCTACCTGCTCGACGAGCCGACGACGGGGCTCCACAAGGCCGACGAACGGAAGCTGGTGGAGGTGCTCCACCGACTCACGGACAAGGGGAACACGGTCGTCGTGATCGAACACGAACTGGACCTGGTGAAGAACGCCGACAACGTGGTCGACCTGGGGCCGGAGGGCGGCGAGGACGGCGGGAATCTCGTCGCGACCGGCACCCCCGAACAGGTCGCGCGCGACGAGGACTCACACACCGGCCGGTACCTCCGAGACCTGTTGCCCGACGTGGAGCTAGAGGGCCCGCGGTCGGACCGTCGACAGCCCGCGAGAGACGACGAGACGGACGGCAGTGACGGAACGGAGAGCGACGACGGCACCGACGACGAAGCCGAGGCGGCAGCCGCGTCCGACGACTAGTCACCCAGACACCGAATCGTCACACACCTCGTGTCCGCCCGAGACTCGGCGGGTGTCTTTTTGACTCGGGACTCGCACACCACTGTCCGTGTCGGGGCCAGACGACTACGACCTGCTCGAGACGGCCAGAGAGACGATCAATCTGTTCGGCGGGCTCGTCTTGTCAGTTATCGCCGGCTCGTCGGTGCTCGCGAACGGCTGGCTGTTGGTCTCCGGCACACGAGACCCGTTGCCGGCGGCGGTCGTCGTGTGTCTCTCGCTCGCGTTGTTGACAGTCGGTCTCGTTGCGGTCCCCGGCGTTCGGCAGTGGCTGTCGGATCGGACGACGAGCGGCGGGACGGGACGGACACGGACCGTCGACCACCGGGTCGTCGAGTCGCCGGCCGACTCGTGTGTCGTCTGTGGCGACCGAGTCGGCCGTGGCGTGGAGACGCGACGGCGGCGGGACCTCGCCGTCTCCGGGCGGTCGCTCTACCGGCTCGCGGACGAGCGGACGCACTACTGTCGAGAGTGTTGGGCCGACGAACACAGCCGTGTGGGGCGCGAATCCGACGGCGAACGGCCGAACGGTACGGGGACGGAGAGTGATGGGTGGCAGGACAGCGAAGTCGAAACAGAGGTCACGTCCGAGACGTAGCGCGGAGAGTCAGTCGCTCGCCTCCTCGATCAGTCGCTCACCACGACGGATCAGGCTCGCACTCGGTCGTTCCCCGACCTCGTCCACCGCGTACAGTCGGTCGACTGCCGTCTGTCGGTCGAGTCACCCCCTGTACCGCCAGACCCACCACGAACAGCCACACGACCACGACCGGCACCGTGACCGGCAGTGTCGTGGCGTCGGCGGCGGCCGTCCACGTCGACAACACGAACAACAGCCCGTGGACGACCGACGACGGGGCCGCCTCGGCGACCTGGTAGGCGGGGTCGAACCCGGTCGAGTGGGCGCAACTGTCTCTCCTGGTAAGAGCCCCCCGCAGTGTGACCGACGCTCCACCGAAGGAGATGACTGTACTCGGGAGATCCGTTCGGTACGGGAGTGCGCGTGGTGAGGGGTGTAGCGGAACTCGAACCACGGCCGCTCCGCTCCCTGCTTCGAGTCCCGTTCCGGTTCGGTCGCCGACTCGCTTCGCTCGTCGGCTCCCTGCACGGGCGTGGCGGGAGTCACACGAGCGACCGGAGGGAGCGAGTGTGACAACGCCACGCGCGTGAGGACGAACGGGCGTGGCGGGACTCGAACCCGCGATCTAGCGGTTAGGAACCGCTCGCCGTGTCCACTTGGCCACACGCCCACCAGACACTACGAGTGCACCTCGGCGGGACAAAGAGTCGTCGGACGCTCAGTTGTTGTCCGTCTCGCTGGTCATCTCCGTGTCGACGAACTCCGTGTCGGTGTCGTCGTCGTCCCCGTCCTGCATCTCGTCGAGCTCCTCCTCGATCTGCTCGCGCCCCTTCCTGAACTCGCCCATCGCCTGCCCGGTCGACCGAGCGAGCTTGGGGATCTTGTTCGCGCCGAACAACAGGACGAGCACGAGCAGGATGACGATCATCTCGGGCCCGCCCGGGACCGCCCCGAAGAGTGGTGCTGTGGGAAGCATCGCTACCTCCCGATAACCCGGAGTGTACTATAGGCCTTTTGCTCAGTCGAACTGTACGTTCGCGGCGTCGGCGACCGCCCCGGCGAGCACACGCGTCGCCGCCGCACAGTCGTCCCAGTCGGTCCACTCCAACGGGTTGTGGCTGATTCCGTCCCGGGAGGGCGCGAACAGGAGGGCCGCGTCGGTCACGTCGGCGACGTGCATCGTGTCGTGTGCGGCCCCCGACGGGAGATCGACCGTCTCCACGCCGGCCTGTGCACCGGCCTCGTGGACCGCCCGCCGGAGCCGGTCGCTCATCGGCGTCGGATCAAGGTCGAACGGCCGTTGCAGTGTCGTCTGGATACCCCGTTCCCCTTCGAGCCGGGCGAGCGTCTCCCGGACTCTGTCGACGATCCGGTCCATCGACGCCCGCCGCACGTCCCGTACGTCGATCCCCGCCGTCACCGCGCCGGGGACGACGTTCGTCGCGTTCGGCGACACGTCCAGCGAGCCGACCGTGCCGACCGCGGAGTCGCTGTCGGTCGCGACCACCTCCTCGGCGGCGCGTTCGACCGCCGACACCAGTTCGGCGGCGGCCGCCAACGCGTCCGTCCGGTCGGCCATCCCCGTCGCGCCGGCGTGGTTCGGCTCCCCCTCGATCCGCGCCTCGCAGTGGGTGATCCCCGTGATCGTCGTCACCACACCCACTGGCACCGCGGCCTCCTCCAGGACGGTGTCCTGTTCGACGTGGAGTTCGAACCACGCCGCCCACCCCTCGGGGTCGAGCAGTCCCTCCCCGCGGAAGCCGGTGTCCGTCAGTGCCTCGTCGAGCGTGACACCGTCCACGTCGGCCAGTTCGAGCGCCTCGTCGACGCTCCGACGGCCAGTCGCGACTGACGAGCCGAGCAGCCCGTCCGCGAACCGGCCACCCTCCTCTTCGGTGAACGAGACGACCGTGATCGGTCGGTCCGGGCGCGCGTCGGCGTCTTGGAGCGTCCGGACGGCCTCCAAGCCCGCGTACACGCCCAACGGCCCGTCGAAGATCCCGCCCTCCGGGACGGAGTCGAGGTGACTCCCGACGGCGACCGGGTCGGCCGCCGGGTCTGCCGACGACGGACACCACGTGCCGGCGACGTTGCCGACGGCGTCGATCTCGACAGCGAGGTCCGCCGCGCGCAGCTGTTCGACGAGGTACTCGCGTGCCGCGCGGTTCGCGTCCGTCCCACACCGGACGGTCCGGGCGTGGCCCCGCTCGACCGGGACCGCGCCGAACTCGCCGGTGCGCTCGATGTCCGCCCGGAGCCGTTCGGTGTCGACGGTGAGGCTCACGCTCTCCAGTCGGGACGGCTGTGGCTTGGCCGTTGTGGCGGCGGCAGACGACCCTCGGCCCGACCGGCGTCGTTCACCCGAGCCGGCGGAGAAACACCGTCAACTCGGCGAACGCGGCGTCGTAGCGGTCCCGGAACACGCAGTGGCCGGCACCGGGGACGTGAACGAGACGGCCGTCGCCCAGTGCGTCGGCAACATCGAGGTCTGCCACTCGGGTCGACGGCTCGGTGTCCCGTCTCAACACGAGCGTCGGCGTTCGAATCTCGGCGAACGCGTCCGCGAGTGGCGGGAAGCCGTGCCGGACGACCGCCGCGACGGCGGGCGAACACTCTCGGTCGGCGACTGCCAACCGGCGTGCGAGGTCGGGATCGCGGTCCTCGTGCTCCTCGGTGAGTTCGTCGACAGACCGCCGGGCTCGTGCCTCGACACGTTCACGAACGAGTCGCGCCCGTTCGTCCGGCCCTCTCTCGGGGGTTCCGTGCAGGCCGGCCGGATCCTCGAGAACGACGCCGGAGGGCCACGCTGGGTGTCGAGCGGCGGCCAGAGCGACTGTCGAGGCTCCCATCGAGTGGCCGACCAGAACGGGATCTGTCAGCGACAGGGCGTCTCCCACTCCGACGAGGTCGGCGACCCGGTCGTCGACCCCGTACCCCGTCTCCGGCGCTGCCGACCGTCCGTGGCCCCGGGCGTCGTACGCCACCACAGTGTGGTCGGCCGCGAGATCGGCGACGAGTGGTGCCCAACACCGCCCCGTGTCGAACAGTCCGTGCGCGAGCACCACCGGTGGCCCCTCCCCGGCCCGGTAGTACTGTAGCTCGACGCCGTTCGTGTCGACCGTGCCGGCCGTCCACCCCTCCGGGAGGGTCACACCGAGAGCGTGACCGCTGCCGGTAGTAAGCTTGGTGATCGGGGCCGTCACCGACGACAGGTGGACGCCGTCTCCCACGGTGTCGTCGACTCGCTGGCCCGGACGCCGTCGGCTCCGACGGCGACTGTGACTGTGGTCGGCCCGTCTGTCGTGTCGCGAACCCAGTACCAGCCGACCCCGGAGTCGCCGCCGTCCACGGTGACGGTGAACTCGTCGTCGCCGACGAACACGTCGGTACGGGTCCGTGGCTCGTACCGATCCTCGATCACGAACCGTTCACGGAACGCCGGCGTGAGGTACGGCGCGGCCGTCGACGGTCCCCCGTCCGGTTCCTCCGGATCGGGGACGGCTGTCACCGGCGTCGGGGTCTCGATCACTGTCTCTCCGAGCCCGCTGACGGTGACGGTGAGATCTACGGGGACGGTCGGCGCGTCGGTGACGACGACCGCGAGTTCGTACGGCGCTGCCGGCGCTGTCACCCGTCGACAGGTCTCTGGTGGCCGTGGTGTCGACCGACTCCGAACGCCGGAGGCCGTCGTCTCGGAGCGGCTGCCGCTGTCGCCGCCGAGACAGCCAGCGAGTGCAGCAGTCCCGAGACCGACGAGGAGGGAGCGACGACTGTTCACGCTCGACGACTGGTGGCTCACGGTAACTGTCTTCTGGGGGAGACGACCCGCCTCGGCTCACGGCGCGGGCGGGTCGCCGTCGTAGGCGTCGTGGTCGCCGTAGAAGTTCAGCATCCCGAACTTGAGTTTCTCGGGGGCGACGTCGACGATCTCCCGTTCCTCCTCTGACGGGAACGTCCCCCGGACGGAGTAGTTCCCCATGTCGGCGGTCGTGTACCGCTCGTCCAACAGCAGCCGGACACCGTAGTCGTCGGGTGACCGGATCACTCGGCCGAGCGCCTGTCGAGTCTTCCGGATCGTCGGAATCTCGACGGCGTACTCCCAGCCGGCGTCGCCCGCCCGTTCCGCGAACGCCCGGTCGTAGGCGTCCTGGACTGCCTCCGTCCGCTCGGAGAGGTGGGGGTACGGCACCCCGACGACCGCGACCGTCCGGGCGGCGTCGCCGTCGAAGCTCACCCCCTCCGCGAGCGTCCCCCACAGCGACGTGAACAGTGTCGCGTCGTCGGCGTCGACGAACTCCTGACGGAGTTCCTCCGCCCGCACGCCCGGTTCGTCGAGCAGTCGCCGCGTGTCCGTCCCCGCGAGCAGTTCGTGGTAGCGTTCGGCCTCGGCGTACGACGGGAAGAAGAGGAGACTGTTGCCGGGCGTCGCCCGCACCGCGTCCGCGAGCGTCCCCGCGACGGTCTCCTGGGTCGCGGGGTCGTCGCGCTCGGAGGCGAACAGTGCGGGCGTCCCGACCGCGTACGTCCGCCGGTTCTGCTCGGGGTATGCGAGTTCGTACGCCATCGTCGCCGGCGCGTCCAGTCCGAGCACGTCCTCGGTCACGTCGAACGGGCGGAGTGTCGCCGACATCAACACGGAGGCGTACACCTCCGAGAACAGCTCCCCGGTCACCTGTCGCGGGATACAGGTGTACAGCTCCGCCCGGCCGTACACCTCCTCGGTGCCCGCGTCCCGCCGGACGGCGACCATCGGGTGTTGACCCAGTTCCCCGCTGTCGTCCATCCAGTCGGCGACGAACCCCGCCGCGTGGAGGACGTGACACTCCCGGCGTGTCGGCGTCTCGCCGTTCTGGTACGCCTCCTCGTAGCGCTCGTCGAGCCGTTTGCCGAGTTGGAGCGCGAGATCACACTCCGCGCGGATCCCGCGCCCCTCGTAGCGGTCGAGGAACGCGAGCGTGAGGTCGTCCCGGCGGTCGTCGTTGGCGACCGGCACGTCCGTCCAGTCGTCGTCGATCCGTTCGCGCTCCCCGAACCCGAGCCCGTCGTCGTACGTCTCCCGCAGTGCGGCGGCGAACGCCGACAACACGTTCCGAGCGGGGGCCGCCCGCGAGTCGTCCGTCTCCTCGAGTTCCTCGATCGCCGACTCGATCGTGTTCTCCGTCAGCGTCCGGGTGGCGTGGTCGCGGGCGGCGTCGGCGACGTTGTGTGCCTCGTCGAACACCGTCACCACCTGCTCGGGGTCGCGGTCGAGCCACCGGAAGAACTGCTCGCGGATCGTCGGGTCCAACAGGTGGTGGTAGTTGCAGACCACCAACTCCACCTCCTCCATTCCCTCCTTCAGCAGTTCGTACCCACAGAACCCAGCCCGTCCCGCTCGGGTGTAGATCTCGTCTGGCGTCCGCACGTCGTCGAACAGCCACGAGAAGAACTCGCTCGTGTCGCCGACGAGATTATGGCGGTAGTAGTCACAGACGTTCGCACTCTCCTCGTCGATCTGGTCGTCGAGATCGTCCAACTCCTCGGTCACCGCCCGGTACGCCTCGGCGGCCTCGTCGTCACCCTCCCGCATCCGATCCTGGAGCGACCGGGCGCGGGACTCCAACTGGTCGCGGTCCTGCTCGTCTTCGACGAGCGCACGAGTGGTGTCGCGCAACGCCTGACACTCCTGGTAGTCGACGTCGATGTGACACATCGACGACTTCCCGCGGAAGACGACGGCGTTGACCGGCTCGACGGCGTTGATCGCGCGCGCGTCCTCGACGAACTGCCGCATCTGTTGGTGGACGTTCGTCGTGATCACCACCGTCCGATCGTGTTCGCGGGCGTGACTCAGCGCCGGTACCAGCGCCGACAGAGTCTTGCCCGTCCCCGGCGCGCCCTCGAACAACACGTCTTGGCCGCGCGCGAGGGCGTTACCGACCCGATCCATCGCCTCTCGTTGGTTCGGGTACGGCTGTTCGTACGGGAAGAATCGGAGGTGATCGTCCGTGGTCGCCACACGCGACGTTGGTGCGGCACCGTATGAATGGTTGACGCCGTCCCCGGCCGGGGAGACGACAGTCTGTCCGTCGACCCAGGGTGAACCGATACATTCACCACCCCGAGCGGGTTACGGCCGCGCATGAGCGACGGGATCAGCCGCCGCGGGTTCGTCCGGTCTGCCGCGGGCGCGACGGCGCTCGGCGCAGGAGCGGCCGCGTCGACGCCGGCGGCCGCACAGAGCGAGCAGCCGGACTTCGGCGGGTACACGGAGGGGGCGAAGGGCGGCGAGTACGCCGACGAGCGCGGGAGTGACTCGGTGACGGTGACGGTCGGTGCTGGCAGTGGCGGGGTGGCGTTCGCGCCGACGAACCTGTGGATCGACACGGGGACGGAGGTGACCTTCGAGTGGACGGGCAACCAGAGTCACAACGTCCTCTTCGAAGAAATGCCCGAGGACGCCGGCGTGTCGGGCCACGAGTCGCTGGAGTCGGGCGGGTTCAGTTTCTCGGTGACGTTCGACACGGCGGGCGTGTACAAGTACTTCTGTCAGCCCCACAAGGGGCTGGGGATGCTCGGCGGGATCGCGGTCGGTGACGACGTGGCAACCAAGAGCGTCGGCGGCGGTGTCGCCAGCGGCCCGGCTGTCCCGGACTCTGCGAAGACGATCGGTGTCGCCGCCAGCGTGGCGATGGTGACGACGCTCGGGTTGACCTACTTCTTCGTGAAGTACGGCGGCGACTACGAGCCGCCGGAGTGAGCGGCCGTCGCTCCCGAACCGAGAGCGCCGCCACACTCCTGCCGACACGTCTCCGACCGTGATCGCCGCTTTCGAATCGGGCCAAAACGAACTTATTCGACCTGCCCGTCACTGTTCTCGAACGTCGAATCCGGGTTCTCCCTCTAGACGGTAGCCGCGACGACAGCCCGGGAACGCCCCGCAGACGATGTCACGAGAGCCAACGCGAGGCCGACCGACGGCCGCAGACACCGAGCAGCACCGAGACGAGTCGAACGACGCTAGTTCCGCGGTCTCTCGACGGCGTCTCCTGTGTGCGGGTGCCGGACTCACCGCTGGTGCCGCGCTGCCAGCCGCCGCACACACACCGGCCGAGAGCAGGTCACGCTCGTCGGTGTCGGCGACCCCGGACGCGCCGGGAGCGACCGTGTGGCAGCCGTCGGTGCCGGGACCCGTCGGGACCGGGCCGACGGTCGCCGACGGGGTCGTGGTCCTCGGAACTGTCCCCGGGAGGGTGTGTGCGGTCGACGCAGAGACCGGGCAGACAGTGTGGACACACGACGCCGAACTGCCGGTCCGGGGAACCCCGACAGTCGCCGACGGGGTCGCCTACGTCGGCACCGGCGACCCGCGCGGCGACGACGACCGGGGGGCGGTGGTCGCACTCCACACGACGACCGGCACCGTCCAGTGGTCGCGCCGACTCGACGGTCCGGTCGCCAGCGCGGTCGCCTGTGGCGACGAGACAGTGTACGCCGGTACCGCCACCGGCAGTGTCTGCGCGCTGGCGACCGACACCGGTACGACCCGCTGGCGTACCGAACTCGACGAGACAGTCACCGGTGCACCAGTTCTCGCCGACGGCCGGCTGTACGTGGTGGACCGGAGCGGGGTCTCTGCACTCGACCCGAGCGACGGCGAGCGGCTGTGGCGAGAACCGCTCGCCGACCGGACTCGCCCGGCGAACCACGACGACGCCGGCTCGGTCACCGTCGCCGACGACACGCTGTACGTCGTCGACGGTGACGGAGGGGTGGTCGCAGTCGGTACCGGGACCGGGGAACGCCGGTGGCGCACGGCGTTGTCTGCTGCGGCGGCCACGCCGGCTGTCGCCGACGGCCGGCTGTTCGTCCCGGCGACCGAGGACGGGAGACAACGTACGATCGCTCTCGACGCGGAGACTGGCGACGTGGCGTGGCGTGGCCCGGAGGGAGACCCCTCTCTCGACAGCCCGACCGTCGCCGGCGGCGTCGTCTACGCCGGCCGCCCGGCCGGTCTCACTGCGTTCGACGCCCGGACTGGAGACGAACGCTGGCGAACCGACTGGCGGGCGGCCGCCCCCGTCGTCGTCGACGGGACGGTGTACGCGGTCGAACACCGCTTCGACGCCGAGACGGACAGACTACGTGCCGTCCACACGCCCCACGACGCCTCCAGCTCCGACTCCCGTGTCCGGTTGGCGACGGGTCCCGGCCACGACACCCCGACCGGACCGACCGCACGTGTCGCCGTCGACCCCTCGCGTCCGGGGGTCGGGGAGACGGCGACGCTCGACGCCACCCCCTCGACAGGCGGCGCGTCTCTCCGCGAGTACGAGTGGTCGTTCGACGACGGGACGAACGCGACCGGCGCGACGACGGCGCACAGCTTCCAGCACCCCGGTACTCACTCGGTCCGACTCTCCATCACGGACACCGACGGTGACACGGACACGGTCGTCGAGCCGGTCGACGCCGGTGTCCGTTGGACTCGCCGTCTCACTCCACCAGTCTCGTCGGCACCGACGGTGGTCGACGGGACGGTGTACGTCGGAGTCGCGACCGAGACGGGTGGTGTCGTCGCCGTCGACGCCGACTCCGGACAGACGGTCTGGCGTCGCCCGCTCGACGGCTTCGTCGCCGGCGCGCCGACTGTCGTCGCCGACACGCTGTACGCGGCAGTCGGCGGGGAGACTGGCGAACTGGTCGCGCTCGACACCGAGAGCGGCACACCCCGCTGGCGGGTGGCGACCGGGACGATGCGGAGTGCGCCGACGGTCGTCGACGGCGTCGTCTACGCCGGCAGCTACGATCACACGCTGTACGCGGTCGACGCCGCGACGGGCGACGTGGTGTGGACGGTGACACCGGAGGGGTACGGGCTGACAGCGCCGACGGTCGTCGACGGGACCGTCTACGTCGGGAGTGGTCGCCCCGGCCGGCTGCTCGCAATCGACGCCACGGACGGCACCGTCGAGTGGGTGGCGCGCACCGCCGGCTGGGTCCGGAGCGCACCGATGGTCGTCGACGGTGTCGTCTACGCCGGCGACGACGGGGGGAGGCTCTCGGCGGTCGTGGCCGACACCGGCGTGTCGAGCTGGCAGTACGACGCCGGCGACGCAGTCACCACCGCACCGACCGTCGCCGACGACACCGTCTACGTCGGGAGCGACGACGGCCGGCTCCACGCGGTCGCCGCCGCCGACGGCACACCGGTCTGGCGACACCAGACGGGTGCACCGGTGTCGGCCGCCCCGACCGTTGCCGCCGACCGAGTGTACGTCGGAACCGACGAGTCGCTCCACGTGGCCGACATCGCAACCGGGCGGAGCGTCTGGGACCTCCAGACCGACACTCCCATCCACGCAGCCCCGACAGTCGCCGACGGGACGGTGTACACTGCCGACGAACGGGGGGAACTGTACGCGCTCGCGGCGACACACGACGAGTCCGGCCGTGGGTCGCGAGCCAGACACCGAACACTCGGACACGTCGTCGAGTCGCCGGGTGCGACACCCACCACGAGCACACCGACAGCGGACCGCACGACCGAGACACCCGTCGGGTCGGACGAGGTGCCCACTGGGGCGGCCGGAACACCCGTCGGATCGGCCGAAACGACGACACGGCTCCCGGGTTTGGGGGTAGCGACCGCGGTGACTGCCCTTGTCGGCGGCGTCGCCACCCGTCTCCGAGAGAGCGACTGACACGCCTGACGGACGGTCCGACGGTGTCGAGACGCGCGTCGACCGTCTCGTCGCGTCCGGACTCCCGCCCTCGGGGAGAGTCGCCACCGGAATTTATGTAGTGGAACGCCCGACTCTGTGCCGTGTTGGCCGGGCTCTCGCCTCCAGTCGTCCTGTTGGCGGTCGGCGGGCTGTTGTACGCTGCCGGGACGGTCGGTGCCTACCGGGTCGACGAGCCCGGGACCGGGGCGCTGGCTGCGAGCACGGCTCTGTTGTCCCTCGCGGCGACCTCGGGAGTTGCCGTCGGGGCGGGTGTCTTCGACGTGACTGGGTCGTGGTCGACGGTGGTCGTGGCTGGCAGCTTCGTCGCGGCGTTGCCGTGGACGGTGTTCGTGCTCCAGTACACCGGGAACGGCGAGCTCGCGACCCGTCCGCGCGTGGCGTTCGCCGCGCTCCCGACGGCCGTTCTCGCGGGGACCACCGTGGCACAGGTGGTCGTCGGGGTTACTCCCACTCTCCAGACGCCACTCGTCGCGGGGGCTGTCGGGGTGAGCTTCCTCGCCACCGTCGGGCTGGTGCTCGGCGGGAGCGTTCTCCAGTTGTACACGAGTCTCGCCTACGACGGCGTCCGGTTCTCGTCGGGCGTCGCACTCTGGCTCCCGCTCGGAGCGCCCGTTCTGGGTGCCTTACTCGCCGACGCGACCCCGGTTCCGGGGTGGTCGCTCGCCGGTACGACGTTCCTCGGGGGGAGCGCACTCGTCGCCAGCACGGTGACGACTGTCGACGTGTTCGACACGACGCCGGCAGCCGGGCGGTACGGCCGTCGCCGGCTCGCCGACGAGATCGCCGACCCAGTGGCGTTCCTCGACGCCGACGGAGACGTGATCGAGACGAACGACGCCTTCGAACGACAGTTCGAGGTGACGGAGGCGGCGGTGACGGGTGACCCGCTGCCGGCCGTGATCGGTGCGACACTCTCTCGGCTCGTCGGTGCCGACAGCGTGGAACTGATCACCGCCGAGGGACGACGACAGTTCGCGCCCCGAGTGTCACAACTGCGCGACCACCGCGACCGTGTCCGCGGGACGATCGTCGTCTTGGCCGACATCACCGACCAGAAGCTGCGCGAACAACGGCTGGCGGTGCTCAACCGGGTCGTCCGCCACAACCTCCGAAACGAACTCTCCGTCGTCCGCGGGTTCGCCGAGGAGATCGGCAACGACGGCGTCTCGAACGACCTCGCGGCCGACCGGATCGTCCAGGCGTCGGACAACCTGATCACGCTCGGCGAGCGTGCCCGCGAGGCCGCCCAACTGCTCGACCACGAGCCACAGACACGAGAACTGGAACTGGGCGAGCTCGTCTCCGAGGTGGCGGCAGAACTCCACGACGAGGCGACGAACCTCACCGTCGAGACGGACGTGCCGCCGGACGCCCGCGTGGAGACGGATCCAGATCTGCTGTACCGGTCGTTGAACCACCTCGCGCAGAACGCGGTCGTCCACAACGACGCCGACGACGCCCGGGTGGTGATCAGTGTAGTGACGGACCGCGAGGGTGCCCACCCCGTCGAGGTGACCGTCCGCGACAACGGCCCCGGGATCCCCGCACACGAGTGGGCCGCCATCGAACAGGGCAAGGAGACGCCGCTGGAACACGGGAGCGGTCTCGGTCTGTGGGCCGTCCGGTGGGGAGTGACGAGACTCGGCGGCGAACTCCGGTACGAACCCAACGAGCCGCGGGGGAGTGTCGTCAGGCTCCGGCTCCCGCAGGTCGACGAGGTGGAGCCGAGTGTGGCCGACCCGACCGTCGACGCCGTCGCGGAACGCGCCTGAGACAACACCCCGCCCGGTCACTCCTCGCGGCGCAGACACTCCGCGAGCGGGCCGACGATCTCGTCGGCGACCGTGTACGGGTCCGTCTCGCGTGCCACCACCCGCTCGGCCAGCGTCTCGACGCCGCCCCGAGCGGCGAGTTCGTCCTCGAGCAGCGCCGCGGTGTCCGCCCGCAGGTGTTGCCGGATCTCCTCGGCGTACCGTGTCCGGGCGTGGACGTCGAGCTCGCCGCTCTCGACGAGGTACTCGCGGTGTCGCCCGACCGTCTCGATCAAGCCCTCGACACCCGTGCCGTCGGTGGCGACTGTCTCCAACACCTCTGGCTCCCAGCCGTCGGTGTCTCCCTCCTCGTCTCCCAGGGTCGTCTCGTCCGTGTCGGAGCCGGCTCCGCCACCACCGATGTCGCCGGAGGCGTCACTCAGCGGGCCGTGGTGGCCCGTCTGGAGCCCACCGGTCGGCTCGTCGCGCATGTGGAGCATCTCCTCTAGTTCGGCGACGGTCTGTTGGGCACCGTCCATGTCGGCCTTGTTGACGACGAACACGTCGCCGATCTCCAGAATTCCGGCCTTCAGCATCTGTACGTCGTCGCCCGACCCCGGCTGGACGAGCACACACACCGTCTCGGCGGTCTTCACCACGTCTACCTCGTTTTGCCCGGCTCCGACCGTCTCGACGATCACCCGGTCTTTGCCGAACGCGTCCAACGCCTTCACCGCGTCGGAGGTCGCCGTCGACAGCCCGCCGAGACTGCCGCGGGCGGACATCGACCGGAAGAACACGTCCATGTCGCCGACGTTCGACGCCATCCGGATGCGGTCGCCCAACACCGCGCCGCCGGTGTACGGCGAGGAGGGGTCGACCGCGATCACGCCGACCGTCTCCCCGCGGTCGCGGTACGCCTTCGCCAGTTTGTCGACCAGCGTCGACTTACCCGCGCCCGGCGAGCCGGTGATCCCGACGACACTCGCGGAGCCGGTGTGCTCGTGGAGCCGGGAGACGATCTCCCGGTAGCCCGGCGCGCGGTTCTCGATCTTCGTGATGACCCGCGCGAGCGCGCGGTGTCGCCCGTCCAACAGTTCGGCGACCAACGCCGCGTGGTCACTGTCCTCGGTGTCTCCGTCGTCCACAGTCTCTGGTGTGTGCTCGTCGTCCGTGTCGGTCTCGATCTCGCGGTCCGCGCTCGTCATCGGTTGTCGGGTGCGTTCTCGGCCACGAACTCGATCGTCTCCTCCATCGGCGTGCCGGGGCCGAAGATCTCCGCGACACCCATCTCCTTCAGCTCCGCGCGGTCCTCGTCGGGGACGATCCCGCCGAGCAACAACAGGGTGTCCTCGAAGGCACCGTACTCCTCTAACCCTCCGACGATCTTCGGGACGAGCGTGTTGTGGGCCCCAGAGAGGATCGAGATCCCGAGGACGTCCACGTCCTCCTGGACGGCCGCCTGGACGATCTCGTCGGGCGCTCGGTGGAGTCCAGAGTAGATCACCTCGAACCCCGCGTCGCGGAACGCGCGTGCGATGACGTGTGCGCCGCGGTCGTGGCCGTCCAATCCGACCTTGGCGATCAGACACCGGATCGTCCGCCCCCCCTGCTCTTGTTGTGTACTCATACCACGCCGTTCTCGCCCGTCCGTGTTCACTCTGACGGAGTTTCGTGTCGGAGTTGTTCGAGTCGACCCCACCGCCCGCTCGGTGTGTTCGTCCCCCGACACGCGACCCGACTCAGGCCGTCGGCCGGCCACTGTGGGGTGTCGCGTCGACGACGCCGGTGACACTGCCGAACGCCCGGCCGAACATGAAGAAGACGGCCACCTGGAAGTAGAACTGGAGCACCGGGACGAACACGATTCCGAAGATCGTGACGAACAACACCACGGTGACGACGTTGAGCAGGACCGACAACGCGAACGGGACGAGCCACGCGAGGAAGTACTCGCCGCTCGTCAACACGGTGGTCAGCCGCCCGAGGTCGAACGCCGCCCCCGCCCGCCCCTCGACGGCCACGTTCGCCAACGCGGCGGGGACGAGGTAGTACACCAACGCCGACACCGCGAGTGCTCCGAACCCACCGACCAACCCGTACCCGGTGAGCAGGCTGCTCCCGGCGGCCCCGGCGTCGCTGAGGAGTACTCCCGAGACCCCGTACGCCAGGAACAACCCGATCGGGACGGCTCCGTAGACGATGGTCACCAGTGTCCCCTTCAGCCCGGTGACGAGCATCGCACCCCAGCCGTCGAACGCCGGCGGTTCCGACTCGTCGCGTGCCGCGCTCGCCAACACGCGCATCAGGTACCCCATCAGTACGAACGCCGGCACCACGAGGAGGCTGGCGAGTCCCAGTAGGCTCCCGACGACGATCCGCGACACCGCACTGTCCCCCGACACCGGGTACGAGAGGCCGTCCGTGATCATCTGTTGTGTTCTCCCGAGTCCAGATTGATAACCGTTTCCGACAAGCACCAACTCCTGGAACACGGGCCGGCCGTCAGGTCTCGTAGAGCAACGTCACTCTGAGGACGGCACCATCGTGTTGGAAGTAGTATCCGAATCGATCACCGTCGTGTCTCGGCACGTCGGTGAACGCGTCCCCGATACGGCAGACTGCTCGCCCGTCGAGTGCGAAGTCGGCCCGCTCGTCGGTCTCGGCGACTCGTGTCAGGATATCCCCGAAGGTCGTCCCCGACTGTGTCGCGCGGAGGCTCGTCCCGTTCACTCTCACGTCCTGAATCTGTGTGCTGTTCGTGACGGGCGCGTTCGGCGGTGGGTCGTCTACGGTGTCCACTGTGATCGCGACCCCACCCAAGGTACACCCGTCTATGGCCCCTCCACAGCCGGAGAGAGCGACTGTCAAAAATATAATTGCTAATACCCTTAATTCGCTTTTTTTCATTATACTTTCACATTAAGTTTATTTTCTATGTATTCCATCGTATTTCCAAGAGAGACTTCGAATGGACAATCTTTTCCATCTACTCCATTTCTTCCCCAAACACTGATACCTGCAATATACACTGAAGTTGTACCGCTGTACTGGTACTCTTTATACATTGAACATCCACTATCACCTCCTCCATTTTGAGCTGTCGTTGCTATAATATCGTGGCCACTGCTATTTGTCTTAATATTTTTAATGTAGCCAGTTGTCCGACCGGTTCGGGCACCGTGATTAACAATTTCATAGCCTTGATCTCCCTCATGATATTTCAAGGAGCTTTGAGGGATGATTCCCTCAATATGTGTATTTGGATAGAAATCTCCCCCTTCGTCTGCTAGTTTATACTTGTAGACATCACCCCCATCGTTATACTCTGCTGATTTGACAGAACCAAAGTCTATACCCTTATCATCAAACGATTGATCAAATTCCCCGTCATATTCTCCCCCACAATCTGGCTGATGAACAGCAATTCCTTCCTGTCCACAGTGTCCTCCAGTCAGCATTTTTCTCTCTCCTGTACCATTATCTACTGCTGGGGTTGCAAATGAGCACGGTTTACACACTGTTGTTCTGTATCTGGCTGCACCTGGAATGCTTTTCCCAAAGCTAGAGGTATAATTGTACCCATTGCAGTCGGTAGTCTGTTCGTGTGTCTGCTCCCGGGTAATTACTGGAATTCCATCAATAGTGGTCCCATCAACTGACCCAGCAACCGTGTCTGGAACAATGCTGTTAATTTCATCGATTCCGATGTCAGGACTGCTCGTTGAGTCCACACCTCGCTGAGTAACCCGATCGACAGTGATTGCCTTCTTTGACTGCCCACCATCTGTAATAGTTGTAACCCCTGTCATAATGAGTGGATCAGTCGTGCGCTGTTCGATCAGTTTCTGAATCCGATCGCGAGCGTCGTAAGCAGTCTCAACGACCAGCCAGTGGTCACGTGGTATTGTATCCGTCACCTCAGTTCGCTCTGGCACTGCACCTTCGCGTCTTACCTCTTCGTGGTTGGTGTGTTCTAGTCGTTCAACGTACTCAACGCGGTCAGGGTTTGACTCATCTGTTCCCCAATTCACATCCACACCTGCTGCGAATGGCGTCGCCATTGAGACGCCACCGACAGCTGATAGGACTTCACGCCGCGTCGTATCTTCACTAACTGACTCTTTTACCGCCTCGCTTTCTTTCTCGTCTGACATGCAGATGCAAGTGAGAAGAGACTAGTGATATCTTTTGATTTAATATTTCGGCAGTTCCCTACATTTTTACTACTTATAATTAGCTTAGTATTTATTCAAAAACTTAATCAGGCTAAGATACTATAATAAAAACACGATAGAAATCTGGACGCCCAATCTACCGAGTCACCTGCACCGACTCCCGTCTCGGACGTGGTCACCGAGGAACTCGACGATCGCCCGGTACGCCTCGATCTGGTTGTCGCGTTTCGCGAACCCGTGCCCCTCGTCGTCGAAGATCAGCTTCCGGACCGGCACCCCCTGGTCACGCACTTCCGCGACGATCTGTTCGGCCTCGCTCACCGGCACCCGCGGGTCGTTCTCACCGTGGAGGACGAACAACGGTGCGTCGATCTGGTCGACACTGTTGATCGGCGAGATCGACTCCAAGAACGCCCGGTCGTCGGCCAGCGAGCCGTACTCCGCCTCCCGGAGCGACTGCCGCCAGTCACCGGTGTTCTCCAGGAACGTGACGAAGTTCGCGATCCCGACAATGTCGACCCCGGCGGCCCACAGTTCCGGGAACTCCGTCAGTCCGGCCAGTGTCATGAACCCGCCGTAGGAGCCGCCCATGAGCGCGATCCGGTCCGGGTCGACCGACGGGTGGTCGTGGAGCCACTCGGCACCCGCTCGGAGATCCGCCACTGCGTCCATCCGCCTCTCCACGTCGTCGAGACTCGCGTACTCGCGCCCGTACCCCGCGGAGCCACGGACGTTCGGCTCGAACACCGCGTAGCCGTTCGCGAGCAGGTACTGTTTCACGGCACCGAAGCTGGGACGACGCTGGCTCTCCGGCCCGCCGTGGACGTCGACGACGACCGGCACCCCGTCGGCGTCCGTGTCGGGTGTCGACAGGAACGCCGGGATCTCCCGGCCGTCGAAGGTGGGGTAGTGGACCAGTTCTGGCTCGACGAACGTCTCCCGTGGGATGCCGGCGGTGCCGGCGTGGGTCCACTGCTCCGTCTCCCCAGTGGCCGTCTCCACGACGAAACAGTTCTGGTTGACCGTCCGGCCAGAGACAGTGACCGAGAACCGGCCACCACCCGGCCCGAACGAGACATCACCGGCGACGCCGGCCGGCAGCGACGGCTCCGCCGACGGCTCGACGCTCGCCGGCCC
>P_A23_Liq_2_FmtDRAFT_1000030_pt1 | contig 32244 bp, 44 predicted proteins | sample PonA232FremontCA_FD_10599 | JGI IMG/M metagenome (IMG submission 10599) | reverse complement strand
GAGCCGCCACTTGGCGGCCTCGTCGTACCGCTTCCCCTCGCTGGCGGGGCTGGCGGTCACCGCGCCGATCTCGAACCGCGGCGTTCGTTCGATCAACTGGACGAACCGCTGCCCGACGGCACCGGTCGCGCCGAGGATCCCCACTTCGAGTGCCATTGCACGTGGGTGTGTCGCACGGGCGTAAACCGCTTCGGATCTGTCGTTCCCGGACGTTCGTGTACGTTCCGCGGCGCGTCGTGCCGGCCCGGCGCGTCACTCCCGGAGCGTCCGGGAGACACTTCTACCACGACCGTCTATAGCCACTGTGAACCTCGACTCGGTCACCACACACACCGGCGAACTGTTCGTCGACCGCACGGCGGGCGACAGCGGCTCGAAGGGCGCGTTCCTCCGGGCGTACGACGACCCCCGCGGGGAGACTCGGTGGGGGTTCTTCTGTGCGAACTGTGGCGTCGCCGACAACGCCGTCGACACGATGGGTCGCATCGAGTGCAACGAGTGTGGGAACGTCCGCAAACCCGACGGCTGGGACGACGCCCACGAGTGACGACGCCCACGAGTGACGGGACGCGCCCGTCCGTTCCCGCCGAGTGCGCCGTGACTGCACAGAGGGTTCACGTCGTTTTCCGGCGGAGGTTGTGACGTGACGGACACACACGCCGCGACGGCGACACTCCGGAACGTGCTCGCGCCACGCCGTTCGGTTCTGGCCGTGGCCGGGGCGCTCGTCGGGCTGTTGGCCGTCTACTACGCCCAGTTGCTCGTCGACCGGTCGGTGCCCGGCGTCGACGCGGTGCTCCGAGCCGTCAACGTGCCCGTCGAACTGCTCGCGCGGACGGTCGGCTACGGTGCCGTCCCGGACGCGGTCGGGCTGGCCCTTCTCGTCACCTACTACTACCTGTTGGCAGCCGGGGTAGCGTGGGTCGGACGGCGACTGGTCGCGACGCTGGCCTGACCGACGGGAGACCGACACACTCGTCTCCGTCGGGCGACTCTCCAGAGTAGATGGTCACGTTGTTGCACCACTCGGACGTGGAGAACGTCTACGACGACCCGGACCGCGCCGCGCGGCTCGCCGGGGCGCTCGCGGGTCGCGAGGGCGTGGTCGTCGGCTCCGGCGACAACACCGCACCGGGGGTGCTCCCGTTGGTGACGGAGGGGCGACAGGCACTGCCGTTCTACCGCGCGGCGGGGACACGCGTCGAGACGTTCGGCAATCACGACTTCGACTTCGGCGTCGACGCCACCCGCGAACTGGTGGCGGACGCCACACCCACCTGGGTGACGGTGAACGTCCGCGACGAGACCGGTGCGCCGTTCGCTCGCCACGAGGGAGTCGAACCGTGGGTCGTCCACGAGGTCGACGGCCACCGAGTCGGCTTCTTCGGTGTCACGGACCCGGCGACGGACTCGCTGAACCCCGCGGCCGCAGCACTTGCCTTCGACGATCCGCTGCCGGCCGCCCGGGAGGCGGTCGCCGACCTCCACGAGACGGGTGTCGACAGTGTCGTCGCCGTCTCACACCTCGGACAGGGTGACGACGACCTCGCCCGGATCGACGGTGTCGACGCCGTTCTAGGCGGGCACGTCCACAGCCGTCGTGTCGAGACCGTCGCCGACACGCTCGTCACCCGCCCCGGGGTGAACGGACACGCGGTCGTCGCCGTCGAGCTGACCGGCGACGGCGCGACCGGGGAACTGATCGAGATCGACGACGCTCCCCGCGAGGAGGCGGTGGCGACGGCACTGGCCGACCGCGTGAGCGAGACCGGGTTGGACGAGCCCGTCGCACACGTCGACGGGCGACTGGAGCGGACTGAGGCGACCGTCCACGGCGGCGAGTCCCGGGTCGGGAACCTGGTCGCCGACGCCTACCGTGGTGCCGCGGAGACGGACGTCGGGCTCCAGAACGCCGGCGGGATCAGGCTCGGTGAACCGCTGACGGGGACGGTGACGGTCGCCGACTGTATCGGCGTCGTGCCGTTCGAGGAACCGGTCGTCTCCTGCACCGTGACGGGGACGGAACTCCGGGCGTTGGTGCGAGAGATGTCCGCGTCCGTCGTCGACTTCGGCGACCCCGACTGGTGGCACGGCCACGTCTCCGGGGTAGAACTGGCCTGGAACACCGCAGACGAACGGGTCGAGCGGCTACGGGTCGGCGGCGACCCGGTCGACGACGAGGCGACGTACACGCTCGCGACCGCGGAGTACGTCCTCCACTCGGACCACGAGTTCCCGACGCTGACGGAACGGCACCGCGTCGACGAACACGGAATCCAACACGAGGTGTTGGCCGACCACCTCCGCGAGCGAGGTGCACCACACGTCGCGGGGCGGATCACGCTGACCGACGGGGAGTGAGCCCGGCGGCCGACGGCGGAACTACCGTGTGTCGTTCTCCGGTAACCGGAACGTCCAAACAGTTCCTGACGAGACACCGGAGACGTGACAGTCACACTGACCGACGTGGAGGCCGCCCGCGAACGGTTGGCGGCGGTCCCACAGATCGAGGAGACACCGGTCGTCGAGAGCGGCACGCTCGGGACGGTGGTCGGTGCCGACGTGCGGCTCAAGTTCGAACACCTCCAGAAGACCGGCTCGTTCAAGCCACGGGGGGCGTACAACACCGTCGCGACCCTCGTGGAGAGTGGTCGCGAGGTAGACCGGGTCGTCGCCGCCAGCGCCGGCAACCACGCGCAGGGGGTGGCGTTCGCCGCGACGGAGTTGGGTGTCGACTCGTTGGTCGTGATGCCGGAGACGGCCCCGCAGACGAAAGTCGACGCGACACGGGGGTACGGTGCCGACGTCGAGTTGGTCGGTGAGACGTTCGCGGCGGCGATGACTGCGGCCCGCGAGTACGCCGACGAGCCGCGGACGGCGTTCGTCCACGCGTACGACGACCCGGCGGTTGTCGCCGGCCAGGGCACGCTCGGGTTGGAACTGCTCGATCAGGTGCCGGATCTCGACACCGTGATCGTCCCGGTCGGGGGCGGGGGGTTGATCGGCGGCGTGGCGACCGCGCTGCGAGGGCGTGGCTCCGACGCCCGGATCGTGGGTGTCCAGGCAGAGGGGGCCGCGACACTACCGGAGAGTCTCGCCGCCGGCCACCCGATCGACGACGACGACCCGGACACGATCGCCGACGGGATCGCGACGGGCAACGTCGCCTCACTCACCTACGAGATTGTCGCCGAACACGTCGACGAGGTGGTGACGGTGTCGGACACGGAGATCGCGTCCGCGACGCTGTGGCTGTTGGAGCGGAGCAAACAGCTCGTCGAGGGGGCCGCGGCGACGAGCGTCGCCGCACTCCAGTCTGGGGCCGTCGAGACCGCGGCCGACGAGACGGTCGTCCCCCTGTTGTGTGGGGGGAACGTCGACACGGCGACCCTCCAAGACGTGTTGACGCGGGCGTTGGTCGACCGCAACCAGTTCGTCACGCTCCGCGTCCGGATCGACGACCGGCCGGGCGTGCTCGGGGAGATCGCCCGGATCGTCGGCGACTACGACACCAACATCCGGAGCGTCCGCCACGATCGTTCGGAGGCGGGACTCCCGGTCGGGAAGGCCGACTTGGTGGTCCGGGTGACGACCCCCGGTGCCGCCGCACTCGACGGGCTGTTGGCAGACATCGACACCGCCGGCTACACCGTCAGGCGTGTCGTCCCGGAGGGAGCCGGCGACGCGTCCGACGGGACCGAAGCGAGCGCACTCGACTGAACACGCCGGCCCGTCGGCGGTCGCGACGGCGGTGACGTGTCGTCAGTCGACCACGACGGCCCCAGTGGTCCAACAGTTGCGGAACGCGCCGGTCGTCTGCCGGACGAGCCGGAACAGGTAGGTGCGGGTGCGACCCCCCGGGCCGGTGACGGTGATGCGACGCTCGGCGAGCCCCTCCTCGCGCTCGACCGGGCCGGGGACGGCCTCCTCGTGGTCGACGAGGGGGGCGTACTGTGGTCCGTGGACCATCTGGACGAACCGGTCGCGAGGCCCCGTCGCCCGGCGGTTGGCCGGCGACGCGAAGTTGTACGCCGTCAGAATCCCGGCGTCTGCGAACGGCTCGTCGTTGTCCGCCAGTGCCGACACCTGTGTGTCGATCACCTCGCTCGGCTCCAACTCCGGGCTCGGTGTCGGCAACTCCTCGACCGGGTGGTCGCTGTCTGCCATCGAGTACACGACGGGCTGGTGACACTTCGAGGCTTCGGCCGGGTCACACCGTCGCGAGCGTCACCACGACGCTCCAGAACAGTGTCCCGGCACCGACCGCCGCCAGCAACGTCGAGCCACCGACCGCGACACCGGGGAGTGGTCCACCGTCGGCGTGGAGACTCCCTATCGCCGACACCTCTGTCTCTGGAGCGCCCGCACTCGGTGTGTCGATCCCCCCGGCGACGCCGACGACGAGTCCCGCCAGCCCCACCCCGGCGGTCGCGACGACCGCGACGGGGGACGCGACCGCGACGACTCCGCCGACGAGGAGACCGCCGCCGCCCAGTCCGTACAGCGCTCCGACGACCGCGAGTGAACGGATCTCTCGTCGCACGGTCGACGTGTGGTCCCCGTTCGACCAGATTCTTTCCCCGAGTTACGCCGGCTACAACGGGTCGGAGGGCCACTGGTGGGGGAGTCGGCCACAACACGTAGGCGGGACGCCGTCGACAGGTCGTCCCGTGACGGGTGACGGAGGCGGCGTTCCGGCGATCGGCGACCACCTCGAGCCGACGACCGACACACACGACCCCGGTGTCTACCGCGTCGTCGGCCACGGCGACAGGACAGTGACGCTGCTCCGGGTGGGAGACGCCGACGGTCGGCGGGTTCACACCGGGGAGCTTCAGACGGTACGGGCGGCGACAGACGAGTTCGAACAGACGGCCGCGCCGCGTCGCCCGTCACTGGCGGCTACGCTGGTCGCTCCGGTCCGCGACACCGTCTGGGAACTGCGGGCGTCTCTCGCGACACTCCGTCACCGCCCGACACAGACCGCGCTCGCGGCAGTGCCACTGGTGGTCGCGGTCGCGGGCGACGGACACCTCCCGGGGTCGGTGGTCGGCGGACTGGTCGTCGTCGGGGGGGTGGCGCTGGCGGCCGTCGGGAGTGGTCGACTCGGTCGACACCGACAGTAGTGGTCGAACCGACGGTCGGCTGGCCGGCGACGGAGAACGAAAGAACCTATTCGGGGGGACGTGTACGTCCGGCCATGGGTCTGACGAAACACCTCGTCAACGGTGTCGTGTCGCTCGTGATCAGTGTCGCTGCGACGGTGAAACTGGCAGACAACGACGACGGCCCCTGGGACCTCTCCGAGGTCGCGGTCGCGGTCGCCGTGTCGGCGTTCCTCTCTGGGCTCTTCACTAGCTACTTCGCCGACGACTGATCACGGTAACCGGAGCCGCCCCTCGTAGCGGTGCCAGCCGTCGTCCGTGCCGGCGTACTCGTAGGCCGGCGGCGGCTCGATTCCCCAGGCGACGAGCCGTGCGTCTACTCCGTCGACGACAGTCTGGACGTACGACCCGCGGTCGCGGAGCGTCGACGGTCGCTGTGTGTGTCGCGCGAGGAACCGGCACAGTGCCGTCTCACCGCCTCTCTGGCTGTCGGCTGCCGTCGGCGTGCGACGGTCGGTGTCGGCTGCCGTCGGCGTGACGACTAGCCGGAGGTCGCGCCGCAGTTGCTCGGTCACCGGAACTCGCCGCCCCTCCAGGTGACCCCGCCCGAACTCGTCGAGCGCCGCCAACGCCTCGTTCGGGACGTGGTTGACCACACACGACAGTCGGCCGCGAGACTGAAACCGACGGCGGTCCGCCCGTTCTGTGCCGAGCCGATCAGGAGAACAGGCTGCGGAGTCTGTCGAACAGTCCAGACGGACGGTCGCCGACCGCTCCCGTCTCCCGGCCGTCGAACAGCTCTCGGGCGACGGCGTCGAGCTCCGCCTCGCCGAACTGGTCGGTCTCGCGTGCGTCCGCGAGCCACGCCTCCCAGCCGTCGTCGTCGAGGACGCCGCTGGTGTCCGGCTCCCACTGTTCGTGTAGGGCCTCGCGGTCCCGGAACGGGACGTCCATCTCCCCGCCGCCCCAGTACAACGGGGAGAGGGAGAACGCCGGCGGCTCCCCGTCGGCGGGTGCGGTGGTGTGGTCGGCCGCCGTCGTGTCGGTCTCGTCCGCGTGGCCCCCGTCACCGGCTCCCGTCGCCCGTTCGCTCGGCGGCGTGTCGGCTCCCTCGCCGGGGACGTACCGGTACGGGTAGTCGTTGTAGAGGAACACTTCGCCCGCCTCGACGACGCTCCCGTCGGGCAGCTCCAGCGTGTCGGTCACACGTCTCGTTGGGGGCGGAGCGTCTTGAGCCGTGTCGTCGAGTGGTGGCGTGCCCGGCCGAGTGTCAGCGCTCGACGGTCGTGTTCGGGACGAACGGTTCCGGCGACACCTCGCTCGCACGGAACCGGTAGTCGAACTGGTAGCCACCGAACGCGGCCGCCTCGCGGTCCTCGATCCGTTCACTGGCCGCGAGCACACCCCCGTCGCCCGCAATCTGGATCGTCGCGGTGTAGCCCGTGACGTTCTCGGCGGCCACGAGCTGGCTCTCGACGTAGCTGTCGGCACGGAGTGTGAACACCCGGGTGTCACCACGGCGGGTGACGTTCGCCACCCGGAACTCCCCACGACTCAACATCCCACCGATCGGGTTGGCGGCGGTCGCGAACCCGCCCAACGCCCGGTCGAACAGCTCCGTCCGTTCGCGGACGTTCGCCAACTGCACCTCACCGTCGGCGGTCACCCGTTGTGTGACGTTCGTCGCGTTGGCGTAGATGAGCGTCTCCGTGCGGCTCTGGTTGTTGCCGAGGTCACCTGTCGCACGGGCCTCGTACCGGACCCGGTCGACACCGACCGTCGCGGCTGTCGTCGTCTGTGTCTCGAACGACCGGGGACCGATCGTCGCGTTCGTCGACACCCGGACCGTTCCCGGCGTCCGGACCAACGCCGTACGGTGGGCGTCGAGTAACTGTGTCTGGTTGCTCACGCCCTCGGCCGTCACACCCGGCGGAAACGCCGCTAGCGAGAGGCTGTCGACTGACACCGTCGGTTCGGCCGTGGCCTCGGTCGTCGTTCCGTCGGTCACTGTCGCGTTCGCCGTCCCCGGTCCCGCCGCGCCGCCACAGCCGGCGACGAGGAGGAGCCCGACGACACACAGTGTCGCGAGGTGTCGGCGGAGGCGGGGACTGTCTGTGTCTGGTCGCACGTTCCTCCGGTCGCCACGGAGACGCAAGTCCCTCTCGGTTGCGGGACGGACACTACGTCACAGCAGCCAGTCGACGGTCGCGAACGCGACGAACGACGAGCCGAACAACAACAGCCAGAACGACACCGAGCCGATCACGGGTATCGCGGTCGGGGGCGTAGACAGTCGACAGCTCCGCGTTCGGAGCGAGTCCGACACGCCACAGCAACAACAGCCCGGGAGAACGGGACGAACCACACGACGGTCGTCACGACCGCACGGAGGAGTTCCTCGGCGGTTGTCGCGTCTGTCACCGTCTCGAAGAGTGTCTCGGGGGCCACGTTCGGTCGGGGTGTAGAGCCGACGGGGCAGTCGAGTGACGACGACACGGTCGACAATCCTGGCGTTCAATACCGGGGGGCGCGAACCGACCGGAGAGATGCAGCGTGTCCTGATCGTAGACGACTCGGGGTTCCAGCGGACGCTCGTCCGCGACGCCGTGAGCGAGGAGTACGAGGTAGTCGGCGAGGCGGAGAACGGTGCCGAGGCCGTCGACAAGTTCGAGAGCCTCTCGCCGGACGTGGTGACCATGGACATCATGATGCCGGCGATGAACGGGGTGGAGGCGACCGAAGAGATCAAAACACAGAGCCCGGACACGACGATCGTGATGATCACCAGCGTCGAGCAACGCGAGATGATGAAGAAGGCCGTCGCGGCCGGCGCGGACGCGTACGTCACCAAACCCTTCGACGGCGACGAGGTGCTCGAGGAGCTCGCGGGCGTCGTCTAAGACGCGAGGCGAGCGGGAGCGTGGCCCCCGAGACACCGCTCGTCCCTGGACCCCTCAGTGTCGTGTGTCTCGGTCGACTCAGTCGAGTGAGATGTTGACCGTCTTCGTCTGTGTGTAGTGGTCGACGGCCTCCTGGGCAGTCTCGCGGCCGATCCCGCTCTGCTTGTAGCCGCCGAACGGCTGCCCGGCCGGGAAGTCGTTGTACGTGTTGATCCAGATGTTGCCGGCCTCGATGTCGCGGGCACACTGGTGAGCGGTCGTCAGATCCTCTGTCACGATTCCCGCCGCCAGCCCGTAGTCGACGTCGTTGGCCAACTCGATCATCTCGTCGTACTCCGACCAGGTGAACACCTCCTGGACCGGGCCGAAGATCTCCTCTTGGACCGCGCGGTTGTCGTGGTCGATGTCGGTGATCAGCGTCGGCGTGACGAAACAGCCGTCCGCGAGCGCCTCGTCGTCCGGCGCGTCCCCGCCGGTCACGAACTCGGCGTCCGCGTCTCTGGCCGCCTCGATGTACTCCATCGTCCGCTCGACCTGGTCGCTGGTCACCTTCGGCCCGAGATCCGTCGAGTCCAACAACGGGTCACCGACCGTCAGGTCGTCTGCACCGGCCGCGAGCCGGTCGAGAAACTCGTCGCGGATCTCCTCGTGGACGAACAACCGCGACCCCGCACAGCAACACTCCCCGGTGTTGAAGAAGATCGCCGTCAGCGTCGTCTCGACGGCCCGTTCGAGGTCGGCGTCCGGGAACACCACCAGCGGCGACTTCCCGCCCAACTCCAGGGTCACGTCGGTGATGGTGTCGGCGGCGGACTTCATCACCTCGCGTCCGACGGCCGTCGACCCGGTGAACGCCAGCTTCTGGATGTCGTCGTGGCCCGCCAACGGCGCGCCCGCCTCCTCGCCGAGCCCGGTGACGACGTTCACCGCTCCGTCGGGGATCACGTCGCCCGCCACCTCCATCAGCTTCAGGATCGACAACGGCGTCTGCTCGGCCGGCTTGAGTACGACCGCGTTCCCCGCGGCGAGTGCGGGGCCGAGCTTCCAGGCGGCCATGAGCAACGGGAAGTTCCACGGGATGATCTGCCCGACGACGCCGTACGGCTCCTGGATCGTCTGGACGTGCCGGGAGCCGTCCGTGTTCACCGTCTCACCCTCGTGGGCGCGGGCCATCCCCGCGAAGTACCGGAAGTGGTCGACGACCAGCCCGATGTCGATCCGTGCCTCGCCGATCGGCTTCCCGTTGTCCAACGACTCCAACGTGGCGAACGCCTCCGCGCGCTCCTCGACGCGGTCGGCCATCGCCTCCAACATCGCCTGTCGATCGGCCGTCGACATCGTCGACAACCGCTCGTCGAACCCCTCTCGGGCGGCCGCGACCGCTCGGTCGACGTCCGAGGCGACACCCGCCTCTACCTCCGCGAGTGTCTCACCCGTCGTCGGGTCGCGTGTCTCGAACGTCTCCCGGGAGTCGCTGGTCGTCCACTCCCCGCCGACGTACAGCTCTCGATGCTCCGGGAGCACGTCGTCTGCCGCCTGCTCGTGGCGTCGTCTGATCGCCGACTGCCGCTCTGCCGTCGTCTCTCGTGTATCGTCGACTGACATGGCAATTCTTGCCAAGCCGTGTTGAGTGTTAACACTTTTGGCCAGTTCGGTACGACAGACGCTGTACTCCTCGGTCGGCGGGGTCTCCCGGTCCCGGGTGGGGGAGTATCAGCGGCGATAGCGGACAGAGAATCTTTATGTGGCGCTGTGACGAGTGACGAACAACTGGGGACTGGGGTGGACAGACAGGTGTTCCGAGACCGGCTCACGGCGACAGACCGCGGGATCACCCCCGGAATCGCAGTCGCCGCGATGGTCGCCGTCTCGGTGACGCTCGCGGCCGTCCTGGGGACGTGGATGTTGACCGCGAACCCCGGCGGGACCGGGACGGTCGACGCTCAGACGGAGGCGAGCTACGAGGGTGGGGAGCTGACTGTCCGGTGGACACAACAGGGGACTGCCGACCGTCTCCGTGTCGCCGTCGGGACAGACGTGCGGATCGTCAACGAGGTGGGTGACGAGGTGACGTTGCCGGCGTCGCCGGACGAACAGCTCGTCGTCGTCGCGGAACGGGCGGACGGCGACGCGGCGGTGCTCTCTCGCGACCGCGTGGAGACGTTCGAGGAGGACGACTCCTTCTTCGGGCTGTTCTGAGCGGTCCCGTCGGCTCAGTAGAACTCGACGGTCGTCCCGTCGTGGCGACAGTCCTCCAGTGCGTGTTTCGCGTCCATCCCGGCGGCGTGGGCGGTCCGACCAGTGCCGACCCCGACCTTCAGTTCCACGTCCGCCTCGTCGCTGACGGCGGTGATCGCGTCGTGGTACTCGCTCGCCGATAGGTCCGGACAGGCGGCGATCACGTTGTCGCCGCCCACGAAGAACGCCAGCGCACCGTGTTCCGACCGGAGGTGTCGCATCAACGCGGCGTACCCACCCTCGATGTTGACGAACGTGTCGAACTCCGACAGTCGGTCGGTGTACTTGCCGGTGGCGTCGTCGACGTCGAAGTGTGCGATCTGTACGTCCTCCGGGTCGGACTCGCCGGCGAACTCCCCGTCGAGCACTTCCCGTCGGTCGGGCGACTGGGCGCTGCCGGCCGCCTGGATGCGCTCGGAGGCGGTCGCGAGCGCGTCTGCCGGGCGTTCGGCGACACCGACACCGACGCTGACGGTCACCGGGTAGCGGTTCGCGACGGACGCCTGGAGCGTCTCGTGGGCGGTGCGGTCGAGTCCGTTCGTCACGGCGACGACGTTGTCGCCGCGCGCGTAGAAGGCGTAGCCGTCGCGAGCACCGACGAACTGCGCCACGTCGGCGTACAGTCGGGACTGGAGCGTCTGGAGGTCCATCTCCCGGCGTGGCTCCGGTGTCACCGTCCACGGCCCGTAGTTGTCGAGCTGGAGGTGTGTCGCCTGGATCCGAGTCACTGTTGTCCGTACCTGGGCGGTGTGACTGAAGGGTGTTACCGTTCACAGATCTGAGACGGCGCGGGTGTCGACGAAGGTTGATTGTGTCGCCGGACGAAGTGGGGCCGTGATCGAGGGAGTAGTGCTGGACGTCGACGGGACAGTCGTGCAAGGTGACGAGCCGTGACGAGCCGTTGCCGGGAGCGGTCGCGGCGGTCGAGCGGCTACGGGCCGCCGGACTCCCGCTCGTGTTCTGTTCGAACAACCCGACCGCCGCACAGGACGCGTACGTCGACCGACTGTCCAGCGCGGGGTTCGACCCCGTCGCCTCGGAGGTGGTCACGGCCGCGACCGCGACGGCGGCGTACCTCCGCGAACACCACGCCGGCGAGTCGGCGTACGTGTTCGGCGAGGAGAGTGTCGAGGCGCGGCTCCACGAACGCACGCAGCTACAGTTCGAATCGTCGCCGGCCGCCGCGTCGGTGGTGGTGGCGGCCATCGACTACGACTTCGGCTACGAGGACATGCGCCGTGCGATCCGCGAGGTCGACGAGCAGACGGCGTTCGTCGGGACGGACCCGGACCCGGTGATCCCGACCGCCGACGGTCCCGCACCGGGGTCGGGGGCGATCGTCGACGCGCTCGCCGGGGTGCTCGGTCGCGAGCCGGACGCGGTGCCGGGGAAGCCCTCGGCGACGGCACTGGAGCTGGTCACCGACCGGCTCGGCGTGTCGGGCGACCGGCTCCTCGTCGTCGGTGATCGGCCGTCGACGGACGTCGCCTTGGGCGAGCGGGCGGGCGCGACGACCGCGCTCGTCACGACGGGCGTGACCAGCGAGTCGGCGGCCGCGACGGCCGACCCCACGCCGGACTACGTCTGTGCGTCGTTGGATGCCGTCGTCGACCGCGTGCTGTCGTGACGACACACCGGCCGAACGCAAGGTACAAACACAGACCGAGCGAAGCCGGACGCATGGAACTTCGCGTCGTAGACCGGACGGACGACGAACTGCGGATCGAGGTTGCCGGGGAGAACCACACGTTCATGAACGTGCTGAAAGGGGCGTTGCTCCGGACCGACGGGGTCGCCGCGGCGACGTACGACGTGAACCCCGAACAGTCCGGGGGCCAGACGGAGCCGATCCTCTCGATCAACACCGAAGACGACGTCGAGCCGTTGGACGCGCTGGCGGCGGGAGCCGACGCCGTCAGCGACCAGATGGAGACGTTAGCCGACGACATCGAGACGGCGTTCGCCGAGGCGTAACGCCCCGAGAGAGCACGGTCGTGTCGCCGGTCACGGCGGGGTCTTCTCGCCCGCCCGGACGGGAACGTCGAGCCAGTTGTCTCGGGGGACGAGTGGACACTCGTAGGCGCTGGCGTACGCACAGAACGGGTTGTACGCCTCGTTGAAGTCGAGCACCCAGTCGTCGCCGACGCGGTCGTCCGGCAGCTCCAGATCCAGGTAGCGACCGGCGGCGTACGTCTCGTCGCCGCTGGTGGCGTCACGGAACGGCACCCAGAGACGGCTCTCGTCGTCGGGTGGCTGGAACGCGTGGAGCGTGACCGACTCGCCGTCGACGCCGACGGTGAACTCACCCACGTCGCGGTAGGTCTGCTGGCCGTCGCGTGTCGTCTCGACGGTGATCCGGTCGGGGTCGTCGAACCGGTTGAGCGGCCGCTCGAACCGCAACGCGGGGTCGGGATCGAAGTAGCGTAACCCCTCGAAGTCGTCGCGCTGAGCCGCCGGGATCGGCGACCGCGGGTGGGTGCCGAAGAAGTCGTCTTTCTCGGCACGCTCCGCGCGGAGTCGCTCGGCGTAGTCGTCACGAGTGGTGGCGTCGCTCACAGCCGACGTTGGTCCCGGAGCGGTTTGAACGTCGCTCGCTCGTGTACGCGGCGCGCCGGAGGGCAGACCAGCGGTGGCGTCGTCGTCCACGGCGGCAGTCTCGAAGCCTTTTCGGTCGCAGCGGGTCACCCCGGAGTATGACGGCGACAGACGGCGGCGAGCGGTCACTCGCGGCGTTCGCGGCGACGATCGACCACACGGTGCTCGGTCCGGAGACGACGCTCACAGACGTCCACGACCTGTTGGACGACGCGGACGAGTACGGCACCAACGTCTGTGTCCCGCCGTGTTACGTCGCCGAGGCGGCCGACTACGCGCCCGATGTGACGATCGCGACGGTCGTCGGCTTCCCGCACGGGCAACACGCGACGCGAGCGAAGGTGGCAGAGGCGGAGCGGGCACACGAGGCCGGTGCGGACGAACTGGACGTGGTGATCAACGTCGGCCGGCTCCAGGCGGGCGACCACGAGACCGTGGCGGCAGAGCTCGCGGCGGTCGTCGACGCGACACCGCTCCCGGTGAAGGTGATCGTCGAGACGGCACTCCTGAGCGACGAACAGAAACACACCGCCGGTGTGCTCGCTCGGGAGGCGGGAGCGGCGTTCCTGAAGACCGCGACGGGGTTCGCGGACGGTGGAGCGACCGTCCCGGACGTGGAACTGCTCGCGGAGTACCTGCCAGTGAAAGCCAGCGGCGGCGTGGGGAGCTACGAGGAGGCGGTCGCGATGTTGGACGCCGGGGCAGAGCGGATCGGTGCCTCCTCGGGCGTCGCGATCGTCCGCGGTCACCCCGAGTTCGAGGGGTGACGGCAGCGAAGCGACCGGGCGGAGAGGTCGAACCGGAGGCTCGGGGAGACCGAACCAGAACGACAGAGACACGGCGAGACGGGGAGAGAGCCGACGAGCCCCCATAGAGGGTGCGACGAGACGGACGGAGAGACGGCGAGAGGTGGCTCTCGGCGCGTCTCCGCCGTCGAGACGAGCGGCGAAGGGGAACCCTTAGGTGGCTCCGGTCGGAATCACGCGGTATGTCGAACGGAAAGTACGCCGCGCGGAAGCTGAAGAAGGACCGCCAGCAACGGCGGTGGTCCGACTCGGAGTACGCGCGACGGGAGCGAGGACTCGACGAGGCGTCGGACCCGCTCGAAGGTGCTCCGCAGGGGCGTGGGATCGTACTGGAGAAGGTCGGGATCGAGGCCAAACAACCCAACTCCGCGATCCGGAAGTGTGTCCGGGTCCAACTCATCAAGAACGGGAAACAGGTCACCGCGTTCTGTCCGGGCGACGGCGCGATCTCCTTCATCGACGAACACGACGAGGTCACCATCGCCGGGATCGGCGGCGCGAAGGGTCGCGCGATGGGCGACCTGGGTGGTGTGAACTACAAGGTCGAGAAGGTGAACGGCGTGTCGCTGATCGAACTGGTTCGCGGTAACGCAGAGAAACCGGTGCGCTGAGATGTCCGACGCAGAACAACCCGACTCCGACGCTGGCGCGGGCGACGAACAGGCCTCTCAGAACGCCCTGTTGTTCGGCGAGTGGGACGTCTCCGAGATCGAGTACGGCGACCCGAGCACTCGGGACTACATCACGGTCACACCGATCGCCCACACGATGGGCCGTCACGCCGACAAGCAGTTCGAGAAGTCCGAACTGTCGATCGTCGAGCGGCTGATCAACCGGCTGATGCAGACCGACGAGAACACCGGGAAGAAGCAACAGGCGACCCGGATCGTCAAGGACGCCTTCGACGAGATCCACGACCGGACGGACGACAACCCGGTCCAGACGCTGGTGACGGCCGTCGAGAACGCCGCACCGCGCGAGGAGACCGTCCGTCTGAAGTACGGCGGGATCTCGGTGCCGAAGGCGGTCGACGTGGCCCCGCAGCGGCGCGTCGATCAGGCGCTGAAGTTCGTCGCCGACGGTGTCGCGTCCGGCTCCTACAAGACGACGACCGACGTGTCGACCGTGCTCGCCGAGCAGTTGATCGGCGCGGCACGCAACGACGTCAACACGTACGCGATCAACCAGAAGGAAGAGAACGAGCGCGTCGCCGCCGCCGCGCGGTAACGTCGCGCACGCGACTCTGTTGTTCGGTGGGTGTCGCAGTGATTCCAGTGACGACCTCACAGGCGTGAGTCCGACACCGCAGCGGCTCTCGGGGCGTACTAGAACTCACCGTCGATAGCCAACTCTGCCACCTGGCGGAGGTAGTCGATCCACGGTAACCGACCAGTGGCACCACCACCGGCGTTCGCGTGGAGTGTACACCACACTGCTGCCAGCGTGAACGCAGCGTGTGCGATGCCGAACGTCAGGTGAGAGACCGTCCGGCCGGTGTGTCGTTCGTACCGCGCGAGCAGTTGGTGCCGTGTCGGACTCCCGGGTGCGCTCGTGAACGGGGCGAGACCGGCGTCGTCTGCTCGCCGGAGGTCGGTCGGAACACCCTCACTCGACTCGTGTGTACGCACCGTATCGAGTGCGGGCGTGGGGTCCCCGTCGTCGCGCCACCGCAAGAGGAGGTACCCGATCTCGGTGAGGGGGCTCCCGACGAACGGTGTCTCCCAGTCGAGAACGCCCGACAGCGCCGGGAGTGGCTGTGTGTCTCCCCCCGCTGGCCTCGCCTCGTTCGGCGCGTCGACGAACAACGTGTTCCCGGGTCGGTAGTCACCGTGGACGAGAACACGCTGATCGGTCTCGGGGACGTTCTCCGCCAACCAGTCACCGACACGCAGGAGGTCGGTGAACGACGCAGGGACGCTGTCTGCTACCCGTTCTACGCGAGCGCGATCTGCGGCCACTTGTTCTGCCAACGTGTGGGTCTCACACACTGCCTCGAACGGGTCGGTCGGGAGCGTGTGGATCGTTGCGAGTGTGTCGATCAGTTCGTGGCCGAGTCGCTCGCGGGCCCGAGGGTGCTGGTACCGCTGTGGGAGACGCGAGCCGAGCGGCACCTCCTCACCCTCGAGACGCGTCGCCAGGAGGAACGGTGCGCCGAGAACCGAGTCGTCGAGACAACGCCCGACTGGCCGCGGGACCGGCACACCACGGGCCGCGAGCCAGTTCAACGTCCGGTACTCGGTCTCGACGTCGACGAACATCGGGGTGTCCCGGAGTTCGTTGGGGCGTCGCACCACGTACCGACTCCCCTCGTCGGTCGTCACTCCCACGACGAGATTCAGTCCGTCGGCGATCACCGCACAGTTCGTGACCCGCTCACCACAGTTCGACGACACCCACTGTTCGAGCGCGGCCGTCTCGGACGCCGTCAACGACACGTCTCCCACGGAACGACTCTCACCACAAGGTCCCTTCGGCGCTGTGTCAGTGTGTCCGATCCCGTGTCAGTTCGCGCGTGGCACGAGGCGGAGCCAGCCGGACTCACCGACGAGCCGGTTCAGCTCTTGTCCGTCGTGTCGATGCCGACCTCGGTGAACTCCACGTGGGGCGGACGCGAGAGTGCGAACACGACGAACTCGGCGATGTCGTGTGGCTCCATAGCGCGTCCCTCCCAGTGTTCCCAGTCGTTGAGTTCTGTCGACACTGCGCCCGGCATCACGGTCGTCACCCGCACGTCGTCGTCGGCGAGTTCCTTCCGGAGTGACCGACAGAACCCGTTCACACCGAACTTCGAGGCGGTGTAGCCGCTCCCGCCGGCCTGTGGGTACCGTGCGCTCAGTGAGGAGATCGTGAGCACGTCGCCGTCTGCCGCTCTGATCGCCGGCAGTGCGGCGTCGGTGACGTTCATCACACCCTCAAGATTGACACGGACGGTCTCTCGCAGCGCCGGGAGGTTGTCCTCACCGACGGGACCACCCCGTGCGATCCCAGCGTTGTTGACCAGCGCGTCGATCCGCCCGAACCGCGACTCCGTCTCCGCGGCGAGCGCGGCCGCCGCGTCCGCGTCGGTGACATCCGTCGGAACGACGAGTGTCGTGGTGTCGATGTCTGCGGCGATCGCCTCACACCGTTCCTCGCGGCGTGCCGCCAACACGACCCGACACCCCTCGCGGCCCAGCGCCCGCGCAGTCGCCTCTCCGATTCCAGAGGAGGCACCCGTGACGACGGCGACTCTGTCAGACAGGCTCATCGAACTCTGCTCCGGTGTAAGTGGGTATCAACACCCCGTTCCGTCTCGCCTCTCGAAACTCGGCACGACCCACTGGGACACTCCCACTCGGTAGGTTCCGTTCCCGAACTGGAACGTAGCTAGCGACAGTGTTCAAACCGTTCGGCCCGTACGTTCCAGCCGATGGTGACCCTCCTCGGTCTCGACGCGATCGGACTCCTCGCCGTCGCACTCCTCGTCGCTGGTGTCGTCGGGAGTCTCGTTCCGCTGGCTCCCGGCGCACTGCTGTCGCTGGGCGGCGTCTACCTGTTCTGGTGGCACAGTGGGTTCACCGACCCCGGACTGCTGGCGCTCGCGGCGTTGACACTCGTCGGCGTCGTCACACTGCTCGTCGACTGGTTCGGCGGCGCGATCGCCGCGGGCGCAGGTGGCGCGTCGACGCTCACGTCGCTCCTGGCCGGTGGTGTCGGTGTCGTCTCGTTGTTCGTCGCCGGCCCGGTCGGGATTCTGATCGGCGTCGGCGGGACCGTGTTCGTGTCCGAGTACGCTCGCGGCGACGACGCCGAGACGAGTGCGCGGGCCGCGCTGTACGCGACTGTCGGGATGCTCGCGTCGAATCTCGTCCAAGCCGCACTCACGTTCGGGATGCTCGTCGGGTTCCTGTTCACCCTGCTCGTCTGAGGGGTGCGTCTCGCTGCGTTGTTCGTGGCGATTCGGGAGAGCCCGCTGCCGGCCAGCCGGGCGACGGAACTCGCCGAGCAGTGCGCGCGTCTCCGAACGACACTCAACGCCGAGGGCACCGTCTCGCCGGCGGCGGTGGTGACCCTCGTCGGGGTCGTCGCGGAGGCCGTCGCAGACGTGCAGTCGGCGACGGTGGTGCGAGACGGTGCGGCTAGCGAGCGGGCGACCGCCGCCGGCGCGCCGGCGGAGGCGTACGTGTTGACCGTCACCGAGCGGGACGCCTGTCTCGCGGTGCTCTCGGAGCTGTTGTTCACCGCGGTCGACACGCCGACGCACGAGTAACGCGCGAACTGACGCGGTCGCGGTGCGGCGCTGTTCTTTCGACACTGGCGGTCGACAGTTCTCGGTAGCCGAAAGCGATACGAGTATGAATAAAGTACGAAACGGTGTGCAGAGCCACAAGCGAACAGTCGGTGAGCGTGGGCAGATCACGATCCCCAAGGATCTGCGCGATCGCCACGGGATCACTGGCGGTGACGAAGTCGAGATCGTCGAGGTCGACGGCGAGATCCTGCTAGAACTGCCGACCGACGAGGAACGATTAGCCGAGGGGTATCGGGTGCGTGCAGACCGTGATCGAGAACTTGCAGACGAACTGCGGGGGACGACAGCCGAGGCGACCGACCAGCTCGGTGACGCCCCAGACTGGGGCGAGTAGCTACCCGGTGGTGAGCGATGGAGGTCCAGCGTGGTGATGTCGTTATCGTCGAACTGAGTCCGACGAAGGGGAGCGAACAGCGTGGTGTGAGACCCTGTCTCGTCGTGCAGAACGATGTCGGGAATCGGTACGCGCCGACGACCATCGTGGCACCGTTCACGAGTAACTACGACCCGGACGATACCTACCCGTTCGAGGTGGAAGTAGAGGCGTCCGACAGCGCGCTGAATCAGGATTCAGTTGTTCTGTTGAATCAGATTCAGACGGTCGACATCGACGAGCGCGTCAGGCGTGTCGTCGGATCACTGTCGACGGCGAGGATGGCGAAGGTTGACTACGCGATTCGGGAGAGTCTCGGGTTGTAGCTCACTCCCAACGACTGGGGAGTCGGGTGGTGTTCACCCACGAACGTCCGCGGCGTCAGTCATCAGGCGTTCGCGTTTGGCAAACGTCCGCTCGGGTCGACGTTCCATCGCGCGCATCTCCGCGTGTGGTAGTGTGTCGGCGCACGGTCCGCCACGTCGCAATCGTGACGGTCGACGACCGTGCGCGGCGAGAGACTGCGTTCCTCGACACGCTGGTGAGTCCACTGAACGGTGACCCACCGGCCCTCGGTGTGCGGCTCGTCGTGGTCTCACGTACGATCCAACCCCGTCGTTGGCTCACTACGTCACGTTTCGTCGTTATCTGTTGGAAACAGGAACCGTCAGCGAGCACGCGAACTGACGCGGTCGCGGTGTGGCGCTGTTCTTTCGAAGGAACTAGTCTGGTGTCGACGCCGGTAACTGTTTTTGCTACACAAATTCGACACAGACGTATGGTAGAGACAGAGAAGACACCAGAGAAGAAGACCGTCAACATCCGGATGACCGAGACGTTCCTCGCGGATGTCGACGCGGCTTGGAGAGAACTCGGCTACAACAGCCGCAGTGAGTTCGTCCGCGACACACTACGAGATGCGGTCAAACACCCGGAGTTCGACCGCGCCGACCTGAAGGCGATGCTCGCCGGCGAGGTCGAGATCCAACAGGGGCGAACTCACACGGCCGAAAGCGTGCGTGAAGACCTCACACCGGAGGAGTAGATGTCCGGCGAAGAGTGGCGGTGGGAGTTCACCGACGGGTGTCGACGAGCGTTCGAAGGGCTCGACGAGTACGCTCGCGAGCGTATCGTTTCGAAACTGGACGAGATCGTCACCGACCAGTGGCGCGACCCGAGTGACTACCTCGAACCGCTCCGGAGTACCACACCGAAAGCTCCGCGTCGGGGCGTTCCGGTTGGGCTGTCGTGTCGATCAGTCACGACGCGTGATGTACGTCCTGCAGATCAGGCGGCGCGGCGGCGACGCATACCGTAGTGACGACGACTGACGGACCCGGCGGAGACACAACCTGTCTCGCTCCGAGTCGCCACAGCATCGTCGTATCGCTCGTGACTGGCGTCGGCGTGCTGGTCGCTCGCCGGCACTGACTCGGGGTCGTCGAACGCGTCTGTGTCGTCTCGACGGCAACAGGCTGTCGTCTACAGGCGGAGCAGGTCGAGTGCCTCGGCTCGTCTTCGAGGTACTTCACGTACTGTTCGGGTACGTCACCAGATTCGACCGCAACTCGACAGCAAGTCGTGTTCGACACCGACAGCCTCCAGCCGTCGTACACTCGCCCCCCCCCAGTCACCGGACTGAACGATATCGCGCGATGACATTTACACTCCCGAGTGTGGCCGAGCGACACCCACGGTACAGCCGTATTACGAAACGCCAATCGCGTCATAAGACGAGACTTATTCTGGCGGCGTCGCCACCCACGGTGTGACCCTCCCGTTTCGAGGCTCGGTCCAGTTCCCGCCGCCGAACCTCCTGAAGTACTACCTCTACAAGTCGACGGAGGCGGTGGAGTTCTACCGCCCGATCATGTACCTCTTCTTTCTGGCACAGGGGCTCAACTTCACCCAGATCGCGGTTCTCGAAGCGATCTACAACCTGACGACACTGGTGGGCGAGATCCCCACGGGCTACCTCGGCGACCGCCTCGGCCGGCGCAACAGCCTCCTGTTCGGGACGGTCGTCATCTCCCTCACCCTGCTCGGGATCGGCTTGTCGAGTTCCTTCTGGGTGTTCGCGGCTCTGTACGCCTGTTGGTCGATGGGGTACAACTTCCGGTCGGGGAGTGAGGACGCGTGGCTGTACGACACACTCACCGACGACCGCTCGGAAGACCAGTTCGCACACGTCCGGGGGCGCGGGGAGTCCGTCGCGTTGGCGGTCGGGGCCGGCGCAGCGGTCGTCGGGGGGTATCTGGGGAGCGCCGATCTATCGTACCCGTGGTTCGTCGCCGCGGGCGTGACCGCGGTCGGGGCCGTCGTGCTCCTCACCGTCGAAGAGTCCGCGACGTACGAACAGACCGACACGACACCGGGATTTCGCCGGACGCTCGCGATCGCACGCGAGACGATCACACGGCGTAACGTCCGGGCGTTCGTGGTGTACTACTACGTGCTGTACGCGGCGGCGACGTATCTGGTGTTCGTGTTTCTCCAACCGATCTTCGAGACGGTCGTCACCGACTTCGGCGTCGCGGAGTCGGCGGTGGAGTCACTGCTCGGGTGGTTCTACGCGGTCTACAGCCTCTTCGGGGCCGGGGTGAGCTACTACACTGGCGCGATCCGCGACCGACTGGGCCTCCGGCGGTGGTTCCTGTGGCTCCCGTTCGTCGTGGGAGGCGCGCTAGTGGGGATGTACTTCGTCCCCGTTCTCGCCCTGCCGGCGTTCCTGTTGATCCGCGGCCTCTCGGACGTGACACGGTCGTTCGCTGGCCAGTACGTCAACGACCGTGTCGAGACGACGGGGCGTGCGACCGTGCTCAGCGCGATGGCGATGGTGAGCGGGTTCGCTGTCGTCCCGTTCCAGCTCGGGAGCGGTGTCGTCTCGGATGTCGTCTCGCCGTCGTTCGCGCTCGCCGTCGCGGGCGGCGTGTTGATCGTCGGGTCGGTCGGTATCCTGCTGTGGGAGTCACCTGTCGTGGAGTGACGACACACACTGTCGGGAGCAGCCATCAAACGTGACGAAATTGATAGGGCCTTGTTGACGAGCAGGTGAAGCGGATCGACTTCTCACGACAGTCACTGCTCGGTCACGTACTCCAGTGTCAGTTCGTTCTGTGGGAGGTACGTCGACATTTCATCTACGATGTCTCCAACCTCTCGTGCGGAGAGGCTCTGATCTCGTTGTGCGAGTACTCCAGCAGTCTCGGTTGGACTGATCTCCGTCAAGAAGTCGGCGTCTTGTGTCAACACCAGCCGATCCGTGTTCCGAGAGTACCGAGCGAGTCGCTCGTCAGAGTCATCTTCGTTCAGCTCGGTAATCTCCGTAACACGCACTGCATCGTGGCCCAGTTTTTCGAGATAGTTCGTCGTTGCCAACTCGATATTCTCGTCACACAGAACTCGATACGACATCACTCACGAACGTCCTCGGGGTCGGTCGTCAGGTGTTCGTGATCGGCAAACGCCTGTTCACGCTGACGCTCCACCTCGCGCATCTCCGCGGGGTGATCGTGGTAGTACGTGAGCGCACGGTACACGTCCGCCACGTTGAGGTCGTGACGGTCGGCGACCGTGCGAGGCGAGAGACCACGCTCTTCGACACGCTCGTGAACCCACTGGACGGTGATTCGCCGTCCCTCGATGTGTGGCTCGTCGTGAACCTCACGCACGATCCCAGTCCGTTGCTGGCTCATCGTGTCACGCTTCGTCGTTACCGTTGAAGAGGGAATGGCCAACAGAGCATCGAGAGGCTAATTCAGAGACGAAGCCCCTCGTCAGTCGACGCGGTCGGTACGGCAGGTCAGAGAGAGCGTAGTGACCGAACGCGAGTTACATCGCGCCGCCCATGCCACCCATACCGCCCATACCGCCCATGCCACCACCGGGACCGCCGGCACCCTCGTCGTCACCCTCGGTCGAGAGGTCGCCCGCGGCGATGATGTCGTCGATTTTCAACACGAGATTCGCGGCCTCGGCGGCAGACGACAACGCCTGCTCCTTCGAGTGGGCCGGCTCGACGACACCCGCGTCGAGGGTGTCCTCGATCTCGGAGGTGAAGACGTTCAGCCCGGCGCGTCCGTCGCCGTCCTCGTGGGCCGCACGCAGGTCGACCAGCGTGTCGATGGAGTCCAGGCCGGCATTCTCGGCGAGCACGCGCGGCACGAGCTCCAACGAGTCGGCGAACGCCTCGACGGCCAACTGCTCGCGCCCCTCGACGGAGTCCGCGAAGTCGCGGAGCCGGCGCGCGAGTTCGACCTCGACGGCACCGCCACCGGGGAGCACACGCCCGTCGGAGACGGTCGTCGAGACGACGTCCAGCGCGTCCTGGAGCCCGCGCTCCAGTTCGTCGACGACGTGGTCCGTCGAGCCGCGCAGGAGGAGCGTCACACCGTGGGCCTTCTCGGCGTCGGACTCGACGTAGAACAGTTCGTCGTCCGCGTCACGCGTGACCGACCCGCTCGCGATGTCCGCCTCGGTGGCGGAGCCGAGATCCGAGACGATCCCGGTGTCGAGCAGGTTCGCGAGGAACTCCAGGTCGGACTTCTTCGCGCGCCGCACCGCGAGAATCCCCTCTTTCGCGAGGTAGTGTTGCGCGAGGTCGTCGATCCCCTTCTGACAGAAGACGACGTTCGCACCCGTCGCGGCGATCTGGTCGACCTTCTCCTGCAGTTGTTGTTCCTCCTGGTCGAGGAACTGGTCGAGTTGGTCGGGCGACTCCAGGTTCACCTGCGTGTCGACGTCCGTCTCTTCGACTTCGACGGGGTCGTTGAGCAGGAGAATCTGGGCGTCCTCGGCGGTGTCGGGCATGTCGTCGTGGACCGGGTCCTTGTCGACGACTGCACCCGCCAACAGCTCGGACTCGCCGGCACCGCGGCCGGTCTGGGTCTCGATCTTCACGCTGGCGAGGTCGACGACGTGCGAGCCGTCGTCGGCCTCGACGGTCACACCCTCGACGGCACGGTAGACGAGGTCGGCGAGCACGTCCTTCTCCAGTTCCGCGCCCTTGCCGGTCATCGAGGTCTCCGCGACCTTCCGGATCGTCTCCTCGTCACTCGGCTCGACCGTCTCAGCGACCTCGTCGACCTGCTCGCGAGCGTGGTCCGCCGCCAGGTCGAACCCACGGATCACCGCCGACGGGTGGATCTCCTGTTCGAGGAGTTCCTCGGCGTTCTTCAGGAGCTCGCCCGCCGTCGCGACGGCCGTCGTCGTCCCGTCGCCGGCCTCGTCCTCCTGGGTCTCGGCGACCTCGACGATCATCTCGGCCGTCGGGTTGTCGATGTCCATCTCGGTGAGGATCGTGACGCCGTCGTTCGTGATCGTCACGTCGCCCATCGAGTCGACGAGCATCTTGTCCATCCCCTTCGGTCCGAGGGTGGACCGTACCGACTCCGCGACAGCACGCGCCGCGGAGATATTGTACTCCTGGGCGTCCTGGTCTTTCACTCGCTGGGAGTCCTCACCCATGATGATCATGGGCTGACCCTGCATTCGCTGGCTCATACTCGTCTGGAATGTGGTCGTAGTTCTATATAAACCTTTGGTTTCAGTCGTTCTCGTTGGCTCGGGGGCCGTCGCAGAATCCGGCTGTTCGCGGGCGGTTGTCGGTGTGTGGCGGAGTCACACGCACCCGAGCCGCGGCACGTCGACCGACTGTAGACTCTGGGTTTAAGTAGGCTCCACGGACGGCGATCCGCCACAACGTTCATTACCGTGTGAACTGTTGACACAGGTGGCGATGCCAGACACGAAACGTGGTCGCGAACGGAAGGGACGGAAGAAACGGGAACAGCTCGAACACCGGCTCGCTCGCCGCGAGGTAGAGACACACGGTGAGTCCGGCGAGCTCCCCGAGTACCCGCCGGACGACCTCGACTCCGAGTTCGTCGACCCCGAGGCGGCTGGCAACTACAACTGACCGCGGCCGTCGGTCACTCTTCTGTCGCGTCGCGCAGCTCCGACAACGGCGGCTCCAGCCGTGACAACGCGGCGTCGGCGTCCATGTACCCCTGATCGTACTCGTCGTACACCGCGTCTGCCTCCGCTAGAAACGCCTCGACGGCCTCCTCTAACTCTGTCATCGGTGTCGCTTCGTCCCGAAGTTACCTCTCTGTTGCGGTCTCGTCGTGTGGGGCCGCGATCCGGCCGAGCCCCGTAGACCCAGCCGCGGCCGGAGAGCACGGCAGCCAGTTCGTCGTCACCTTCGACACGGAGGCGACCGAGGGGTACAGACGGCGGTCGGAACCGACTACTGCTGCACGGGCACCGAGGCAGGCCCGTCAGTCGGCCGCGTGTTCGGAGACGAACGCCCGGAGGAGCTTGCCGGCCAGTGCAGCCGCCTGGCCGTCGTCGCGGTCGTTCACTTCCACGGCGTCGACGGCGACACAGTGGGGTGCGACCGCCCGGACGACGCGGTGCATCTCCCGCGGTGTCAGTCCGAACGGCTCCATCGTCCCCGTCCCCGGAGCGTACCCGGGGTCTGCGCCGTCGATGTCGATCGAGAGGTACGCCGGTCCCGACAGCGACGGCTCCCAGTCGGCGACCTCGTCTGGCGGAACGACGGTCACATCCGGTGCGTCCGCGCGGTCCCACTCTGCCGGCGACCCCGTCCGTGCGCCGAGGATCACGACCCGGTCGACGGTCGGGTAGTCGCCGTCGTCCAGCCCGTCGAGCATCCGACGGGTGGCACAGGCGTGACTCAACGGGTTGCCGTCGTACTCCGCGCGGAGGTCGAGATGGGCGTCCAAGATCACGGCCGTCGACGGCTCGGTCGCCCGGACGCCCGCCCACGACACCGTGTGTTCGCCGCCGACGGTCACCGGGACGGCGTCGTCGATGACAGCGGCTCGGAGTTCGGCGGTCAGGTGGTCGAGGTAGTCGGCGGTGTCGTCCCACGCCGCCACGTCACCGGCGTCGTGGACCGCCAACTCGGAGAAGTGGGTGTCCGTGTGGTGGTCGTAGTCGTCGAACGTCTCGGCGAACCGCCGGACCCTGTCGGGTCCGAACCGGGTGCCGGGCTGGAACGTCGTCGTCGCGTCCAAGGGAGCGCCGACGAGGACGTACGCCGCCCCCGACCGGTCGGCGGTCGCGCCGGGGAACATCACGTCACCCGACGACCTTCCGTTGGCCCTCGTAGTCGAGGAACTCGATGTTCTCGTCTGCCTCGAACTCCTCGTCGTCCGGCGCGAGCATAGTGAACGTGTCGTACGTCTCCAGATCCATCACCTGTACCTCGTCGCCGTCGATCGAGACGACCTGCCCCTGTTTCCGCTCGACGATCGGCACCCAGATCTTCGCGTCGACCGGCTGGGAGAGGCTCCGTTTCTTCCCGTCGAAGACCCCCTCCGCCTCGATCCGCGCCTTCGCACTGCCGTGTTTCCCCGGCTTCGCCGTACTGTAGCCGTTGATCTCGCAGGGCGCGTCCTCGATCATCACGTAGCTCCCCTCCTGGAGTTCGCGAACCTCCTTCTGTTCTCGTGGCATGCTGTGTGTGTTCCGCCGGCGGTAGCATAAACGGTTTGATACCGCGAGCGCCGGCAGTTCGGCCGCGGAGCCGACCGGACTGCTTTTCTGCACTCCTCGCCAACCGCCGAGCGTGCTCGCCGCCGAGCTGCACTGTCACTCCGAGCTCTCCCACGACGGCCGCGACCCGGTCGAACTCCTGGTCGAACAGGCTGCCGCCGTCGGGTTGGACGTACTCGCCGTCACCGACCACGACGAGATCGACGCCAGCCGCGAGGCGGCGGCGCTCGCCGAGGAGTACGGCCTCGTCGGTATCGTCGCCACCGAGGTCTCCAGTGCCGCCGGCCACGTGCTCGGCTTGGGTGTCTCGGAGGCGGTGCCCGCCGGACTCTCGTTCGACGAGACGCTCGACCGGATCCACGACGCCGGCGGCATCGCAGTCGTCCCACACGCCTACCAGAAGTCTCGCCACGGTGTCGCTCCCCACATCTCCGACGACCAACTCGCACGAGCGGACGCCATCGAGGTGTTCAACTCCCGGCTGCTCACCGGCCGCGGCAACCGCCGGGCGGAGGCGTTCGCGCTCGGTCACGAACTCCCAGCCGTCGCCGGCAGCGACGCCCACGTCTCCGAGATGGTCGGGCAGGCGGTCACGCAGATCGGCACCGACGACCGCACCCCCGAGGCGGTGTTGACCGCGATCCGCGAGGGCCACACGAGTGTCGTCGGCCGCCGCACGCCGTGGCGTGTCTCCTTCCGGCAGGCCGCCGGCGGGGCGAAACGACGTGTGTTCCGCCGACTCGCCGAGTTGCTGTGACGCCCGACGACACACTCGACGGGGCGACTCCGTCGACCGTGCGGGCGGCACTGGCCGACGAGGAGCCGTTGCCCGGCACTGCCGGCTTCGCTGGCCTGTGTGACGGGACGCTCGTCCGCGACGTGCTCGGCCGGAGACCGGTGTTCGTCGACGACGCCACCCCCGATCGGTGGGCGTTCGCACCCGACGACCTCTCCGAACCGCGACTCCTCCCCGCGGGCTGTCGACTCCCGCTCGGGGAGCCGGTCGCGGCCGCCGAACGCGTCTGGACACTCCCGGACCCGGAGCCACGGCCGACCGACGAGGCCGTCGCCGCCGTCGAAACCGCCGTCCGAGAGCACGCGCTCGTCGACACTGTCGGAGCGACGGCTGCAGCCGAGTCGGAACAGACGGCCGCAGTCGCCTTCTCTGGCGGGGTCGACTCTGCGGTCGTCGCGGCCGGGCGACCGGCTGCACCGTTGTACGTCGCCGGCTTTCCCGGCTCACACGACGTGGCCGCCGCTCGGGAAGCCGCGGCGGCGATGGACCGCCCGCTCCGGTGGGTCGAGATCGATCACGACGAGCTCCGTCGGGCGGTGCCGGCGGTTGCGGCCGCGACCGGCCGGACGAACCCGATGGATCTCTCGATCGCCGTCCCGTTGTTCCTCGTCGCCGAGCGGGCCGCCGCCGACGGCTGCGACCGACTCGTCGTCGGTCAGGGGGCTGACGAACTGTTCGGGGGCTACGCGAAGGTCGTCGACCCCGCGAGCGACGACCGGGTCGACGCGGCGACCGTTCGCGGCGCTCGCCGGGAGACACTGCTGTCGCTCCCTGCACAACTCCCGCGTGACGTGTCGACTCTGCGTGCCGCGGGTGTCGAGCCGGTCGCGCCGTTCATCCACGACGACGTGGTCCGGGCGGCACTCCGGCTCCCCGGCGAGGCGCTCGTCGCCGACGGTCGCCGGAAGGTAGCGCTCCGTCGGGCCGCAGACGGGATCGTCCCGGAGACGGCTCGGCGTGCCGAGAAGAAGGCGGTCCAGTACGGCACGTACGTCTCCCGAGAGCTGGACCGGCTGGCTCGACGAGCGGGGTTCAAACGCCGGATGGACGACCACGTTGGGCGGTACGTCCGGGCGCTCGTCGACGGTGTCCTCGAACGGGCGTGAGGACGGCGGGGAGAGTCGTCACGCGGAGTCGACGACCTCGATAGCTTCCAGTCCGATCTCGACGGTGTCCGACTCCAGGTCGCTCGCACGGAGCTCTGTGGCCGTGTACCAGGTCCACGCCGCGGCCGGCTCCTCGCCGGCTGCGGGGTCGATCTCCCGACTGTCGGCGCTCGCGAAGAAGACGTGGTCGACGTGTTGGTGGCCGACCGTCCCGTCACTGTGGACGTTCACGTCGTACAACATCGTGTGTCGCGGCGTCGGCAGCGTCTCCCCGTTCGGGGCCGCGACACGGTCGGTGTCGTCGACGAGCGTCGGTTCCAACCCGGTCTCCTCGCGAACCTCGCGCAGTCCGGCCTCGTGTGGCACCTCGTCGCGCGCCAAGTGGCCGCCGGGCGGGATCTCGATCCCGAGCCCGGGGTGTTCGTGTAGGGCGACCGCGCCGTCACAGACGACGTAGACAGTGGCGGTGTGGTGGCGTGTCGTCTCCACGTCCGTGGCTGACGGGGGAGGATAATCGCTCTTTGGGTACGACGCGAGGAGGGTCGCGGACGACGACCGTCGGGGGGCACACACGGCCAGCCGAGCGGTGTCCGGGTCTCAGGGCATCTGGACCTTCTCTTCGGCCTCCAACAGCTCGTGGTAGCGGTTGCGGATCGTCACCTCAGAGATGTTGGCGACCTCGCTCACCTCGCTCTGGGTCACCTTCTCGTTGGTGAGGAGCGAGGCGGCGTACACCGCGGCGGCCGCGAGTCCGACCGGGGACTTCCCGGAGTGGACACCCTGTTCTTTCGCCGTCGACAGCAACTGACGGGCGCGACGCTCCGACTCCTCGGAGAGCTCCAGGTCCGACGCGAACCGCGGGACGTAGCTCTCGGGGTCTGCGGGCTGGATCTCCAGGTTCAGCTCGCGGACGATGTACCGGTAGGTGCGGGCGATCTCGTCTTTCTCCACCCGCGAGACGTTGGCGATCTCGTCGAGCGAGCGTGGCGTCCCCGCCTGCCGGGCTGCCGCGTACAGCGACGAGGTCGACACACCCTCGATGGAGCGACCGGGGAGCAGGTCCTCGTCGAGCGCGCGGCGGTAGATGACGCTGGCTGTCTCGCGGACGTTCTCCGGCAGTCCGAGCGCGGAGGCCATCCGGTCGATCTCACCCAGCGCCTGCTTCAGGTTCCGTTCCTTCGAGTCGCGCGTCCGGAACCGCTCGTTCCAGGTGCGGAGCCGTTGCATCTTCTCGCGCTGGCGGCTGGACAGCTGCTTGCCGTAGGCGTCTTTGTCCTGCCAGCCGATGTTCGTCGACAACCCCTTGTCGTGCATCATGTTGGTCGTCGGCGCACCGACGCGGGACTTCTCGTCTTTCTCCTTGGCGTCGAACGCGCGCCACTCCGGCCCGCGGTCGATCTCGTCTTCCTCGACGACGAGTCCACAGTCCCGACACAGCGTCTCGCCACGCTCGGAGTCGTTCACCAGGTTCCCGCCACACTCCGGACACTCCAGTTCCTCCGACTGTTCTTCCTCCTCCGACTCGTCTCGCTCGGACTGACGGGTACGGGCTCGGTCGGCCGTGTAGTTACGGACGTTCTCACTCATGCTTGGCTGATAGGGTGGTGCCGCGGGAGAGAAACCGCTCCCCTCCGTGTTTCACCGTAGACAAGTACTGGGGCGTCAGCCTTATGAACCTGACGCATAGTTACTCGGAGAGTAATTGTTGTAATTGCCAGACGGCGACGGGGCGTTTCCGCCGGTTACAAGTGGATTTCGGACGGTCGACAATCCCGCCGCAGTCGGGCGGTTCGACCGGTGTCGCTTGGGTGACCGCATCCCGTCGTTCTGTCTGAACGTCGGAGCGAAAGATCAAAACTGGTAACGGGGGTCGACGCCATCGAAACGCTTACTCGCGGTCCCGGCGACGCTGTGGGTATGAGCGAGACGCCGGACGGCGACCCCGTCGACGCCGACGACGTGCGACACGTTGCCGAGTTGGCGCGCGTCGACCTGGCCGACGAGGAGGTCGCCGAGTTCGCCGACCAGTTCGAGGAGATTCTCGACTACTTCGCCGCCCTAGACGAGGTGCCGGAGACCGACGAGGACACGGAGTTGGTGAACGTGATGCGGGCCGACGAGGTTCGCGAAGGCCTCTCACAGGCGGCAGCGTTGTCGAACGCCCCCGACTCGGAGGGTGGGTACTTCCGCGGGCCACGGGTGTCGTAGATGTCCAGCGACGAGTTCGACGTGTTCCTGACGGAGACGGAGTTGTCCGGTGCCGACGACGGCCCACTCGCCGGCCGGACGGTCGCGGTGAAGGACAACATCTCGACGGCCGGCGTCACGACGACGTGTGGGTCGGCGACGTTGGCCGACTACGAGCCGCCGTTCGACGCGACGGTGGTCGAACGGCTCCGGGAGGCGGGGGCGACGGTCGTCGGCAAGACGAACATGGACGAGTTCGGGATGGGCGGGACGACCGAGACCTCCGCGTTCGGTCCGACGAAGAACCCCGTCGACCCGGACCGCGTCCCGGGGGGGTCGTCCGGTGGCTCCGCCGCCGCGGTGGCCGCCGGCGCGGCCGACCTGGCGTTGGGCTCGGACACCGGTGGGTCCGTCCGCAACCCCGCCGCCTTCTGTGGTGTCGTCGGGATCAAACCCACCTACGGGCTGGTGTCTCGGTACGGGCTGATCGCGTACGCCAACTCGCTCGAACAGATCGGACCCATCGCCGACACGGTCGCGGACGCCGCCACCCTGTTGGACGTGATCGCCGGCCCGGACGAGCGCGACGCGACGACTCGCTACGACGCCGCCGACGGCGGTCCCGACGACCACCCTGCAGCGACGACCAGCTACGCCGACGCCGCCGACGGTGACGCAGAGGGATTCACTGTCGGCGTCCCGACGGAGTTGGTCGAAGGGGCTGCCGAGCCGGTCCGGGAGACGTTCCACGACGGGCTCGACGCGCTCCGTGACCGCGGGGTCGAGACTCGCGAGGTGTCGCTCCCCTCGGTCGAACACGCCGTCCAGGCGTACTACGTGATCGCCACGAGCGAGGCCTCCTCGAATCTCGCGCGGTTCGACGGCGTCCGCTACGGCGAGTCCGGCGACGGCGGCGACTGGAACGAGTCGTTCGCCGCCGCCCGCGAGGCCGGCTTCGGGCCGGAGGTGAAGCGCCGAATCCTGCTGGGGACGTTCGCGCTGTCGGCGGGCTACCACGACGCGTACTACGAGAAGGCCCAGGACGCCCGTGCGTGGGTGAAGCAGGACTTCGACGAGGCGCTCGCGGAGACAGACGTGCTCGCGACGCCGACGATGCCCGTGTTGCCGCCCGAACGCGGGGAGAGTCTCGACGACCCGCTCCAACTGTACCTGATGGACGCCAACACCGTGCCGGTGAATCTCGCGAACCTCCCGGCGATCTCGGTGCCCGCGGGCACTGCCGACGGGCTCCCGGTCGGCTGTCAGTTCGTCGGGCCGAGCTTCGGCGAGGCCGCGGTGATCCGGGCCGCCAGCGCACTCGAAGCGGCCGTCGAGTGAGTCGCTCGCGGGAGTCGGTGCGGTCGTTTCGGTCGACAGTCGGTGACCGGAACACACTTTGAGCCGGGAGCGAAGGTGTCGGGCATGTCGGATACGCTCTGGCGGCTCCTCAGTCCCGAGGTGTTCGCGGTCTCGACGTTCGGGTTGGCCGCGACACTGTTCGTGGTCGGCGGTGGACGGGCCGCGTTGCTCGTGGCGGTGGTCGGGTGGCTCCTGCTCACGCCGTTGTCCGTGATTCTCAGAGAACAGGCAGAGGCAGACTCCGACGAGGTGCCGGACCAGACGAACGAGACGGCACCGGCGAGCGAGACGACCACTTCCGAGGCGGAGACGGCCGACCCAGTCGAGCGGCTGCGGGAGCGGTACGCCGACGGCGAGATCGACGACGTAGAGTTCGAGCGCCGACTGGAGGCGTTGGTGGCGACGGAAGACGCCGACCCGGAGACTGCCCACGAACGGCTCCAGCGCGACGAGGGAGCGGGAGCCGACACGGACGACCTGTCGACTCTGTTGGACGACGGTGAGCGAGAGGTCGAACGGGAGTGAACGAGCGGCGACGGACCGAACGCATACAGGGACAGGGCGCGAGCGGGGAGGTATGCCACAGGACGCACGGGTCGGAATCGACGTGGGGGGGACGTTCACCGACCTGGTCACCGTCCGGGACGGGCGGATCGAGGTGGACAAGGTGCCGTCGACACCCGAGGCACCCGCAGAGGCAGTGCTCGACGGGCTCGACGGGGTGACGGTTCCGGCAGCGGCGGTCGGCTTCCTCGGCCACGGGACGACGGTCGCGACGAACGCAGTGTTAGAGGGAACGTGGGCCGACACCGCGCTCGTGACGACCGCGGGGTTCCGCGACGCCGTCGAGATCGGCCGCCAGACCAGGCCGGACATCTACGACTTCCGAGCCGAGACGCCGACACCGGTCGTCCCGCGCGACCGCCGGTACGAGGTGCCCGAGCGGCTCGACGAACGAGGCCGTGTC
>P_A23_Liq_2_FmtDRAFT_1000029_pt1 | contig 32466 bp, 30 predicted proteins | sample PonA232FremontCA_FD_10599 | JGI IMG/M metagenome (IMG submission 10599) | reverse complement strand
CTGTCGCGTCGTCGACACCCGCCGGCTCGCGCCACGCGTCCGTCCGGTCCGCGACGTAGGCGTCACCCAACGCCGGCGCGACAGTCGCGGCCGTGACGGGAACGCCGTCGACGACGCGCGCGACGCTCGTCGCCCACACCCGTCGACCGCCGACGAAGTTCACCGTCCCGTCGATCGGGTCGACCACCCACGCGGAGCCGGTCGCTGGCAGGTGGTCCGGGGCGTCACCCTCCTCCCCGACGACCGGTTCGTCCGGGTACGACGCCGCGAGTCGGTCCCGGACCACACGCTGTGCGGCGCGGTCGGCCGCGGTGACGCTGTCGACGTTGTCGCCGCCCTTCTGTTCGGCCGCGATGTCGGTCCGGAACCCTCCCAGTGCGCGCGCTGCGCCGGCCCGTGCGGCCGCGAGACAGTCGACAGTCACGTCGGTGTGATCGTCCATCGTCGCCCCAGAGTGCCGCCACGCTGGTAGCTCCGTCGCTCTCGCGTGTCGGGAGTGTTTTGTTCACCCGTTGCCTACCGTACGTCCGTGACACGAGATACGCACTCGACGACGCGACGCGAGCTGCTCGCCGCGGTCGGGGCCGGCGGGACTGTCGCCGCCGCCGGCTGTCTCGGCTTCGGCGGCGGTGGCGGGAGCGACGCCAGCACTTCCTACGACTGCGGGGACGGCGGCGAGACGGTCGAGACGGCCGACCAGCCGGCGATCGGGTCGGCAGACGCGCCGGTGACCGTGCAGGTGTGGGAGGACTTCTCCTGTCCCCACTGTGCGACGTGGAGCACGGAAGCACTCCCCCAGTTGCGAGAGGACTACGTCACGAGCGGCGAGGTGCGGTACGAACACCACGACTTCCCGATCCCGGTGGAAGACTGGGCGTGGGGTGCTGCCAGTGCCGGCCGCGCGGTGTACGAGTCGACGGACGGGGAGACGTTCTTCGCGTTCGCGGAGTCAGTCTACGAACGACAGAGCGACTACACCCTCCAGGTCACCGGTGACGCGGCCGACAACGCCGGTGTCCAACCGTGTACCGCCGTCACGGCAGCCCGGGACGAGACGTACCGTCCGGTGTTGGAAGCCGACAAACAGGCCGGCACGGACACTGGGATGGAGGGGACACCGGCGATCGTCGTGAACGGCCAGTTGTTGAGTGGCGACCGCACCTTCGAGAACGCCGCGAGCCTGATCGACGAGTCGTTGTAGGGGGACGCGCGAGGTTTTTGTCCGGCGAGCGGTGAACCCCGGTGAGGACAATGACCGACGAGCAGTCGGAGGCGACAGAGGGGGACGACGAGTCCGACGGTGGGACACGAGAGGGACTCCGGAGCGCGGCAGAACGAGTGGGGGAGACGGCCTCGACGGCCGCCGATGGGTTCGACGAGCGACTGGTCGACCTGTTGGCGTGGGTGTTGGACACGGAGACCCGGGGCCGGATCTACGCGTACCTGCGGCAGTCACCCAGTTCGACCAGCGACGAGGTAGCCGACGGGACAGATCTCTACCCGAGTACAGTACGAGAGGCGTTGGCCGAACTCCACGACGACGGGTTCGTCACCCGCGGGAAACGCACCGCGACCGGTGCCGGCAACAACCCCTACGAGTACGAGGCCATCCCACCCGTGGAGCTGGTCGACGGCGTCGTCGACGAGGTCCAGTCCGGACTCAACGCGGTGTTGAACCTCGACGAGCGACTGGGTCGCGGCGACGGTGGTAACCACGCTGGCCCGGTCCGAATCACCGTCGCGTCCGACGGCGACCCCGCAGGACGTGTCGGCACCGAGCCGCCGGGCGACGGGACTCGGGGTGACGGGGAGGCCTCGACGACGGACGGGACCGCCGAGACGGACGGTGGGGCGGCGCGGGACGACAGTGAGACGGTGGCCGACGGTGACGCGGCGGGAGACGGTGCCACCGACGCAGCGACAGACGACGACAACGGGGAGGAGTCGGAACGCCCGTTTTAAGTCTACCCGTCACATCCGGCGAGTATGGACGTGGCGCTGGGTGGGACCTTCGACCCGATCCACGACGGTCACCGGGCGTTGTTCACCCGGGCGTTCGAGTTGGGTGACGTGACGGTCGGCCTCACCGCCGACGAGTTGGCACCGGAGACGCGTCACACGGAGCGACACGTGCGCCCGTTCGACGAACGCCGGGCGGCGCTCGACGCGGAACTGTCGTCGCTCGCGGCGGAACACGACCGGACGCACGCGATCCGCGAACTGACGGAGCCGACGGGGATCGCCGTCGAAGAACGGTTCGACGCACTGGTCGTCTCCCCGGAGACGGCCGGCGGCGGCGAACGGATCAACGAGATCCGCGAGCAACGCGGCTTCGCCCCGCTCCGGATCGAGGTGGTCGACCACGTGCCCGCCGACGACGGGAAACGGATCTCCTCGACGCGGATCGTCCGCGGCGAGATCGACGAACACGGCAACCGCACCCCGGAGCGGGACGGGCGAGAGCCGACGCGGCAGTGAACGAGCGACGCCGGCCGGACATCACCACTGCGGCGCGTCGAAGCCGGCGTCTTCGAGTAGCTCCTTCCAGTGTTGTTGGACGGAGAGTCGTGTCACCCCCATCGCGTCGGCGACGGCAGTCTGTGGGCGCTCGGCACCGGCGACGAGCGCGCCGGCGTACAACGCGGCCGCGGCGACGGCGGGTTTCGACCGGTCGGCGTCGGGGACGTTGGTGAGGAACAGCTCCGTCGCGTTCGACCGCGCCCTCGCCGGCAGGTCCAGCGACTCTGCGGCCTGTCTGAGTCTGGCGAGGTGTTCTTCCTCGTTGACCTCGTCGCTGGCTCTGTACACACCACACGGTGCGGGGCGACCGACGAACATCTGTCGGTCGGAGATATGACACACGCGAGGAGAGTAGAGAGTGTCTACCGGAATATTTTACGTACTTAAAGAGTAACTACAGAGCATCAAAATAAGCGATCTAGTACGACAGAGAGGTAGCCAAGTCGGTCGATACAGCGTTACCGGGAGTGTACTTTCCGCCGTGCTCGTCGCTACGAGCTACTGGGAGACGGGATCTGCGGTGTGTCTTGCTCCAATCTTCTCCGTCACACTTGTGCTAGGGTACGTGACAAAGCGCCGGTCGATCTACGTGCACGAGGTCGGTGCCCGCGTCGGGTTGATCGGGGGTGTCCCGGTCCTCTGGAGGAGTTACGATCTAGCGCTATCTGTCGTCGGGTTCTCGAATCCGACGTGGTTCACAGCAGCGAGTCTCGCCCTCCTCGCTGAATTCGTAACTCTCACATTCGGACTGGCAGCACTGCTCGGGGAGCTCGGCGGGAGAACCGGGCGCTGGTTGGCCGAGCGTCGTGGCTCCGGGTCTCGTGCAACCCACAGTCGCCAGTAGAGTGCGATCCCGGCTCGACGAGGGTGTGTTATTCAAAGTATCTATAATATGTTCTATAAATTATTATTTCATTTTGTGCCGTAGAAAGTTTGATCTGACAACACAGTGCCGTTCTCACGTCGCTTCAGACTGTCACGTAGTACTTTTGTATCTCTAACTGTTTCTCCGCCGTGTAGACCGATCACGGTCGGTCGTGACCAGTCAGAGCGCGGGTAGCCAAGCTCGGCCAACGGCGCAGCGCTTAGGACGCTGTCTCGTAGGAGTCCGCCGGTTCGAATCCGGTCCCGCGCAGTGAGCGAGCGGAGCGAGCGAACGAGCAGGACCGATTCGAACCAAGGAGCGAGCGGAGCGAGCGACCGTGGTTCGAATCCGGTCCCGCGCCCCTTCTCGACGACCGAACGGGCAGAGTCGACTCGGGCAGCGACCGAACGAACAGAGCCGACTGAACCAGAGAACGAGCGGAGCGACCGTGGTTCGAGTCAACCCAGACTCCGCGACCGAACAGACGAGTGAAACGGGCCGGGGAGACACGAGACGGCGGCGTCCTCGATGCGACCGTCTCGTTGCCGAGAGTTACCGACAGACGCCACGAGAGCCGAAACGTTATCAGGCAGACCAGCCAACGAGCTACGACACAGTGTCGACAGAGCCGACGGATCGACGACCCGACGACGGCGTCACACTCGCGGTACTGGGAGCGCCAGACGAGGCGTTCGTCGACGAGCTCGTCCGCCGGTGGGACCGAGGAACGGTCGTGACGGCGTCACCAGAGACAGTCGCCGATGTCGGTGCGGCGGCAGTCGTTGACTGCGGGGGGACAGACACGTCGACGCCGTCGGTCCCGACAGTCGCGGTCGGGACAGATCGAGACGTGACGCAACTGTACGATCGCAGCGTCGAAGAGGTCGTCCCGCTCGATCCGGCCGTAGAGCCGGCAGCGACGGCCGCGCGCGTCGTCGAGGTGACGGCAGCCGCCGCGGTGCCGGTCGGGGAGCCGGCGGCACCCGGGTTGTCGGACGCCGGGTCGGAGGTCGAGCAACTCCTCGAACGGGTGTCGGACGCCTTCTTCGCGCTCACGCCCGATTGGGAAGTCGCGTACGCCAACGAGAGCGGCGCGGCGGTGATCCGGGACGCGGGACGACTCCCCCCGGAGGCGGACGTGATCGGCGTCCGGTTGTGGAGTGTGATCCCGGACGCACGGGAGACGGCATTCTACGACCGGTACACGGAGGCGATGGCGACACAGGAGCCGGTCTCGTTTGTCGAGAAGTACGACCCGCTGGGAGTGTGGTTCGAAGTACGGGCGTACCCCGCCGAGGACGGGTTGTCGGTCTACTTCACGGACGTGACGGAGCGGCAACGGGTCAGACGGGCACGCGAGCAGTTGTTGTCGACGAGTCGCGAACTGATGTTGGCGGAGTCGGACGAGGCAGTCGCGCAGATCGTCAGCGACGCAGCCGAGACGGTGTTGGAACACGAGTTCGCGATCGTCTACTTGGACTCGGAGCGCGGACTGGAGCCGGTCGCGTGGTCCGACAGCGTGGCGACGACGTTGGGGGGCCCGCCGGAAGCTCGCGGCGACGGGGTCGCACGTCGGGCCGTCGACTCCGGCGAGCCGGCGACGTACGCCGACCTGGAGGCCGTCCTCGACCGGCCGCGGTCGGAGTACGAGGCCGTCGAGTCGTTGCTCGTGGTGCCGTTGGGGGAGCGTGGTGCGATCGTTCTCGGCGAGCCCGGGCCAGACGCGTTCGACGAGACGGACACGGAGTTGGGGCAACTGCTGGCGGTCGACGCGGAGGTCGCGTTCGAACGGTCGCGCCGCACGCAGGAACTCCGGGAGTACCAGACGTTGTTCGAGACGGTCGAAGACGAGTTGTACGTCGTCGACGCCGACGGCCGGTTCCGGCTGGTGTCGGAACCACTGGCGGACTCGCTGGGCTACGACCGGTCGGCGTTGGAGGGGAGACACGCGAGAGCCGTCGCCGCGACGGGGACGGCAGCACTCCTCGGTCGGGGTGAGACGGCCGATGTGACCGACACAGAGTCGGACACGGTCGAGAGTGGGGGGGCAGTCACGCGGACGAGACTCCGGACGGCAGACGGCGACGAGATTCCAGTCGAGGTGGAGCCGTCGCGGCTCCCGGGAGGCGGGACGGTCGGTGCGGTCAGGGACATCAGTAGACGTCGCCTCCGCGAACGGGAGCTGAGCGCGTTCCGAGAGGCGATCACGGCCGCCGGGATCGGTGTCGCGGTGTACGGCCCCGACGGTCGCGTCGACTACGTGAACGAGTACTACGCCAGCCTGCTGGGGGAGAAACGGGCAGACACGGAGGGTGCGTCGGTCGCGGAGTGGTTCACACACCTCGACCCGGCAGGGTTCGACACGCACTGGGAGTCGTTCGCGACGGGTGAGACCCGCCGAGCGGAGACGGAGTTGGTGCGGACGGACGGGACGACAGTGCCAGTCGAGGTGACGACGACAGCCGTCGACATCGGCGACGAGGTGACACACATCCAGACCCTCCGCGAGATCACCGGCCGCCGGGAGCGTCGTCAACAGGCGGACGCCCTCCACCGGATCATCCGGCACAACCTGCGCAACGACTTGACGGTCGTGATGGGACACGCCAACCGGCTCGTCGAAGAGTTGGAGGGTGAACGCGCCGAGTGGGCGCAGTTGATCGCCGAGACGGCGACGGAGTTGGTCGGGCTCTCACAGAGCGTCCAGGACGCCGAGCAGATCGTCGACCAGAACACGGTGCGACGGCCGGTCGACGTGGCGGGGATGTTGGTGACGGAGGTCGACCGTCTCGACTCGGAGTACGACGTCGACGCCGAGGTGTCACTGCCCGACCGGCAGTACGTCACCGCAGACGAGACGCTGTCTGTCGCCCTGCGACACCTCCTGGAGAACGCAGCCGAACACACAGAGGGACCCGCGACGATCTCGGTGGACGTGACCCCCGTCTCGGACCGGTCCGGGTGGATCGCCCTGGAGATCGCCGACGACGGGCCGGGGCTCCCGGAGTACGAGTCACAGGTGTTGACGAACGGGGAGGAGACACCGTTGCAACACGGCAGCGGCATGGGACTGTGGATCGTTCACTGGGTCGTCTCGCGGTACGGCGGCGAACTCTCCTTCGACGCGGACGACGGCGGGACGACCGTTCGGGTAGCGTTACCGGCCGCGGACCCCGTTCCGACCGGCGAGATTCCGGGGCCGTGAGGCGATCTCCGTGTGTCCGGTTGTCGAACCTCACGTTTATGTCGACCCACCCGGAAGTGACGCCATGGCATCATCCGGTCCACCCGACGACGGGCGCGTGCCCACGGAGAGTCTCGGCGACGCCGTGGACCGGGAGTTCTTCCGTTCGTTGGTCGAGAACAACGCGGACGCCATCGTCACGGTCGACACGGACAGTCAGATCAGGTACGCGAACGACGCCGTCGAACGAGTGTTCGGCTACGAGCCGGAGGAGTTGATCGGCGAGCCACTGACGACGATCATGCCCGAACGGTTCCGGAGTTCACACTTCGCGGCGATGGCAGCGTACCTCGACACGGGCGACCGGACGATGGACTGGACGGGGATCGAACTCCCGGCGGAACACCGGGACGGCCACGAGGTACCGTTGTCGATCACCTTCGCGGAGTACACACACGGCGGCGAACGGCTGTTCTCCGGAATCATGCGCGACATCACCGACCGGGTCGAACGGAAACGAGAGCTCGAACGGCAGAACGAACGGCTCGAACGGTTCGCGGGGTTGTTGAGCCACGACCTCCGGGGCCCGCTCCAACACGCACGGTCTGCCGCGACGCTCGCGCGACACGGCGACGAGACGGCGTTAGACGATCTCGACGAGATCTACGACCGGATGGCGGGGCTGATCGACGACGCACTCACGCTGGCGAAACACGGACAGGCCGTCGAGACGACGGAACCGGTGTCACTGACCACCGTCGCCGAGACGGCCTGGGAGGGGACCGAGACGGAGGCGGCGTCGTTGTCGCTCGCAGGTGTCGACAGTGGTGCAGACGAGACGAGCGACCGGACGGTCGAAGCGGACCCCGACCGACTCCGACGGTTGTTGTCGAACCTGTTCCGCAACGCGATCGAACACGGGGGTGACGGGGTAGCCGTGCGGGTCGAGTCGACGGCGACCGGGTTCGCAGTCGCAGACGACGGGGTCGGGTTCGACGAGACGCCCGACGAGTCGGTGTTCGACTACGGACACACGACGGAGACAGACGGAACGGGGTTCGGGCTGAGCATCGTCAGAGACATCGCGGAGGCACACGGCTGGCAGGCGTCTGCGGCCGAGTCGGCAGACGGCGGTGCACGTATCGAGATCCACACGGAGGAACGATGACAGACGACGATCACACGTCGGACGACAGACCGGTCGTACTCGCAGTCGACGACCACGAGCGGGTCGCACGGTCGTTCGAGATCTGGCTGTCGGACGAGTACGACGTACGGACGGCACTGGACGGGGAGGCGGCGCTCGCGGCGGTCGACGACACTGTCGACGTCGTGTTGCTCGATCGCCACATGCCCGGCCGATCCGGCGACGAGGTGCTCGCGACGATCCGGGAACGTGGACTAGACTGTCGGGTCGCGATGGTGACGGGTGTCGACCCGGACTTCGACATCGTCGAGATGCCGTTCGACGAGTACGTCCAGAAACCGTTGGACGAGTCGGTGTTGCGCGAGACAGTCGACCGACTCGTCGAACTGAGTGCGTTCGACGACGGGATCGAGGAACTGTACGCGCTCAGCCAGAAACGGGCCACCTTGGAGACGGAGAAGAGCCGGACGGAACTGGAACGGAGCAGCGACTACGCCGCGCTGTGTGACCGCCAGGCGGCGCTGACAGCACGACTCGGCGAGACGGTCGGCAGCGTCGAGACGGAGGCACTCGCGGCGATACTCCCCGACGGTCCCGAACAGGCCGACGAACGCTGAGGTGGAGGGCGGCGACGCACACGACGACACTACAGTGACACACACGACACAGTGATGTACGACGGCGTCGGCGACGCGGAGTTCACGTTCGAGCTACTCGTGTCCCGGTGGGCGGAGTTGTGCTGGCACCCCACGCGTGGGGCGCAGCCGGTGCTCGTCGCGCGCCAGCTCGGGACGGAGCGGCGACGCTGGGACACGGTCGTCGTCGAGGTCGACCCCGCGGCGTTCACTCGCCGTCGAGCGTTCGGCGACCGTGGGCTGGATCGAGACCTGTTGCGGGTGGTGGAACACGCACCGGCGGAGTGGGCGTGGTACCGCGACGCGCTCCCGGACCCGGGGTTCCCGTGGCGGTACGTCCGCGAGGCGATCCACCGTGCGGCCGACCGCGGGCTCGTGGAGACTCGCGAGGGGGACCGTGGGCGCGTCGAGTTCCGGCGTGTCCGGCTGTACCCGGACTGGGTCCGGCGGCTCGTCGCCGTCGAGAACAAACCCGACCTGGACGCGCGAGCGGCCGACGCCCTCTCCGAGCAGCTCGACTACGACGTGTCCGCGGGGTTGTTGGACGAGGCGTGGGTCGCGACGAACGACGCCGACGAGCGTGTCCTGTTGGAGGAGTTCCCCCACGAGGTGGGCGTGTTGTCGTGTTCGTTCGGCGACGGGGTCACTGCCGACGCGGTCGAACCGGTGTGGCACGCGACGACACTCGATCCCGACGAGACGATCACCTCCGCGGGTCGCGACGAGTCACCCGCGGCACACCCGAGCTACCGGCTGGAGTTGGCCGAACGCGCTTACGACGCGGGGGTCCGGTCGTACCACGAGACCACACGACCGGACTGTCGGAGCTTCCAACTCCGGCGGAGTGGTCGAGCGCTGGTGCCGTACTGCACGGCGAAGGAGTGTCACCAGACTGTCGCGGAGTGTTCCGGCTCGTGTGGCGAGTTCGCGCCCGAGCCGCCACAGTGGCGCACCGGTGGGTGGCCAGTCGACGGCGGCCCGGGGAAGGCGATCCAGCGGCTCCTGGCCCGACGGCGCGAGCGCGTACGGACGCGAGCGAGTGAGACGGCCGACGACTGAGTTGCGGTCGCCGTCGAGAGTGGTCAGTCGCTCTCTCCGACCGTGATCGCGTCGTGTTCGACAGTCCGACGGAAGGTTGGGACGGTCCGGTAGAGCACCTCGACGACGTTCTTCCGGCGGAGCGCCTGCAGTGCCTCCCGAACGTCCTCCGCCTCGGGGTCGATCTCGAACTCCGCACGCACGTCTTGGAGCGTCGAGACGACGGACTGTGACCGTTCGTCCGGGCCCGCGAGCACGGCGAACACCTGCGCCTGGAGTGTCGGAACGCGAATCCGGGTCGGGTCGCCGCCGTCCTCGTCTCCCTCGACACCCGGCTCGACGCCGGTCAGTTCGGCCGCCTCCGGCGTCGCGCGGATGAGGCTGTCGTCGTCGCGGTAGTAGTAGTCGCCCAGGTGGTCCTCGAGGTAGCCGTGGACCTCGCTGCCGGAGTCGAGCCCCCACTGGGCTTCGAGTTCCCCGTTCTTCGTGGGCTGGAGGCGGACCACGTCCGCGAGTCGGTCGCGTTCCTCGTCGGTGAGGCTCACGAAGTTGCCGTTCGCGGGGGTACAGTTGTGTGTTGTGGTCTACTCACGAACTGGGGAACACTGTTGTCGACGGGGTCGGTCGCGATGAGTTGACGATAGACTGGACTGTGGTGAGACGAGAAGAGTAGAGATCGAATCCGTCGGTGGTTGGCGCGCGCAGCGCCGCCCTCGTGGCGGCGCAAACGCCGTGCGAGGGTCTCGTGAACGGAGTGAACGAGATCTCGTCGGAGCGTGCTCCGACGGTGGACGAACGAGGCTCCCGGAGGGAGCCGAGTGAGTCGGCTGGGGAGGACTGCGAGGCTGAACGAGTCGGGACCGGAGGTCCCGTTGGTTCGGGCGGCCCTGCCGCCCGAACCGAGTGGAGCCTCGACAGCGAGCGGGGAACGGAGTGACCCGCGAGCAGTGGTTGCGGTTCTCTCGAAGTGCAAGTACACTGCGCGGTGCTGTTTGCGGTTGATGCCGTGGTCATACTCTGTCTGATTGCGGAGTGTGACGCAGGACCACCGAGGAAGTCAAATCCGTGTCCGCGCCAGTGTTCGGTAACTGAATGGCCCGCGTCACCGAACTCTCTGTCCACGGTTTCAAAGCCGTCGAAGAGGCCGAGGTACAGCCCGGCGGCGTGAACTTGGTCGTCGGGCGGAACAACGTGGGGAAGACCTCGCTGCTGGAGGGGTTGCATCTGGCGCTCGATCCGAGTTCGATCTCGCGGTTCGACGGGAATCTGGACAAAGTGGTGCGGGAAGGAGCCGAAAAAGCGACGGTGAGTATCGGGATCAGTGGAGACAGCAAGAGTACAAACCGAGCGGTAACTGTCGAGCGTCAGGGACAGCAGGAGGCTCACGATATGTTTAGAGCCGATGTGGAAGACGAGATACGGCGACTCGCTAACACAGCCGACGGTGACACTGCCGAAATCGTGGCCGGAGCGCCACAGAGAGCGATCACTGAGCTCAAACACAGAGAGCACTACTCTGATGTCAAAAGGTACAGTTCTACCCTGATAACGAATTCGCGTAACGAGTATCTGTCACCGGAGTACTTAGGGGTTGTAGAGGGTGTCTCGAAATCTCTCGTTCCCGACGAGGTATCTAATCAGGCCGAGAGAAGAGAACTAGAGAATTTCAGAGATGCCCCACCAGACCCACTGACGACTGTTCGTTTCGTCACAGATCCGGGATTCAGGGATATTGTGCCAGAGTCGGAGTCAGACGGTGCCGCTATCCGCCGCAGCCGAATCGAGGACTTCCTGATCGACAACGCAATCCTCGACGGACTCGTCGACTTCTCGTTCGACAGACTCGTCTTCGAGGACGGCGACGAGCGCGAGGAAGTGCCCTACGACTTCATGGGATCGGGATTCAAGACACTCGTCGGCATCCTCTGGGAGCTGTACGACCAGGACGCAGACACGGAAGTGATGATTATCGAGGAGCCAGCGGTCCACATGCACCCCGGCTACGTGAACGAGTTCACCCAGCAGTTGCTCCAGGTCGCACGCCAAGAGGACGTGCAGTTGTTCGTCACCACACACCGCGAGGATCTGATCGAGTCGTTCTTCGCGCCACCCACCGAGCGGGCACACGGCGACTACCTCCGCGAGGAGTTCCAAGTGATCCAGTTGACGGAGTTGCTGACGAAACAACTCGACTACGAGCAGGCCGAGACGGAGTTGGACGAACTGAACACGGACCTGCGAGGGATCTGAATGTCGTCAGTGGTCGTGATGACCGAAGGTCGCCACGACGTGGAGTCTCTGCGAGTGCACCACCGCACCGCGACCGATCGCCGGGACTACGACACGTTCCTCGCAGACGAGACCGACGACACACAGGAGAAACGCATCCGCCAACATCGCGTCGACGACGAGATTCGGTGGCTGTACAAAGCGGAGGGCGGCCGGTCGCGCGTGGTCAAGAAGTTCCGTTCGAACGCGCTGCGGCTCTCGGCGGTCAACCTCGTACTGTTGGTCGATCTCGACGGCGAGCCGTACGAGACGTTCGAGGACGAGTTCAACGAGACGCTGGACGACCACTACGACGGCAAACTCCGAATCGACAGCCGGGACCGCCGGTCGAACGACGGCCTCCAAGCCCACGAGTGTGCGGTGATCGTCAGCGGAGACGAGGAGTACCGCTTCGACCTGCTCGCCTTCCACGACGACTTGGAGGCAGTCACCGGCGTCGAGCGGGACGAAGACCGCTCCACGTACCGTGAGACGTTCGAGCGGTACGTCACCGACAACGACGCCGTTCGCGAACTCGTCTGCGACACCGTCCTCTGACCGTTACTCCGATACGCACAACGATAAATACGCGCGACCGGAAACCGACACCGTGCCAACCACAGACACCGTCACCGTCGAGATCGAGAACGGCGTCGCGACGATCACGATCGACCGACCAGAGCGACTCAACGCGTTGAACGTCGAAGTTCTCGAAGGACTCCGAACCGCAATCGACGAGGCCGGGACCGCCGACGCACGCGCGATCGTGCTCCGCGGAGCCGGCGAGGACGCGTTCGTCGCCGGCGCAGACATCTCGTACATGCAGGATCTGTCGACGCCGGAGGCGCAGGCGTACGCCGAACTCGGTCACGACGTAGCACGGGAGCTAGAGACGTTCCCCGCGCCGGTCGTGGCGGCGATCGACGGCTACGCGTTCGGCGGCGGGAGCGAGCTCGCCTTGGGGTGTGATCTCCGCGTGGCGAGCACGGACGCGGTGATCGGCCAGACGGAGATCGACCTCGGGATCGTCCCCGGCTGGGGTGGGACCCAACGGCTCCCACGGCTAGTCGGCGACGAGACCGCGCGTCGGATGGTGTTCCTCGGGCAGCGGCTCGACGCCGAGACGGCCGAGTCGGCGGGGCTGTTCGGCGAGGTGGTCGCACCCGAGTCGTTCGACGAACGGGTGCGCGAGTTGGCCGAGCGACTGGCCGCACAGCCGCGGTTCGCGGTGGCCGCCGCCAAGGAGGCGATCAACCAGTCACACGAGGAGTCGTTGGCGTCCGGACTGGAGACGGAACAACGGCTCTGGAGCGGGCTGTTCGGCACGCACGACCAACGCGAGGGGATGCGTGCGTTCTTGGAGGACCGCGACCCCGAGTTCGAGTAACCGTCCGCGCGTTCTCCTCAGGTCTCGTGTTCGACGTTGTCGAAGACGGTCTCCAGCCGCGGCCGCTCGTCACCCGCCAACGTCCGTGGGTACGCGCCGGCGACGACGACGAAGTCACCCTCGTGTTGCACCTTCGTCACCAGAATCCGGAGTTCGACCTCGGCCCCCTGGACCGTCGTCGTCCCGGTGAACACACCGACAGTCGTCTCTTCGCCGAGCACCGTCGCCGTCCGGTTCTCGACGAGCCTCACGTTCTCGATACCGCCGCCGTCGATCTGGCCCTCGACGCGGCCCCGCGCTCGGTCTACCAACGCCTCGTTGGACTGGTCGGCAACGGGGTTGAACTCCTGTCCGACGACGGAGATCGACGGTGTCGTGAGCACCGCAGCGCCCGCGAGTGTCCGGTTCTGCCCGGCCACCAACACCTGGCGCGCGTACGCCGACGCGTAGTTGACGACTGTCACGTCACGTTCCTCGCCGCCGGCGTCGACTGTCCGGTTGACGGTCAACGACTCCGCCTCTCGGACGGTCTCGTAGCCGGCCTCCGAGAGCGCCGCGTCGGAGACACTCGCCGGCGAGGACTCGAACCGGAACTCCTCTTGGGTCGCTGCACAGCCGCTCGACAGGATCAGCAGTGCCAGACCGACTGCGACGGGTACTCTGCGCGTCACCATACCTCGGATCTCGTGGGGCCGACTGATAAACTGCCCTCCCGATCAGCCACGCAGGAGGTTGACGACCTCGTCGGCGACACCCGGCTCCGTGGCGACCACGTACCGACGACCGGGCGTGAGTGTCGTGTCCGAGCGTGCGATTCGGTCGCCGTCGTCCGCGGAGACGACGAGCGTCCCGGCGGGGAACCGAATCTCCGAGAGCGTCCGACCCGCGGCGGGCGCACCCTCTTCGACACGGATCTCCATGATGTCGACGTCCCCCGTCACGTCCGCCAGCGTCTCGACCTCGCCGGCCAACACTTCGTTGGCGGCCGCCCGGCCGCCGGCCCGCTCCGGGAAGACGACGGCGTCGACGAACTCGTCGTAACGCTGTTGACCGGCAGTGTCGATCCGTGCGATGGTGCGCGCTCCGGAGTTGTACTCGCGGGCGAGCACACACGCCGCGAGATTGATCCCGCTGTTGCCGGTCAGTCCGGCGACGGCGTCGGCCTCTGTCACCCCAGCCTGTTCGAGCACGTCCGGATCGCTCGCGTCGCCCTGGATGACGGTCGCGATGTACTCGTCGGCGACCGCGTCACAGCGGTCGGCGTCCGACTCGACGACGGTCACGTCGTGACCGTACCCGTCGAGCCGTTGTGCGGTCTCGAATCCGACACGCCCTGCGCCACAGACGACGACGTTCAGTTTCCCGGACATCACTCTGAGGGTTCTCCGGCCGGTGGGTTCACGTTTTCGGCCTCGGCCGTCGGTTCGGGCGGGTCGTCGTCGCGGATCGCACGGAGCGCGTAGAACGTGAGCACGCCGAGGCCGAGCCACCCCGCACCCAACGCCCAGGTCTCCAAGTCGATGAACACTCCTAACAGGAGGTTGAGCCCGATTGCCGCGACCGGGACGAACGGGTACAACGGCATTTCGAAGGGGCGGTTGAGGTTCGGCCGTTGCCGGCGGAGCCGGATCACACTCGCGTTGACGACGACGAACGACAACAGGAAGAACAACGACGAGAGGTTCCCGACCTGTTGGATCGGGACGAACAACACGGAGCCGACCATCACGACCGCACTCGCGATAATCGCGACTGCGGGCGTCCCGAACCGGTGGTGGATCTGTCCGAACGACGGGAGGAGTCGGCCGTCCCGTCCCATCGAGAACGCGACCCGGCTGGAGGCGATCACGACCGCGTTGAGCGCAGTCAACGTCGAGAACACCGCGCCGAAGACGATCAGTGCCTCACCCCCGCCGATCACCGGGAACTCCGGCATGAAGTTGCCGGCAGCGGCGGCGATCCCCGTCTCGCCGGCGGCCCCCAGTTCGTCGGCACCCAGCGTACCGATGGCGACGCCGACGACGGCCAAGTAGACGATCACGGTCGCGCCCAGCGAGAGGAAGATCGCCCGCGGAATGTTCTGGCGCGGGTTCTCCACCTCCTCGGTGACGGTCGTGATCAGGTCGTACCCCTCGAAGGCGATGAACGTGAGTCCCATCGCCGGGAGGATGTCTGTCGGGACCGTCTCACCCGGGAACAACGGCTGGAACTCCGCGGCGGAGAACTGTGTCGCCTGGACACCGAAGAAGACGAACACGACGAGGATCGCGACCTTGACGATCGTGAACACGGTCTCGGCGGAGCCGGCGGCGGCCGTCGAGACGGCGTTCAACAACACGAGCAACAGGACCGCACCCAACCCCAGTCCGGTGATCACCGTCTGTCCGACCGCCTCCGGCGGGGGCACCGCGCCCGAGAAGTAGACGTGTGCCAACTCGATGGCGTTCGGCGCGAACCCCAGCGCGTACAACGCACCGGCGATCATGTACGCGAACCACAGCATCCACCCCATCAGGAACGAGACGAGGTCGCCGAACACCTCGTTGACGAAGGCGTACCCGCCCCCGCTCTTCGGAATCGCACTCGCCAGCTCCGCGTACGACAACCCCGTGAAGGTAGTGACGACCCCGTTCAGCGCGAACACGAGGATCGCCGCCGGGCCGGCAATGTCTGCTGCGAGTCCGGTCAACACGAAGATTCCCGCACCGATCATCGCACCCATACCGATCATCGTCGCGTCCAAGAGGCCGAGTTCGGCCTCCGGCGACCGCTCACCGTGCGAACTCATCGTGACAAAATCACAGTCTACGGTACCCACCGTCGCCCAGCGTCTTAAAACGTGTGCCGCCCGTCCTCACGCACCCTGTCGGGTCACCACACACCCGTTCCCGAAGGCTCACTCTCGGGGTGTCGGGTCGCCGCCCGTCGACCGGTCGGCCTCGCCCGAGTCGGGTTCGGACACCTGTGTCTGGACGAGCACCAGCGCGACGACACCCGAGCCGGCGACGAACGCGAACGGGACGACGTAGCCGAACCCCTCCAACAGCCCGGAGACGAGCGGGCCGATGGCGGTGCCGAGTCCGAAGCCGGTGGTCAGGACCGACAACGTCGAGCCGGAGCGTCCCTCGCCGGCGAGGTCACCCGCCAACGCGAGCGAGATCGGGAACACGAGCGCGACCGCCACTCCCTGGACGAGTCGGGCGACGACCATCGCCAGCGAGGTGGTGACGAACCCCTGGACGAGCGTCGACGGGATCAACAGGACCAGCCCGGCGAGGACGAACGGCCGCCGGCCGTACCGATCCGAGGCTCGACCGATCGGAATCTGGAGCACGACGTTCGCGAGCACCGCGACGCCGAACTGTACGCCGAAGAGGAACGCCCCCTGGTCGAGTCGGTCGTTGATCGGTGCCTCGAGCGTCGCGAACAACGCGATCCCCATCGCGACGACGACGGTCGCGACGCCGAGCGTGAACACCGGATCGAGCAGCGTGTCGTCGCCACGGACCGCGATCGAGATGTCGTCACCCGCCGCCGCGCCCGTCTCGTCGGGGTCGTCGACGAGCAGGACGACGAGCAGGAACCCTAACGCGGCGCTCGCGACGGCGACCGCGAAGGCGGCGTCGAAGCCGTACAGTTGTTGGACCCCGCCGGCGACGAACGGCCCGAATCCGAACCCGATCAGTCGGAAGGTGTTGAACACGCCGAAGTTCCCGCCACGCGTGCCGGAGTCACCCAACTCGTTGACCAACGCGACTGTCGGGGGGATGATCAACGCGCCACCGGCCCCCTGGAGTGCACGGAGTGCGACGAGCGCGCCGTAGCTGTCGACGAACGGGTAACCCGCGGAGCCAGCGCCCAACAACACGAGCCCGGTGAGGATGAACACCCGCCGGCGACCCGACTGGTCGGAGAACCGACCGGTGAGCGGTTGGAGTCCGCTGTTGACGAAGCCGAACACCGACAGGACGACGCCGACGAGCAACGTCGTCGACAACGAGACGCCCGCGACAGTCGCGCCGGCCTCCCCGACGATGCTCCCGACGTAGGCGGGGAGGATAACGATCAGAAACGAGTTTCCGACCGCGTCCGCCATCCGGGCGAACGCCAGCGCGAACACTCGTCTGTCCGTGTCGAGCACTCCCATCTACCCGTGGTTCGACCGGGAGTCGGATACACGTTCGGGACGCGGAGAGCGCCGTCCGTGGCCCGGGCGACCGGACGATCTCTCCGGGGAGCTACACGATCCGTCACACCCTTCAGGGTTCGCGCGTTACGCCGTCGGCATGAAGTTCTGCGACGACTGCGGCTCGATGATGAAGGCGAACGACGACGTCTGGGTGTGTGGCTCCTGCGGTGCCGAGGAGGCCCGCGACGCCGCCGAGGAGACGGGGATGTCCGTCAGCGAGAGTCAAGAGGAGACGGAGGTCGTCGACGTGAGCGACGTCGACGACGCGCAGGTCGCGCCGACGACAGACGCACGGTGTCCGGAGTGTGGCAACGACCGGGCCAGCTACGAGATGAAACAGATTCGCGCGGCCGACGAGTCCGAGACGCGGTTCTTCACCTGTACGGAGTGTGAACACAAGTGGCGCGAGGACGACCACTGACCGACGTGGTCGGTGGCGGGAGCAGAACACTCTTCAACACTAGGTGAGTCGCCCGAGACAGATGGTTCTGGGAGGGCTCGTCCCGCAGACGCCGGCGGTATTGGCCGTGGTCGTCGTCGCTGCCACTGGACTGATCTGGGTCGGGAGCGGCTGGCTCGAGGAGTCTGCGGAGGCACTGTCGCGCCACTACGGCCTGCCGGAGGTGATCCAAGGGTCGGTCGTCGTCGCGGTCGGCTCCAGTTCGCCGGAGTTGGCGAGTGTCGTGTTCGCGGCGTTGGGCGGCTCCTTCGGGATGGGTGTGGGGGCGGTGGTCGGTTCGGCGGTGTTCAACGTGCTCGTCGTCCCCGGACTGTCGGGGATCGTCTCCGACGGCCCGTTGGACGCCAACCGGACGCTCGTCTACAAGGAGGCGCAGTTCTACATGCTGGCCGTCTCGGCGTTGCTGGTCACGTTCGCGCTGGCGGTGATCTACGTCCCGACGGACGCGGCGACGAGACTCACCGGCGCGGTGACCCGGCCGCTGGCGGCGATCCCGTTGCTCCTCTACGGGTTGTACGTGTTCATCCAGTGGCAGGACGTGGCCGAACACGAGACGACCGACGAGGGGGAGCCCGTCGCCGTCGCGCGCGAGTGGGGACGACTGCTCGCCGGGCTCGCGACGATCCTGATCGCAGTCGAACAGCTCGTCGGTGCCGTGGAGGGGTTCGTCGGACTGTTCGGTGTTCCGGAGTTTCTAGCCGGCGCGACGATTCTCGCGGCCGCGACGAGTCTCCCAGACGCGCTCGTGAGCGTCCGCGCCGCCGCCGAGGACCGAGGACTGACGAGTCTCGGCAACGTGTTGGGGTCCAACACGTTCGATCTCCTCGTCGCAATCCCGCTGGGGGTGTTGATCGTCCCGGCCGGACGGGTCCCGGTCGACTTCGGCGTCGCAGCGCCGATGATGGGCGTGTTGACGCTGGCGACGATCCTGTTGTTCACCGTTCTCCGGACGGATCTCACCCTCACCGCCCCCGAGTCGTACACGTTGTTGGCGGGCTACGGCGTGTTTGTCGTCTGGATCGTCGCGGAGACGGCCGGCGTCGTCGACCTCCTGTCTGCCTGACGACAACAGACGGGTTAAGAGTCTCCGGCAGCAAGCTCCGGCGATGAGTGAGCGTACCGCGAGCGAGGAGCGATCGGACGGAGACCTCCGGAACACTGGCCTGTCACTGAAACACGACCGCGAGTGGGACTACGAGCTCGATCGGATCGTCGACGAACTCGAAGACCGGGACGCCGACACCGTCGGCCTCCAGTTCCCCGAGGGACTCAAGCGCCGTGGCCCGGCGGTCGCGGACGACCTCCGACAGCTGACCGACGACGTGACGTTCCTGTTGTCCGGCCAGCCCTGTTACGGGGCCTGCGATCTCGACACCCACCTGATGCGACGGACAGACCTGTTCGTCCACTTCGGTCACTCGCCGATGAAGGAGTCCGACAAGATCCTCTACGTCCCGTTGTTCTCCAACGTCGACCCGTTCGGGATCATGGAGGAGTCGCTCGACGAGCTCGCCGACCCGGACGACGACCCGGAGGTCGGGTTGGTGACGACTGCCCAGCACATGAACCTCTTCGAGGACATGTCCGACTGGCTCACCGAACGCGGGTTCGAGGTCCACACCCGTCGTGGTGACGACCGACTCACCCACGAGGGACAGGTGCTCGGCTGCAACTACGCGTCCGCACAGGTCGACGCCGACCAGATCCTCTACGTCGGCGGCGGGAAGTTCCACCCGCTCGGGCTGGCGATGGAACACCCCGACAAGACGGTCGTGATCGCCGACCCCGTCAACAACGTCGTCGAGATCGCGGACACGGAGAAGTTCATGAAGCAACGCTACGGTGCCGTCCACCGCGCGATGGACGCCGACAAGTGGGGTGTGATCTTCTGCACCAAGATCGGACAGGGGCGGTGGGACCAGGCCCAGGAGATCGTCGAGGCCAACGACGACGCCTACCTGATCACGATGGACGAGGTCACCCCCGACCGGCTGCGGAACTTCGACATGGACGCGTTCGTCAACACCGGTTGTCCGCGGATCACCACCGACGACGGCCCGCAGTTCCACGTCCCGATGCTCACCCCCGGCGAGTACGAGATCGCCGTCGGCAACAAGCCTCTCGACGAGTTGGAGTTCGACACGTTCCACGGCACCTGGTGACCTGAAGATACGGGAACTCTTTCGTAGAACCCACACGTTCCGCTGCCGTGGTTGTCCTCCCAGATCCGACCGTCGTTCTCTCGGCCGTCGCACAGAGCAATCTACCGGGCACGGGGCTGAGCCCCGGCCTCGCGGCTGTCGCCCGGTTCGTGGGTGTCGCGATCGGCTCGTCACTGGCAGTCGGCCTAGCAGTCGGGATCGCCCCCGAGTTCACTCGGGAACGAGTCGACGAACTCCGTGCCGACTCGGGAGTCGCCCTCGCGAGTGAACTCCTCGTCGGCGTCGTCGTCTCGGCTGTTCTCCTCCTGGTCGGCGCGACTGGTGTCGGGCTCCTGGCCACAGGTGCCGCTGTCTTCGGACTCGTCGCTCTCGGCACCGTTGGGACCGCCGTCGCGACACTGTGGGTCGGCTCGGTCCTCGCCACCACGGACGACACAGTCGGGCGAGCAGCCGTCGGTACGGCCGTTCTCGCCACTCTCGGTGCGGTTCCACTAGTCGGTGAACTGACTGTACCACTCGTCTCGGTGCTCGGGGCTGGTGTGGTCACACGAGCGAGCTACGAGGCGTACCGGAGCTGAGACGCGTACTACTGTGTCCGCTCGTCGGCGACGTGCTCACTCGAACGGTCGGCTACGCCTGGCTCACGACGCGGACACCGTAAGGGTGCCTCCACCTCGAGCATCGTCGCGGTCATCTCTCCGAACCCGGCAGTCGGGCGTCCCTGTGACATAGGTTCACACAACACCCGACTCGGGTAAGTGTCTTCTGTGGATCGACACCGACTCGCGACGTTGGCCCTACGTGCCGCCACCACAAGAACCAGACACCGTCCACCCGTCGGAGTGTGTGTGACAGACGCAGACGCCGCGGCGGCGGGGACGGTCGAACTGGCAGACGGACTGACGGTCAACCGGATGGGGTTCGGTGCGATGCGACTGTGTGCGCCGGGGATCGTCGGCGCACCCGACGACGAGGACCACGCCTGGACGGTCGCGCGCCGAGCGTTGGACCACGGTGTCGACTTCGTCGACACGGCCGACTCCTACGGGCCGGGGGTCTCCGAGCGACTGCTCCGAGAGGCGGAAGTACCAGACGACGCCGTCGTCGCGACGAAGGCCGGGCTACTCCGCAACACCGAGACGGAGTGGCTCGCACACGGCGACCCGGACTACCTGCAGAACCAGGCACTCGTCTCTCGCGACCGACTCGGGGTCGACAGCATCGACCTCCTCCAACTCCACCGGCCGGACCCCGACACTCCGTTCGCGGACAGCGTCCACGCGCTGGCGGAACTCGTCGACGAGGGTGTCGTCGACCACGTCGGGCTGTCGAACGTCACGGCCGAGCAGCTCGATCGGGCACGCGACATCGTCGACATCGTCGCCGTCCAGAACCGCTACAACGTCGGCTACCGCGACGAACAACCGGTGCTCGACGCGTGTGAGGACGCCGGAATCGCCTTCCTCCCGTGGTATCCTATCGCGACGGGAGATCTCGACACCGTCGCCGAGCCGCTCGACACCGTCGCGGCGGCACACGACGCGACTCGCTACCAGGTCGCGTTGGCGTGGCTACTCCACACTTCGCCGGTGACGCTCCCGATTCCCGGTACGTCGGATCTCGACCACCTCGCCGACAACGTCGCGGCCGCCGGGATCGAGTTGACAGACGACGAACGGCGGCGGCTGGACGAGGCGGCCTGACCCGACTGGGGGTTCAGGCGGCGCGGTACTGTCTGAGGTCGATTCCGAGCACGATCAACAACACCGCTACTCCGACGGCACCGCCGGCGGTGACGGCCATCGACTCGCCGAGTGTCAGCCCGTACAGCAGTGCCAACGTCCCGACGGCACCCACGAGGCCGACGATCAGGTAGCGGATCAGCCACTCGTCCATCGACCGTCCGTCGCTCATACTTCGAGGTAGCTCCGCCACGGCTCAAAAACGAATCGGACCGAGCCGACCCGAACCGTCTACCGGTGGTGCGGCCGACCCGACTCAGGCCAGCCACTCCTCCGGTGTCGTGTCGTAGTCGACGTCGTCGGCGGCGAGCCGTTCCTCCAGTTCGGGGTCCAGGTCGTGTTCCTCGAACCCCATCCCGTCGTACCGGATGCGGACGCCGACCTCGTCACCCTCCGGCTCGCGACCGCGTCTGCGGGCGACCTCCAGCTCGTGTTCGCCGTACTCCGTCCGGATCGTCGCGAGGTTCACCGGCCGGCCCCACAGTTGGAAGGCACGCTCCAACGTCGCGCGTGCCTGTTGCTCGTCCAACGGGACGCCGTTGTACTGGTGCCCCAACAGGAGTTCCCCACGGTTGGCGAAGTTGCCGCCGTACACCGCGACGGTCGGCTTCCCGAAGTTGGTGAACTGCAACAGGAGCTTCTTCTTCACGTCGTCGACGTCGGTGCTGGCGACACGGTAGTCGCCAGTCGCCTGCGAGTACTCGTAGGTGAAGTAGTTCCCCTCGGTGACGAACTCGTCGGTGAGGAACGCGTCGAGGAACGTCACGTCGTTGTGGCTCTCGCGCACCTCCCGCATCCGGTCCCAGCCGGCAGTGTAGTCCACGTCCGTCAGTGCCGACGCGACGTCCGAGTACCGCTCGTCGTCGAACATGTACCGGGCGGTCTGTTCCAACTCCGAGCGACCGACTCTGCGGAGGAACCCGCGGTTCTGTGGCTTCGTCAGCGAGAAGTGTCGTTCACACAACCCCTCGTAGTCGAGGACGTACCACGGGTACGACGCCACGTCGACCTCTCCCGCCCGGGCCGCGGCCAGTCCGTCGGCGTCGACACGGGGGTCCTCCGGGTCGAGATCGTCGAGCCCCTCCCGACCGATCTCGGCGACCGCCTCGTCGGGGGCCAACTGCGACTCGACCTCGTCGAAGTCGATCACGTCGTGGAAGCTCCGCCAACTCACCCCCTCGACGCGGAGCAGTTTGTCGATCACCTCCTGCCGGTTCGCGCGGTTCTCGACGTACTGCCAGATCTCGAACCCCAGTTTGTACGGGTTGAGTCCGGGCGATCCCAACACCCGGGCCATGTGGTCGGCGTAGGTGAGGATCTCGTCCGTGCCGGCGAACCCCTCGTCGCTCATCATCAGCGACTCCCAGTAGCTCGCCCACCCCTCGTTCATCACCTTCGTCATCTTCTGTGGGGCGAAGTAGTACGCCTCCCGGCGCAGCAGTTCGAGGATGTCGTCTTTCCAGTCGGCCCGCTCGACCGACTTCCCGTCGTCGTCGTCGAACTCCTCGCCGTGTTCGAGTAGGAACCGGAGCACGTCCGGTCGCGGGCTCGTCAACCCCTCGTCGTCCTGTGCGTCGAGCCACTCCTGGTCGAACACCTGACTCCGCACCTCCTCGGAGATGTCCAACCGGTCGAGGCGGTCGTCCATGTCCGGCAGGTCCTCGGCGTCAGGTCCCTCCTCCCGGTCGACCGCCAACGCCTGGTGTTGGTCGATGGTGTCCTCCACCGTGAGCACGGCGTCGACGAACCGCTCGACGTCCTCGCGGTCGATCTCCGGGTCGTCCGCGTACGACTCGATCGTGTCCGCGTGTCGTTCCAACATCGCGGCCGCGTCGGGGTCCTCGTCGTCACCGGCGAACCGTCCGAACCAGTTGTTGTTCCGGAAGAAGTCCGCGTGTGCCTCGACGTGTGTGATCACGGCCTTCTGGTCGGCCAGACTGTTGGTCTCCTGGAGAAACGCGTGACACGGGTTGTCGTTGTTGACGATCTCGAACGCCTTCCCCATCCCCAACTGGTCTTGTTTCTGTTGGCGGTCGTACTTCATCCCCCACCGCCAGTGTGGGTACCGGGTCTGGAACCCGTCGTAGGCGATCAGCTCGTTCATCTCGTCGTAGTCGACGATCCAGTAGTTGACCGGGTACGGGTCGAGACCGAGTCGTTCGGCCAGTTCGTTGGCCATCGACACCGGTGTCTCCAGTTCGTCTGCCTCTCGCCGTGTTCGAGTGCGTTTGTCGATCATCTCGTTGCCTCGCTGCTCGTGTCCGTTGCTCGCGTCGCCGTGTGCGTCGTCATTCGCCGTCCTCCGTGCTCAGGATCTCGTAGATCGCGTCCGTCACGTCCTTGTTGTCACCCACGCGGGCGACGGCCACGTTGCCGGACCCGCCGAGTGCGCGCTCAACCTCCTCTGCGTGGGTCGCGTTGATCGTGTTCCCGCCGGGCTGTGTCTCCACGTAGGCGTGGAGGTTGGCGTCGATCTCCTCCATCATCGGGATCACGTTCTCCGTCGTGTCGTTGCTGGAGTTCTCCGAGTCGCCCGCGGCGAACACGTACCGGTTCCACTCTGAGTAGGGGTACTCCTCGAGAACCTCGGCGGCCGTCTCGTAGGCGGCGGAGATCCGCGTCCCACCGCCAGAACGGATGCCGAAGAACTCTGCACGTTCCACCTCCCACGCCTCCGCGTCGTGGGCGACGTACCGGAACTCCGCGTTGTCGTACTTCCCCTGGAGGTACCAGTCCAACGGAGTGAACACCCGTTCGACCAGTTCGCGTTTCCGTTTCCGCATCGACCCGGAGACGTCGCGGATGTTCACCACGACCACGTTCTTCTGTTTCTCCTCGACGACCTCCGGGTGGCGGTAGCGTTCGTCCTCCCGCCGGAACGGTACCTGTTTCAGCCCGTCTCGCCGGATGCGTTCCTGCACCGGGGTGCGTTCGACCGCGGCGTCGAACTGCTCGAAGGAGTCGTACGTCCCCTGCTCGTCCGGCGACACGTCTCCGACCATCTCCTCGACGTCCGACAACGACACCAGCACGTCTTCGCCACGACAGAACTCGAACACGTCTCGTGGGGTCGCGTCGGCGACCTTGCACGCCTCGCGGACGTACTCCTCGTCGAAGTCCGTCGCCAGCTTCCGCTCCAACCCCTTCTTGAACAACTGCTCGAAGTCCAACGTGGAGTTGGGCCCCGCACGGGCCAACTCGGTGAAGTCGCCCTGTGTCTCCTCGACGACGCGTTTCCCCTTCGGTTCGAGGTCCAACCCGAGCTCCTCGTCGAGTTCCTGCGCGAACTCCTCGGGGTCCATCTCGTAGTAGCCGTGGTCCCCCTCTCCGTCGCCGGGGTCGCCGTCTTCCCCCTCCTCGTCGCCGTCTGCGTCGTCCGGCACGTCGACCGGCTGCCCCGGCTGTGGCTGGCCGTCGCCGCCGCGACCGACACCACCCTGTTCGCGTTGGGCGTACGCGAACTCCGGGAGGTCGACGATCTTCACCGGTACCCGGACGGAGTCCCGGCCGGACCCCGAGAGGTCGCCCTCGCGGATGAACTCCGAGAGGTCCGGGCGTCGGTTCTCGCCGATCTCGCGGAACCGCTCCAAGTCCTCTCTCAGTCCCACGAGCGACACACCCCCGTCGGTCGCGTCGACTCACTGCTCGCGGCTCCCGCTGGTCGCCACTCGCTGGCAAGCGACGCTCCCTCCGGTCGCAGCGACTCACTCGCGGGTCGCACGGCTCCCCGCTCGCACGGTAGCGACGGGCCGGCAGGCCGGCTCGTCGACTCTGTCACTCCCATCGGCCCTTCACCTCCCGCATCACGCGCCGGCTGGTCAACTCCGCCGACGCCTCGCTGTACCCGTTGTCGGTCATGTGTCTGATCGTATCCTCCTTGATCCGCGCCGTCTCCGTGTTCGCCGGCGGGTCCTCCCACTGTGCGGGGTCGAAGTCGTCGTAGATCCGCGCCACGTCCGCCCACGAGTGGGTGTCGAGCACGGCCCGGATCACCGGAATCTCCGTCAGGTCCACGTCGGCGATCGAGAAGTCCTCGTCGCGGTGTTCCCACGCGAACCGGTTGAGCGCCGTGATCACCTTCTCGCGACGGAACGTCTCGACGGCCGCCCGCGGCTCGTTGCCGCGGTAGTCCGCGTCGGTGAACCGCCCGAGGTGCTCCGTCTCGAACACCTTCATCAGCAACGGGTCCGGGTCGGCCGGCCCGCGGTCCGTCTCCACCTGCTCGTCACCCTCCCAGGCGAAGACGTGTTCCACGTACTCCGCGACGGTCTCCTCGGCGACCCGCTTGTCCGCCAACACCGCGTCGAGCACGTCCGACTCCTGTTGGTCGAACACCCACGACTTCACACCCGCCAGCCGGTTCTCGTACTCGGCGGTCTCCGCCCGGGAGAACACCGGTGCTGCCGACAACCCCTCGGCCATCGCGTTCAACACGTCCGACGGGAGCAACACCTCCTCGACTGGCAACTCCTGGTGTGCCCGGTCCGTCTCCTCGTGGAGCAGGTCCGCGGTCACGTCCCGGGTGTACGTCACTGGAATCCCGTGGCTCCCGTCGTCGCCGTCGAAGTGGAACGTCTCGGCGTCCGTCCGCTCGTCTCCGTCTTGGAGGTATCCACGGTCGAACAACACCGCCTTCTCGACGAGATCCAGATCACCCGGCAGGTCTTCCCCGTCGAGTCTGGACACCACGTCGTACATCGCTGCCGCCTCCAGCGTGTGCGGAGCCAGTTCCCGCTCGCGTGTGTGCCCCCGGTCGTCGCGGACGGTCACCGTCAGCGGCGCACGGACGCGGTCCTGCACGTAGTCGTGGACCAACTCGGGGTCGACGTCCACGTCGACGGTCGTCTCGCTGTCCGGCAACTCCGGTGTCTCGTCCAACACGGCCGTCTCCCAGACGGGCGTGTCGTCTGTCAGTTCGCGGTGGATCAACTCCGTCTCCAGGGAGACGCTCGTGAGGTAGCTGAACTCGTGACGGTCTAGCCGCCGTTTCAACGCCTTCAACGGGTCCCGGCCGTTCCGGTCGGCGTACTGGTCCAACTCCACGTCCAGATCCGGGTTCGAGATGACGATCAACTGGGTGTCGACGTCCATCCCGATCCCCTTGTCCAGCTTCACCCGTTCCTCGTCGGGGACGTTCAACAGCTTCCGCAGTAGGTCCGCGTGTTGGCTGGCGTCCTCGACGAGCGTCACCAGCCCGTTCCCCTGCGAGAGCACGCCGTCGTAGCTGAACGCTCGTGGGTCCTTCCGGCCGCGTGCGTCCAACTCCCGCAACATCCCGGGCATCCAGGAGCCGACGAGCCGTTCTTTCGGGCTGCCGTCGTCTTCCGCGTGGAGCACGCCGATCCCCTGTCCCTCGTCGACGACGTAGTTCTTCACCCGGAGGTGTCGGCGGTCCGTCACCGCCGAGAACAGCTGTTCGACCCCCTCTCGCCGGTAGCGTTCCTCCAACGCCTCGTACGCCTCCCGGGAGAACGGGTCCAGATCCGCGTCGACTCGGATCGGCACCGGATCCGCGTGTGTCTCGTCCAGATCCGCCAGGATCTCCCCACGCACCTCCTTCGGGAACACCGACAGTGGGTGTGTCTGGACCGGACTCTCGTACCAGTCGTCCTCGTCGTCGTCGTGTTCGCCCGCGTAGCTCAGCCCACGGTCTCCGGTGGAGGCGGCGATGTTCCACTCGACGGTGTACCGACGACCCTCGGGCGTCTTCGAGTACTCGCGGAGCCCGTTGACGAGACACCGTTTCAGCTCCGACTTCCCGGTCGCCGTCGGGCCGTCGAACCAGACGATCTTCTCGCCTTTGCCGCGGTCGGCTGCGATCGTCCGGAGGTCGTCGACGAACGCGTTGAGGATCGCCGTGTTCCCCAACACTGCGTGTTCGCCGTCGTTGTGCGGGTCGTCGAAGAACCGGAACCGTTCGTGGGTCTCCCCCTCCTCGACGACCGTCCGGGTCCCCATCGACTCGATTGCGTCCAGCAGGTACTTGGCGGCGTGTGCCGCGACGGACGGCTCTCGCATCGCTCGCTCGACGTACTCCGCCAGCGACAACGGCGGTTCGTACGCACCGGCGAGCGCCTCGTCCGCGCGGTCGATGTAGTCTGTGTCTGTCACGGTCCTGTCTCCTGTCTCCGCACGTTCACTCCTCCAACTCCGACTTGGCCACCTCTGCGCCGGCGAACTCCAACACCTCGCGGGCTCCCTCCTTCGAGTACCCCTGCTCGACGAGGGCGTCGACCCACGCCGACCGTTCGTCGTCGTCGAGTTCGTTCGCCGACACCAACGCGGAGAAGTTGATGTTGTGTTTCTTGTCCTCCCACAGCTTCCGCTCCAACGCCCGGCGCAGCCGGTCGTTGTCCTGTGGGTTGAAGCTCGACCCCTCGCGGGCCCGCCGGCTCACCCAGTTGGCGACCTCCTGCCGGAAGTCGTCTTTCCGGTCGCCCGGGATCTCCAGCTTCTCCTCGACCGACCGGAGGAACGTCTCGTCGGGCTCCTGTTCCCGCCCGGTCAGTTCGTCCTCGACGGTCGTGTCGTCGATGTACGCCATCACGTGATCCATGTACTTCTCGCCCTGCCGTTGGATCTCGTCGATGTCGTACGCCAACGCGTGGCGCACGTCTTCGATGGCGCGGTCGCGGTACTCCCCGCGCACCAGTTCGAGGTAGCGCTGGTAGGTGTCGAGCTTCTCCTCGGGGATGGAGCCGTGGTTCTCGAGGTTCTGCTCGAAGTGGTTGAACACCGACAGTGGGGAGAGGTACCCCCGACCGCGGTGCGTGGCGTCCATGATCGCCTCCGCGATCTCGTCGCCGATGAACCGCGCCGAGACCCCCTCCATCCCCTCCGCGATCTCGGCGGAGTCGTCGCCGTCCTCGCGGAGCTTCGCCTCGTCGATCTCGTCCGTCTCGTCGATCTCGCCGTTGTACGCCGTCGCCTTCTGGACCAGCCCGACGTTGTCGTCGGACGGCTCCTCCAGTCGGGTGAGCACGCCGAACAGGCCGGCCATCTCCATCGCGTGTGGCTCGACGTGGATGTCCGGCACGTCCGCGTTGCGCAGCATCTTCCGGTAGATGCGCGACTCGTCTTCGTACTCCAACACGTACGGGTAGTCGATCCGTTTCGTCCGGTCGTTGAACGCCTCCATCTTCTCGTCGCCCTTCTTGTCCCGGTACTCCGGCATGTTGGTGCGGCCGACGATCACCTGGTCGATGTCGATCCGGGGGTTGTTCTTCGGCTTGATCGTCTGTTCCTGGGAGGCGTGCAGGAAGTCGTAGAGGAACTCCCGTTGGAGCTTGAGTAGCTCCTCGCCGGAGAAGATCCCGCGGTTGGCGTTACAGAACGCTCCCGCGTAGTCGAACGCCCGCGGGTCGTTCTCGCCGTAGACGGCGAGCTTCGAGTAGTTGACGTCGCCGGTCAGCTCCGTCTCGTCTTGGTTCTTCTTGTCTTTCGGCTCGAACGTCTCGACGGCCTGCCGTTGGTTCTCGTCGGCGACGAGCCGGATCACCTCGACGTGCTCGTCGAGCACGGTCTGGAGGTCGTCGTCGTAGTGGGCCAACAGCTCGTTCATGTAGAAGCTGGAGGCCGGGTCGAGCGACTGCTCGTTGCGGACGGTGTACGGTGCGTCGAGTCGTCCGTTGAGCGCCTCGATCACGCCGTCGCGCTGCTCCTGTGGGAGCAACACGAGCGGGTCCTGATCCATCGGCGACCGGACCGTGTCGTCACCGGGGTCCTGGTCGTCGATCACGTCCGTCAGGTTCGTCCACCGGAACGTGTACATCCGGCCGGCGTCGCGGCGGGTGTAGTCCTCGAAGTACCGCCGCACGAGGTAGTCGAAGTGTGACTTCCCGGAGCCGACGGGCCCGAGCAGGAGCTTGATCCGTTTCTCCGGGCCCAGACCGCGCGCGCCGGACTTCACCTTGTTGACGAACTCGTGGATCGACTCGTGGACCTCGCGGCCGTAGAAGACGTTCTCCCCGTCGTGGATCGGGTCCTCGCTGGCCATCTGGTACTCCACGACGCCCGCGTCCTCGTCGTAGCTCGTCCCGTAGTGGTCGAACATGTCTGCCACCCGCTGGTGGGCGTTGCGAGCGATACGTGGGTGTTCCCGGACCTCTTCCAGGTACCACTCGAACGTCTTGGCGGCCCGGAGGTCCTCCGGCACCGACTGTTTGTACTGCTCGCTGAGTTCCGCCAGGGTCTGTGTGTCACCGGTCATAGTTGGTGGTCGGTCGCTGTCGACGGGGTGTCCCGTCTCGTCCCGTTCGCTGTGGTTGCTGCTAACGCCTCACACACCACCGGCGCGAACGACGACTCGGCAGGTTCCGACGAGGACGGCTCGAGTGGTGGGCGGCGTCACCTCCGTCCCGGGACGGGACCGAGGGTTTGATACAATACAGTCGACCGAGACGTATAAGCCTTCTCCCGACCCCGTCGCCTTCCCCCGATTTCTGTACGTACGTCCAGTCGGCTCTTGACCGACGTTCCGAACGGGAGCGGAGTCGGCGCACGCCACCGAGTGGTCACGGTGTCGTCCCTGTCGTCTGGTGACACGTGCCCACCTGCGGGGGGAGTGATCGGCCCCTGCCACCCGCGCGGGCGGCGGTCGCCGTTCGTGTCACCTGCAGTCGGCCGACTCCGTACGCTCCGGGAGGGAGACGGTGCCCCACTCTGCGCCGTAGGTGGTTTAGGGGCGGGACGGGTACACGCGCTCGTGAGTTTGGAACCGCGTGAACTCCCGGGCGGTTGGCGGCTGTGGAACGAAGAGCCCGAGGGACGGGTCATTCTGGCGTTCCGCCCGGACGTGTTCGACGCCGACCGGTTCGATCCAGCGTGTCTGCCGACGATCTACCTCTCGAACGGGTCGCGTCGTCGTCGCCCCAGTGCGGGTGCCGCGACGACGAGCGACTGGCACGTCACGTTGTTTCTGGAGCCGGAGGTGGAAGCCGAGGAGACGGTCCACGACGACCGCGCGGCCGGCGTCGCGGCGATGCTCGGTCTCGCAGAGCGGTTCGCCGACGGAGAGATCGACTACCGCGACGTCTACCAAGTTCCTCGGGAACGGTACTTCGAGGAACTAGACGAACTGGTCGGCTGACGGGGAGCGATCGACGGGAACCACACGGTCGGGCCGGTGCCTGTCTCTCCCTGCTGACGCCGAGCCACCGATCGTCGTACGTGTCGGCATCTGCTGTGGGTACGTCGGACGACGACCCCGGGACGGCAGCCGCCCGCGGCGGGGACGACTCCTCTCGGTGTAGGCACACAGCGACGAGAGGGACGCGGTGAACGAGTCCTGTTGCAAGTGCTGTTCTACTCTCTGCGCTGGTAGCTCCTATGGCAAGATATGCTACGGACCGGAGCGCTTCGACTGTCCACCTGCTGGGGACGGCTGTCGTTGAGACCAGAGTCCGACGCTCTGTGGCACCCGAGACACTGTCGAGGCGTCTCGGGTGTCGCGGTCGGCGATCGCCTCGTCGGCTCCAACGACCGGTCGTCGTCGCAGATCTGTCGCCCGACTTATCCGGACAGCCCGTGAACTACCGCGTGTGCCCACTGTCACACTCATCGGCTCACGACTCGCAGAGGAGGGGACGGAGTTCGTCTACCAGGGAGAGTCGGACGGCTGCGAGGGGTGTCCGTACCGGGACCAGTGTCTCAACCTCGTCGACGGCCGTCGCTACCGCGTCACGGGCGTACGAGAGAACACACAGACGCTGGAGTGTGCCGTCCACGACACCGGCGTCCGGGCCGTCGAGGTCGAGCCCGCCGCCGTGACGGCCAACGTGCCGGCGAAGGCCGCCTACGCCGGGAGCAAGGCGAGTCTCGCCGGACCGTGCCCGCACGTCGAGTGTCCCAGCCACCCGTACTGCGAGCCGGACGGAGCCGACTTCGACACGGAGTACCGCATCACCGAGGTCCACGGCGACCCGCCACACGACTTCTGTGCGTTGGACCGCGAACTCACGCAGGTGGAGTTCGAGCCAGAAGACGGCTGACCGGTCGGCGAGCGACGCTCGGGGGCCTGTTGCCCCAGTCTACATGTAGCCGAGATCGCGCAGTCGCTCCATCAGATCCTCCTTGTCCTGGGCGCGACCGGCGCGCTCGGTCGTGTTCTCCATGTCCTGGAGCCACGCGGGCTCCTCGGCGGACTTGTCCGTCGAGATCTCCGAGCCGAGCGACCGGAAGCCGGCGAAGTACTTCGGCGACACCGGTACGTCCTCGTGGCTCAGCCCGTTCGGCAGGTCGTCGTAGTCCTGGGGCACGTAGCCGTCGTCCGGGTAGTCGGCGACCGTCTCCGGCACGACGAAGTACCAGAACGCGTCCCACACGTCCGCCTCCTCGAACTGGAGGATCGGCTGGACGCGGTCGTGGGGCGGGTAGATGTCCGGGTCGTGACGCGGCGAGAAGAACGTCTCGTCGGCGCGTGCGTCCTGTTCGTCCCACCGGATGCCGGAGATGATCCCGTCGATCTCCTCGTCTTCCAGCGTCTGGTTCAGCGCCACCGTCTTCAACAGGTGGTTGCCGACGTACGTGTCCAACAGGAACGGGAACGTCTCGTCTTCGTACTCCAGGATGTTCCGGATGTGGTGTTGGTTGTGTTCCGAGAGGTCCGCGACCGGGATGTCGTCACCCGGCTCCAGGTCGTTCTCGTCGACGTACTCGCCCACGTCCGTGTTCCGGGCGTACTTGACCTCCAGGTCCCACTCGTCTGCCCACCGCTCGACGAACCCCATCAGTTCGTCGAAGTGCTGGAAGTGGTCGATGAAGACGGTCGTCGGCAGCTCCAGATCGTCGCGGTTCTCGACGATCTCCTTGACGAAGTACAGCGTCAGCGTGGAGTCCTTCCCGCCGGTCCACATCACCGCGGGGTTGTCG
>P_A23_Liq_2_FmtDRAFT_1000028_pt1 | contig 32616 bp, 33 predicted proteins | sample PonA232FremontCA_FD_10599 | JGI IMG/M metagenome (IMG submission 10599) | reverse complement strand
CGCAGCGTCTCGACTGCGGCGCGCGGCTCCCGGAGCTGGCCGAGCAACTCCCGTGCCAGCGACGGATCGACGGCGGAGACGGCCGCGACGAGCCGGTCGTAGATCCCCGTGATGAGCGCGATCGTCCCGCCGGAGACGCCCGGCACGCCGTCTGCTGTACCCATCGCGAACCCGCGGAGGTACGTCCCGGGCAACGACTCCGAGCGGTCGGCGACTCCCGACGCTCGGTCGTCGACGGGCTCGGCGTCGTCGGCCTGTGGCTCCCGGTCGTCCCGAGCGTACCCCTCTCCGCCGTCGGTGGACATCGAGTGTGAGGCGAGTCCCCAGGGTCAAATGAGCGTCGGGTTCCTCCGACCTTCGAGAGGTACGCTCCCGCCGTCACCCGGCCGTGTCGACCTGCGCGACACGCGGCGCGACCGCCGCGGATCGCCGTTGGACACCGACCGGCGACCGCGTCTCGCTCGCCACGACAGCTCCGTCGGCGGCCGACACGGTCGGCTGTGTCACGAGACTCTGGTTCCCGTCCGTCTCGTTGCCAGTCGTCGTGTTCTGTGTCGTGTTCTCGTTACCAGCCGTCGTGTTCTGTGTCGTGTTCTCGTTGCCAGTCGTCGTGTTCTGTGTCGTGTTCTGTGCGCCCTCCGGCACCTGCAGAACCTGTTCGCTCAGGTCGACGCTCACCTGGCCGTCACCGGCACCGTTCACGTCCGCCTCCGAGACGTTCAGGCTCGCTCCGTTCCGGAGCACGTACGCCGACTCGTTGGTGCGAACCTCGCCGCTGATCTGGTAGGGCCCCGTCGACTGGACGGTGACGTTCGTGTAGCCGTTCTCCGGTCCGAACTCGTCGTAGTCGGTCGTCGAGTACGGCAGCGTGAACGAGAACGCACCGTCCTCGTCTGCAGTCGTCTGCTGGCGGTAGACGAACTGCGTGTCGTTACCGCTCTGTGGGACGCGCATCTGGACGCTGGCAGTCAGTGTCTCGTTCGGTGCGGCTCCCGCCCCGGACACCGTCGCGCCCGGCACCCGTTCGAACGTCTTCAGCCACGAGGGAGTGGTCTTGTACAGCCGACCCGCCGAGAGGCCGATCGACTGAGACTCCCGGACGACCGCCTGCTGGTACTGCCCGTCGGAGAAGGCGGTCGTCCCCGAGGCGTCGACGAGCCGGTAGTGTTCGAGCGCGGGCACCGGCTCCCGTGGGTAGTCACCGAACCCACCGATCTGTGCGGAGCCGTCCTCCTCGACGAACGCCTCCGCGGCGCTCACGTTCGGGAACGTCCGGAGCGTAGAGGCGTTCTCGCCTTGTTGGAGGAGCTTGTAGCTGTTCCCGTTGCGTGCGGTGAACTCGTCGTAGTCCATCACCAACACCTGCTCGCTGAACGGTGTCCGCACGACCGGCTCCGCACGGCTCCCGTGGAACGCGTACAGCCGGATCATCGTGCTCTCGTAGTATCGTTGCTGTTTGGGGACGAACGCCGGCTGAACACCCTGACTCTGCCTCGTCTGCACGTACGCCCGCTTACTGAACGTCGTCCCGTTGATCTCCTGTGTGTCGACGAAGTTCGCCTGTGAGACGTTCCCACGGTCGTAGAACTGGATCGGGGCGTTGAACTTGTTGTTGGCCGCACGAGTGATCGACGCCATCTTGTAGTCGACCATCACGTACCGCGTGCCGGCACCCTCGTCGTCGGCCGCCAACACGTCGTCGGCGGCGGTCTCGTTGGGCGCGAGCAGGAAGTTCGCGGCCGCGGTCGCGCCCTCCTGGAACGGGTTGGCGTTCGGGATGCGCTCACCGCGGGTCGTGATCCAGTGACCGTAGTCCCACCACGACTGGACGCCGTAGGCTCCGTCGGGGTACTCGAAGTCCCCGTCCGCGGGCCGTTGGTACTGTCCGTACGTCTCCAGTTCGTTGTCGGCTCCGCCGAACGTCCCCTCGCGGGGCGTGTTCTCGTTCACCCAGCCGAGGCTCTCGTCCCAGACGAAGAACCCGTTCTTCGGCGCGGTGTCGCTGGCCTGGACGGCGGTCTGGGTCTGTGCGTTCTGTGGCCCCAGCGACAACGGCACCGTGAGCACCGGCACCAACACGAGCGCGACCACGACCACCGCGACGATCACCTGGTAGTTCTCCACGTCCGGCGCGGAGATCCCGTCGGCGACCTCGACGCCGACGACTCCCAGCGCCAGTCGGAGGAAGTAGGCGTTGAACGCCGCGACGGCGACCGCGAGGTAGTAGTTGAACCGCACCTGTGTGAACGCCGCCGCGGTGAGGAACGCGGCCCACACGAACAGGAACAACCGCTCGGCGTCGTACCGAATCCGCGCGACCGCGGCGAGCACCAGTCCGGCGACGACGAGCAGTCCGGCGATCTGTGCGTCGATGCCGAACAGTCCGGCCAGCCCGCCGAAGAGGTCCGGGAACGCCGGCAGGTTGCCGACGAACACGAACACGACCACGCCCGCAGCGACGCCGAGGAACGTCCAGTCGCCCTCGGCTCTCCGTCGGTAGAGCGGCACCGCCAACACCGCCACGGCCCCGACTAGGGCGGTGAAGAACGTGAATCCGTACTGTGAGAGGATCACCCCGACGCCGCCGTACGCCTGTGTCGTCTGCGGGGACAGCAACGGCGCGGCCTCGCCGATCGTCCGGGTCTGTGCGTTCGCACTGAACGCGACGAACCGCAGGAGGTTCGTCCGGATCAGCCCGAGAACCCCGATGTCGACGTACGCGACGAGACCGAGACCGACGGCAGCCGCGCTGGACACCGTGGCGGTGAACCCGTTCTCGTCGACCCAGTCGTTGTCGAACGTCCGCCCGTCGAAGACCCGCGCCAGCGCCGCCAGCCCGACGGCACCCGCGGCGACGGCGAGCGCGAACGTCGGGTGGAGGAACCCGATCTTCGTCGGCGAGAACGTCGCCTCCTGGAACTTCACGAGCGTCACCAGTGCCGTCGTGACCATCGAGACGACGGCGACGAACGCGACGTGATCGGGCGACCGCGTGCCGAAGTCGGAGACGCTCTGCAACAACACGTAGATGGCGAAGATTCCCACGAGGAGAATCCCGGGCGGCCACACCCAGATGTACAGTCCGATCGCGACGCCCGCGAGCGCGCTCCACAGTGCCGGACGACGGAGCGCGTCCCAGTCGCCGGCCGTGACGAGTTCCCAGATCGGACGGTCCCTCTGTGCGACAGCCAGCGCGACGGCCAGCGCCACCACCGCAGTCGCCTGGAACAACGGCTCGGCCGCGTTGTGGTCCGCGAAGCCGACGAGTGTCCGCCGGAGGAACTCACCCGGCAACAGGAGCAACACCACCGAGCCGAACAACCCGGCCGCCCGCCCGGCGAGCCGCTTGCCGAGCAGGTACGTCGGAATCGCGGCGAGCGCGCCGGCGACGGCGGGCGTGACGAGGAGGGTCTTCGCGACCAACGTGCTGGAGGGGTCGCCGAGTCCGACGAGCAGGGCGGCCGTCCCGACGATCTGGTCGTAGAGGGTGCCGAACTGGCCGACGAACGTCCCCTGTGAGAAGTTCGTCCACGGGTCGAACGGCATGTTGGACGGCCAGTGCTGGACGACGTACTGGCTCGACCGGAGGTGGTACCAGGCGTCGTTTCCGCGGAACAACACGTCGCCGTTCTGGACGAAGTTGGCGTACGACCGGAGACGGATCCACAACATGACGCCGACAATCGCCAAGAGCGCCGGGACCTCGAACCGGTCCCGAATCGTGCCGAGGAGGGGGACAGAACTGTCCACGTCGTCGCCCTCCGTGGCACTGTCGTCGCTCTCACTACCGTGACTCATTGTCACCACGAACCCAGAAAACGCCAATAAGCCTTTTGACCTCCCGACGACAGCGAAACCACACCGGCCCTGTCACCGTCGAGACGCCCGCGCCCGTGGTGGTCGACACTCGACGCTGTCGATCCGACCGTGCCGGACGGCCGCTCGTCTGTCGCGTTCGGACGAGACGGGTAGTCGCCCCGCGAACGGCTGGGCGAGATACGTCCGCGCCACTGCTCGACCCGGCGTGACCCGACACTGGTGTCATGAGACGACTTTTCATCTTCGGAGAGCTACGAGGCGCATGAGTCGCACGACGCTGCGGAACGTTGTCGAACGCCACCGCGTCAACGCGGCGGTCGGGTGGGTGATCGTCGCCACCCTGTTGGCTGCGGGTGCCGGGGCGTTGTTCACCGACGACCCGGTCTGGGGGGCGTTCGTCCTCGTCGTCGCCGGACTCGCGGTCGTGCCGCCCGTCGTGACCCGGCACCCGACCGCGATGTTGCCGTGGGAGGTGCTCGGGCTGGCGGCGCTGCCGGCGGTCGGTCGGACGTTGTTCGTCGGCGAGCAGTTCGTCGGGGTCACGCTCACCGGACGGATCGCGACGTTTCTGGCGGTCGCGGCCGTCGCGCTCGTCGTCACGGTCGAACTCGACGCGTTCACCACGGTGCGGATGACGGAGTCGTTCGCCGTCGCGTTCGTCGGACTGACGACGACTGCGGCCGCCGGTGTGTGGGCGTTGGCGCGCTACGTCGCCGACACCCTGTTCGGGACACAACTGTTGCTCGACGGGCGGCCGCTCCAGCAAGTCGAGACGGCGTTGATGTGGGACTTCGTCGCCGCGACGCTCGTCGGGTTGGTCGCGGGCGTGGTGTTCGAACTCTACTTCAGACGCCGCCACCCGCCGACCGACCGGCTCCCGACGGAGGTGACGCGGTGAGACTCCGCGACGCCGTCGGAGTGTCCGAGCGCCGGCAGTGGCAACTGTCGCGCGGGATGCAGTTGGCGCTCGTCGGCATGGTGCTCGTCGGGCTCGAACGGCAGAATCTCGGCGTGATCGTCAACGCGGCCGTGGGCTTGGCGGTGACGTGTGTCCCGGCGATTCTCGAACGAGACTACGGGGTGCCCATGGACGCCGGACTCACCGTCTGGGTCACCGGCGCAGTGTTCCTCCACGCCTTCGGTGTCGTCGGCGTCCCCGGACTGACCGGTAACCTCTACCGTGGGCTGTGGTGGTGGGACCACCTCACCCACGCCCTGTCGTCGTCGGTCGTCGCGGCCGTCGGCTACACGTTCGTCCGCGGACTGGACGAACACACCGACGCGGTCTACCTGCCGCCACGGTTCACACTCGTGTTCGTGTTGGTGTTCGTCGCGGCCTTCGGTGTGCTCTGGGAGGTGATCGAGTTCACACTCGGCGGACTCTCGGCGACGCTCGGGGGTGGGGCCGTCCTCACACAGTACGGGCTCGAGGACACGATGCTCGACATGGCGTTCGACCTGGTCGGCGGGCTGTTGGCCGGGTTGTTCGGCACCGCACACCTCACCGACCTGACCGGCTACGTCGCCGAGCGACTCGACCGTCTCCGCGACCGAACCTGAGAGGGACCCCGTCGCGGACGGGGGTGGGGACCCGCCGTCGCGACCGGACGTGGAGACGCCGCGTGACACCACCACTGGCGGCCGACGACAGACACTTGTCGTGTCCACGAGAGACGACAGACGTGACCAGCGACACGACGGCTGCGGGCGACGACACAGCGAGTAGGGACGAGACAACGAGCGGGGAGGCGACGAGTGCAGACGGCGGTGTGGCGAGTCCGGGCGACAACACGGACCGCGGACGGCCGTGTCCCCAGTGTGGCGCGGCGATGATCCACAGACACTGCGAGTACGTCTGCCCGAACCACGGCGTCGTGATGGACTGTTCGGACACGTTCTACAACTGAACGCGACCCGGGGTCGTCGCCGGCGACACCCCGGCGCAGTCCCCGGGTCGAAGTGGCCAACTGTTATGAGGGAGGCGATAGTATCAGAGGTAGATATGTGTGGGACCCAGCAGCGTGGAGAGAGTCACCCGACGACCGAGCGGGGTGTGAGCGGCGACCCATGGTAGCAGACGACCAGATCGAGCGGAGCAAGCGGATCCAACAGCAGACGGGCAAGACGTTCCACTTCGCCACCAGGCTGTTGCCCGAGCGAGTACGGCACCCCACCTACGTCCTGTACGCGTTCTTCCGTGTCGCGGACGAGGTCGTCGACGCAGAGGAGACGGCACCACCGGCGGAGCAACGCGCCGAGCTGGACCGACTGCGCGCGGCCGCGCTGGGTGACCGCGAGACGGACGACGACGTGCTCGCGGCCTTCGCGGAGATGCGCGACCGCCACGGGATCACGGACGAGGACATCGAGGTGTTCATCGACGCGATGGCGGCGGACATCGAGACGGACCGCTACGACCGCTACGAGCAGTTGGAGGAGTACATGGACGGCTCTGCGGCCGCCGTCGGGCGGATGATGACCGCAGTGATGGACCCGGACGACCCGGAGGCGGCGCTCCCACACGCGACGAAGTTGGGGGAGGCGTTCCAGATGACGAACTTCGTCCGGGACGTCCACGAGGACATCGTCGACCGCGACCGGGTGTACCTCCCCCGCGAGACGTTCGAACGCTACGGCGTCTCCGAAGACCAGTTGTTGAACTTCGAGTTCGACGACGACGTGGCCGCGGCGATCCGTCACGAGACCCGCCGGACGGAGCGGCTGTACAAGGAGGGGGTCGCCGGCATCAAGTTCCTCCCCCACGACTGCCAGTTCGCGGTGTTGCTCTCGGCGGTGTTGTACGCCGACCACCACCGACTCGTCCGCGAGCGTGGCTACGACACCCTCACCGTGACCCCCGAGCTGAGCACCCGGCGGAAGGTGTCGTTGCTCGCCCGCACCCGGTGGGCGTGGTTCCGGACGAAAGACCCCGAGGCGGTGTTCCGTCGGGTCAGCACCGTCCCGTACGGCGACACCGCACACAGCGGCTCCGGTCACGGTGAACGGATGCCGGTGCGCTAGTCTCGGGGGACGACCCGCATCGGTAACGACGACTCCAACAGGAGTCGCTGACCGACGCTCCCGAAGATGGCCTTCCCGGTCGGCGATCGGTCGCGGACGGACAACACCAGTTCGTCTGCGTCCACTCGGTCCGCGAGCGCGAGCACGTCCTCCGGCGGTCGGTTCCCACGTACGAACTGGTGGGTCTCCACCGGGACCGGCAGTTCCGACGCGAGCCGTTCGACGGCCGTCTCGCCGGTCCGGATCTCCTCGCTGGACGTCTCGTCACCACCGACCTGCGAGTTGACCGCGTGGACACCGTCTGTCTCCGTCACCCGGTCCCGGAGGTAGTCCGCGAGCAGTTCGCTCGTCTCGACTGCGTTTGTCGCTGCGACGAAGCGCATACCGGCCACTGCACACCCCGTCGACTTCAACCCGCCCCCACTGTGGGGAGTCGGACAGTTTACGACTGCCGCCGTGGTACGTGGCGTATGGCCTACACGGTCCGCTACGACAACGGCCGTCGGGTGACCAACGAGACGTTCCCGGACGCCGTCGAGAAGAGAGTCGAGGGGGGGTTCGTCACGCTGTACGACCCGAACGGTCGCGAGATCAAGACGTTCAGCAGAGACACGTTCGTCGTCGGCGCGCCGGGCGACAGCCTCTGACCCCACCGCCCGGGTCTCCGCGAGACCGAAAAGTGGTTCCCGGGGCCACCCACACACACGGCGTATGCACGTCATCGTGGTGGGTGCCGGCCAGGTCGGCTCGAACATCGCGGCGGGGTTAGCAGACACACACGACGTGGTCGTCGTCGACAGAGACGGCGAGCGGGTCGACGCGTTGACCTACGACATCGACGTGCTCGCTATCGAGGGGGACGGTGCCGACCTGGAGACCCTCCGGGAGGCGGACGTCGGCGAGGCGGACCTCCTGATCGCCAGCACGGACGACGACGAGACGAACGTCGTCGTCTGCGGGACGGCGAAGGTGGAGTCGGACGCGTTCACCATCGCACGCGTCAAACGCCCCCAGTACCTGACCACCTGGGACCACGCAGTCGAGGCCGGCAACGAGGCGTTCGGTGTCGACTTCATGGTGTGTTCGGACCTGCTCGCGGCCCAGACCATCGTCGAGGTGATGGGTGTTCCGACCGCCGAGGACGTGAAGTCGTTCGCGGACGGTGCCTGTCTGATGGCAGAGTTCAAGGTTCCCGCACAGTCGGCTGTCGCGGGCGAGACAGTCAGCGAGGCCGACCGGTTCCCCGGGCTGACGTTCGCGGCGATCATCCGTGGCGAGGAGGTGATCGTCCCACGCGGGGAGACCCGACTCCGGCCGGAAGACGACCTCGTCGTCATCGGCCGACCGGGTGAGGTCGAGGCGTTCGGCGCGGCGCTCGCCCCAGACCAGCGGAACCCCGAGGACGTGGTCGTGTTCGGCGGCAGCGAGATCGGCTACCAGGCCGCGAAGCTGTTGTGTCGACAGGGGGTCACCCCACGTATCGTCGAACAGGACCCAGACCGAGCGCGTCGGTTGGCCGAACGACTCCCGGACGCGACGGTGATGCAACACGACGCCACCGACCAGGAGTTTCTCGAACGCGAGAACGTCGGTCGAGCCGACGTGGTGATCGCCGCCTTGGAGACGGACCAGGGGAACCTGCTGGCGACGCTGCTGGCGAAGCGCCTCGGCGTCGACCGCGCCGCGGCTGTCGTCGACAACGGCCAGTTCACGGACCTGTTCGAGGCTGTCGGTGTCGACGTGGCGATCAGCCCCCGCCGGGTCACCGCCGAGGAGATCACTCGGTTCACCCGGACGAACTACGCCGAGACTGTCTCGATCATCGAAGACGACCGTGCGGAGATCCTCGAACTGGAGGTAGACGCCGACAGCGACGTCGTCGGCCGGCCGGTCGCCGAGATCGCTCCGGAACTGCCGCCGAGCGTCGTCATCGGCTCGGTCATGCGCGACGGCGAACTGACCATTCCCCGCGGCGACACACAGATCGCCGTCGACGACCGGCTGGTCGTGTTCACCGAGGCGGCCGACGCCGAGGCCGTGGCGGCGAAACTGTGAGCCGCCACCGGTGGCGTCTCTCGGGGCGTGTCCGCCCCCACGGAAACGACGGATTTAGGCCGCCGGTGTCGGTCCCTACGAGACACATGCACGGGGGCACAGCGTGACCCGACTGTTCACCGACGGCGGGGAGGAGCCACGCGTCGACTGGCGGGCGTCGGTGGCGGTCGTCGGCACCGTCCTCCAGTACCTCTCGGCGACGTTGTTGGTGCCGTTGGCCGTCGCCGTCGTCTACGGTGAGGACGTAGCCACGTTCGTCACCGCGGCGCTGATCACGGTCGTCGCCGGCACTGCGTTGTCCCGCTTCGATCCGGAGCCGGAGATCGGTGCCCGCGAGGGATTCCTCGTCGTGGCGACGACGTGGCTGGCCGTCTCTGCCGTCGGCACACTCCCGTACCTGCTCGCCGCGTACGGCGTCCCGGGCGTGTTCGCACCGACCAGCCCAGCCTCCGTGCTCGCGAACCCGGTGAACGCCCTCTTCGAGTCGATGAGCGGGTTCACAACCACCGGAGCGACCGTGTTAGAGGCGATCTCGTTGGAGCGCCACTCACACGCCATCATGCTGTGGCGGCAGCTCACCCAGTGGCTCGGGGGGATGGGGATCGTCGTGTTGGCGGTCGCGATCCTGCCCGAACTGTCCGTCGGCGGTGCCCAACTCGTCGACGCGGAGGCACCCGGTGTCGGCATCGAGAAACTGACCCCACGGATCGCCGAGACGGCCCGGGCGTTGTGGCTGGTGTACCTCGGTTTCACCCTGTTGGAGATCCTCCTGTTGTACGGACTCCACCTGGGGGGGCTCGCGCCACGGATGAACGCGTACAACGCCGTCGCACACGGGCTGACGACACTACCGACCGGCGGGTTCTCGCCGGAAGCCGACAGCATCGCCGCGTTCTCGGCGGTCGTCCAGTGGGTGATCGTCCCGTTCATGGTGGTGGCCGGCACCAACTTCGCGTTGTTCTGGCACGTTTTGGAGGGCGAGCCACGGACGTTGTTCTCCGACGCAGAGTTCCGTGGCTACCTCGGTCTGATGGCGGTCCCGGTCGCGATCCTGGCCGGGTTGTTGTTCACCGGCGTCGCGCCGCCGTTGGGGGAGTTGGGTGGGGCGACGACGGGCGTCGTGGGCAACTCGCTGCGGCAGGCGGTGTTCCAGGTCGTCTCGCTCGTCACGACGACCGGCTACGCGACCAGTGACTTCGCCCAGTGGAGTACGGCCGGCAAGTTCCTGTTGTTGGCCACAATGTTCGTCGGCGGCTCCGGCGGGTCGACCGGCGGGGCGGTGAAGATCGTCCGGTGGCTGGTGGTCGCGAAGCTGGTCCGCCGGGAGCTGTTCACGACGATCCACCCGGACGCGGTCCGCCCGGTCCGGCTCGGTGGCACCGTCATCGACGAACGGGCGCTCCGCGGGATCACCGGGTTCACACTCGCGTACCTGGTGATCTTCTTCCTCGCGACGGTGCTCGTCGTCCTCGACGCCCACCGGGTCGGGCTCGTGGTGAGCGTCGCCGAGAGCGCCTCGGGTGTCGCCGCCACGCTCGGCAACGTCGGGCCGGCGCTCGGGCAGTTCGGCCCGTTCGGGAACTACCTGCCGTTCCCACCCACGACGAAGCTGCTGATGGTGTTCCTGATGTGGATCGGCCGCCTGGAGATCATCCCGGTGCTCGTCCTGTTGACGAGCGCCTACTGGCGGTCGTGAGGCGGGTCGTGCCGTCGGAGTGACAGCCCGGCGACTACTCGGTCGCCTTGAGGTTGTGGACGGGGTCGAGCCGTTCGACGACCTCGGCGGTCGGTGCGAGCGCCGCCCGAATCGCCGCGGCGGGCTTGTACGCCATCGGTGCCTCGTCGAGCGTGTCGTCGCCGACGGACTCCGAGTAGACGCCGTCCATCGCCGTCTCGAACTCGTCGAGCGACAGCGTCTCGTGTGCGTCCCGGCGACCCATCCGACGCCCGGCACCGTGGGGTGCGGTGTCGTTCCACGAGTCGTTCCCCCTCCCCCGGGCGATCACCGCCCCCTCGGCCATGTCGAACGGGACGACCAGCCGTTGGCCCTCGCGGGCGGGCGTCGCCCCCTTCCGGACTGTCAGGTCGCCGAAGTCGACGTAGTTGTGGACGCTCTGGAACCGATCGACCGGCTCGACGCCCAGCGCCTCGCAGATGGCGTCGCTCATCAGCCGACGGTTCCAGCGTGCGTACTGCTGGGCGAACAACATGTCGACGTAGTAGCCGTGTGCCTCCCGACCGTACAACGCCACGAGGTCGTCGCCGAAAGCGTCGTCTGTGTCGCCGGTGTCGTCTCCTTCGCCGTCTGCGGCACCCGTACTGTCGGTATCGTCTGTGTCGTCGGCGTCACCAGTCGCGACTCGGCCGAGTCGGCCGAGTCGTTCGAAGGCCTGTTCGATCTCCTCGCCGTCGAGCTCCTCGCGGACACGCTCTTTCCGGACGTGTGACTCGCCTCTGCCACCGGTGACCCACTCGAAGAGGTCGCCGTCGCCGACCGTCTCGGGATCGAACTTCAGGAACCGCTCGTCTTTGGGTCGGATCGCCGCCCGAATCTCGTCGGCGCGGCGGTACTCCCGGGCGCGGTCCTGCCAGTACTCCGCGACGGCCAGTCCGAGGTACCGCGAGCCGCTGTGGAGCACCAACCAGTAGTCGCCAGACTCGCGGGCGCGCGCGAACTCCACGAAGTGGTTGCCGCCGCCGAGCGTCCCCGCCGAGCGGATGACGTGGCCCATCCCCTGTGACCGCCCGCGCAGGACGCGGTCACACAGCGACTCGAAGTAGTCGCCGTCGTAGCCGTCGAAGTCGAACCCCAGCGGGTCGATCTCGCGGTCGAACCGGTCGCGGTACGCGGCGGCGAACTGGTCGAACGCCTCGTCGGCCCGGTCGAACGGGAACTGGTCGACCAGGTGGACGGAGTCGTCGTAGTCGTGTGTGTCCCGGCCCATCGGAACCGCCGCGCGGACGCGTCGCTCGCGGTCCGCGTCCGACAACGGGAGTTCGCCCCCGAGGTTGGTCGCGGCCATCCCACAGCCCACGTCGACGCCGACGACGTTCGGAACGACCGCGTCTGGCAACGGCATGCTGAACCCGACGGGCGCGCCGGCCCCCCAGTGGGCGTCCGGCATCACCCGGATCGGCTCCGTGAACGCCGGGTGGTTCGCCAGCGTCGCCACCTGTTCGAGGGCGTTCTGTTCGATCAACGACTCGTCGTCGACCATCACCTTTGCCGTAGTCTCGGTTCCCTCGATCTCGATTGGCACACGTACGACTCGGCGAGGCGGCGGTATGAAACTGCGGCTGTCGTGTGGTGTGTGACCGTGGAGTGAGTCGGGACGCGAGAGTAGACCGTCTCGACAGCCGAGAAATATTTATACAATCGTATAGGCTACGCGGGGGCGTGAGCAGTGACCGACAGCCCGTCCCGGTTTCCCTCCCGCCAGAACTCGTCGACCGTCTTGACCAGCTCGTCGAAGGTGGTGCCTTCGGCTCGCGGTCCGAGGCACTCAGATACGGTGCCAGACTGGTCGTTCGGGAGGAACGGCTCGAACGTCTCCACGAACGAGCGGACGACGACGCACAGAGAGATGTCGAAGAACGGTTGGATCGAAAACGTGTACTCTGATCTCGACGTGATCCTCGCGGAGCTGAAAGCCGACGACTGGCTCGCGAGTGCTGTCAGTATCGAGTCGATAACGCCCCCGAAGACATCAGTCCCAACGGGTATCGAACTCCAGTAGGTAATGGAAGACGAGTCGGGTCGTGATCGAGTGGTTCGGGCACACCGGGAGATCACAGGTAGAGACATCGAGCTGATCCCACTGACCAGTGACGCAGTGGACGCCGCTGCCGACCTCAGAGAACAGTACGAGGCACTGAACGTATTCGACGGAGTACACCTCGGGAGCGCAGTTGTTCTCGACGAGCCGATCGTCTCGACGGATACACTGTTCCCCGAGATTCCAACGGTCGAGCACGTCGACCCTCGCCAACTCGACTGATACACGTACGGCTCGGCGAGGCGGCGGTACGAACCTCCGGGCACCGTGTGGTGTGTGACCGCGGGTCGTCACGACCAGTCTCAGCGACAGCAAGTCTCCCCCCTTTTACAACCCGGAGGGTGAACGAGTGGACGATGGCGGAGGACGGCGACGAGAACCTGGAGACGGTCGCCGGGCTGCTCGAAGACGAGTACGCCAGGCAGATCCTCCGGGAGACCAGTCTCGAACGTCTCTCGGCGGCCGCGCTCGCAGAGCGGTGTGGTGCGTCGAAGGCGACGGCCTACCGCCGGATCGAGCGGCTGCGCGAGCAGGATCTCCTCGAGGCCCACCGAGAGATCGATCCGGACGGCCACCACTACGAGACGTTCGCCGCCTCCTTCGAGGAACTGACCGTCCGGCTGACGGACGGCAGCTTCGAAGTGACGGTGGAACGCACGACCGACCCGGCAGACCGGTTCCAGGACCTACTGGGGCAACTCAAGGAGACCGACGACGGATGACGACAGCCACACTCGCTACGTTCGGGGGCGCGCTCGTTCGCCAGCCAACCGGCTGGACCGTCCTGCAGTCGAACGGCTTGACGGCCGAACGCGCGTTCGCCGTCGCGCTACTGGTGGCGTTTCTCGCCTCGCTGGCGTTGTCGTTGTTCGTCTCCGTCCGGGTGTTGCGGGGGTACCGCCGGAGCGGCCAACGCAGGTTGCTCCTGTTCGGGCTCGGCGTGTTGTGTGTCGTCTTCCTGTCGAAGGTGACGAGCGTGGTGTTGTCCCCGGCGGTGGGGTTGGGGGTGGGGATCGGCGTCACGAGCGTCGTCGCGACGGGGTGGCGGATCGTCGGCGCAGTGTTGGTGTTGAACGCGATCTACGACCGCGGCGGGAGGTGACTGGGGTGTCGAACGAACCAGACGGCGGCAGACCACGACCGGAGATGGGGTGCGTATGAACCGAGACGACGACACGACACGGACGACAGACGGGGCCGAGCGAGCGACAGTGACGGCGACGGAGTCGGGCGGAACGACGGGGGCAAGAGGAGAGACGGGACGACCGACGGAGTCGGGAGCAACACCGACCCACTCGACACGCGGGGTCGCCGTGGGTGGGCCGGTGGTCCTCCAGGCGATCCACGAACTGGGACCACAGGCACGGGTGCCGGTGGCGGCCACGAACGTGATCTTAGCGGTCGTCGGGCTGTTGGTCGCCTACCACGCACTCCGGGCGTACGGTCGCAACGAGGACCGCTCGATCCTGTTGTTCGGCGGCGGGTTGTTCCTCCTGACGACCGTCCAAGCGGTCGTCACGCTGAGTGTTCTGACGATCCAGTCCGTCTTCGGGCTGGTGTCGCCGTTGCTCGCCGGGCTCGATATCGGACTCGGGATTCCCCTGGGGTTCGTGTTCGCCGGGGCGTCGGAGCTGTTGGATCTGGTCGGGTTGGCGGCGATCTTCTACGCGCTCGTCGAGTGACGTCGTACGAGCGAACGTGTCGGATAGTCGTGAGGTGTGGATCGAGAGAGCGGGCACACGTCTTAACAGCTCTCCGGTAGATCTCCCCACGTGAGAGACGTGACCTGTACGCAACACCCGGTAAGTCCACACGTGGAGATCCAACTGAGCTCTCACTGCCGGACGACGGACTACGAGCGCCCGAGGAGGGTGCAGTCGTCCGCCGAGCTCCTGTGAACACTACAGTGAAGCGGCGGCGGGTACTAGCAGCCGCTACTGCTGGTCTCGTCTCACTCGCCGGCTGTAGCGGGGTGTCGACTACAGACGCGACGGCACAGCCGACACCGACAGACGAGTGGTCGTCAGTGTGCCACGACCCTCACAACACCAACCACAATCCCCGTGCGGCACCACCCACCACCGAACCCCGTGTCCGTTGGCGTGTGACCGACCACGTCCGAGTCAGTGACGCTGCCGAAACCACACACGTCGGCTCGCAGCCGCGCCCCGTTCTCACTGGCGGACGGTTGTATCTCGGCGGTGAGCGGCTCACCTGTTACGACGCCGTGACCGGGCAGCGACTGTGGCGTCGGAGCCGCGACGGTCGGTTCGTCGCCGGTCTCGCGGTCGCAGGTGATCGACTGTACGCCGTCGAGCGGACCACGGCCGACTCGGACGCGACACCGACCGGCCAGCTGTCGGTGGTCGATCCGACGACGGGCGCTCGTTCGCACACCACCGCGTGTGGTGAACGCCCACTGACCCCCGCGACGGACGGCGACCGTGTCGTCGTCCCGACACACCGTGGCCACGTCGGGTTCGACGCTGCGGGCAGTCGACGGTGGACAGTCACCGACGACGCGAGACTGCTCCCCGCTTCCTCGGCGGCGTTCTCCGGCGACTCTCTCTACCTCCCGATGCCCAGTCAGTTCGGACGGTACAGCCGTGCGTTCGACCCAGTCGGCGGCCTCACGCCCGCCCCCGGCCGTGAGTGGGGGTTCGAGTACCGGTTCAGGCAACGTTGCCGACCCCCGGCAGTGTCGGCCGACGGTGTCGTCGTTCCGTTGTCACAGATCCCACTCCCCTCTCCGCGGTACGACACAGAGTTCCAGCCGGGACTCCACGCGTACGGCGGCGACGGCACACGACGGTGGCACCTCCCGGTCCCGACAGAGTGGATGGACGACGACGCGTCTCGGCTGGGGTCGTACTACGACGTGTCCACACCGGCAGTTGCAGACGGTGTCGGATACGTCGTCACCAGTCGAACCCACGACGAGGACACTCGGTCGGCACAGAACGCGACACTCCAAGCGTTCGACACGGCGACCGGCACGGAGCAGTGGCGCGTCACGTTCCCGGGCTACGGGGGGTTCGTCCCGCCGCCGGTCGTCGCCAACGGGTGTGTGTACACGGTTCTCACCGACACCCGGTCCGACCGGAGACGCGGCCGACTCGTCGCACACCAGGTGACTGGTGACCGACTGTGGAGTGTCTCACTCCCGGGTCCGGGCTACCACCTCGCCGCAGTCGGGGAGTCGTTGTACGTCACACTCCGGAACGGAGTGGTGGCGTACGGGCCGGCGTGAGCAGGGGCGTCAGACGGCCGCGTGGCCGGCGAGCGTGTGCCCCTGGCCACAGACGAACAGCTCTCACCGCGACACCGTCTCCGCCGTGCCACGCCGACCCGTGGCTTCGCAGTATACAAGGGGGCCGGGTCGGTACGGAGAGGCATGGACGTAGCCGAGGCGATGACACCGCGGGCGGAGTTGGTGACGGTGACACTCCCCGGCGGTCGGAAAGACGCGCTGTCGTACCTCCAGGAACACCGGTTCTCGTCGGTGCCGGTCGTGAAGCCGACGGAAGACGGCGAGACGTTCCGTGGACTCGTCTCCCGGGAGGACCTGATCGCGAACCCCGCCGAGGACCAACTCGCGTTGTTGCTGCGAGAGGTGCCGACCGTGACCGCCAGTGACGACCTCGCGACCGTCGCCCGTACCGTCACCGAAGAGGGCGTTCGGCGGCTCCCGGTCGTCGCCGACGGCGACGAGACGGAACTCGTCGGGATCGTCACCGTGACCGACGTGATCCACGCGATCGCTCACGAGGATCTCCTCGTCGAGGGGGACTGTGCGTCGGTCGCGAGCGACACCGTCGTCACGTTGTACGCGGAGACGCCGGTCGCAGTCGCGGAGCGCCAACTCGCGTTCGCGGACGTGCCGTACGGCGTCTGTCTCGACGACGACTGCGAGGTCGCCGGGATGCTCACCGAGGTGGACCTGCTCGACGTGGCCCGGATCGTCGAGGGAGAGACGGAGACGGGCGACTCGATCGCCGACCAGGACGACGACTGGAAGTGGGAGAGCGTGAAGGCGATCGGCAGCCGGTACCTCCCGACGCGCGACGTCGAACTCCCCTCGGAGCCGACCGCACGGGTCATGACCGACGACGTGATCACGGTGTACGGCGCACAGACGCTGACGGAGGCGGCACAGATGATGGTCCGCAACGAGGTCGAACAGTTCCCGCTCGTCGACGGGGCCGACCTGGCCGGCGTCCTGCGAGACGTCCACGTGTTGGAGGCGGTGTGAGATGGCCGACAGAGCGACCCTCTCGGAGTTGGCGAAACGCCGCGGGTTCTTCTTCGGCTCCGTCGGTGCCTACGGCGGCGTCGCGGGGTTCCAGACGTACGGCCCGCGCGGGGCGAGCCTGAAGGACAACGTCGAGACCGCGTGGCGCGACCGGTTCACCGTCCGCGAGGGCAACCACGAGATCGAGGCCCCGACGGTGATGCCGGAGGCGGTGTTCGACGCCTCGGGTCACACCGACGGGTTCGACGACATGCTCGTCCGGTGTGGCGAGTGTGGGACCCCACACCGCGCGGACCACCTGATCGAAGACGAGACGGAGATCGACGAGGCGGAGTCGCTCCCGACCGACGAGGTGGAGACGCTGATCGCGGACTACGAGATCGCGTGTCCAGACTGCGGCACCCCGTTGGTGGGGCAGCCGGTCGAGCAGTTCAACCTCATGTTCGACACGGAGATCGGCCCAGGGACGGGACAGGCGGGCTACCTCCGGCCGGAGACGGCACAGGGGATCTTCGTGGAGTTCCCTCGGCTCAAGGAGTACGCCCGCAACCAGTTGCCGTTCGGTGTCACCCAGATCGGTCGCGGCTACCGCAACGAGATCAGCCCCCGCGGCGGGCTCGAACGACTCCGGGAGTTCACGATGGCCGAACTCGAGCAGTTCGTCCACCCGGACGACGACGGCCCCTCGCTGGACCCGGTCGCGGACGTGACACTGCCGTTGTACTCGGCGGCGGCCCAGGAGTCCGGCGACGGGGTGCAGGCGCTCACCCCGCCGGAGGCGGTCGACGAGGGTGTCGTCGCCTCCGAGTGGATCGCCTACTACCTCGGCGTCGCCCGTCGGTGGTACGACCGGATCGGCGTCGACACCGACCGGCTCCGCTTCCGGCAACACAACGCGGGCGAACTCGCACACTACGCCTCGGACTGTTGGGACGCGGAGGCGTTGATCGGGGCAGACGCGGCCGCCCCCAGTGGCGACGCCACCGGGAGCGGCGACTGGGTGGAGATCGCCGGGTTCGCCGACCGCGGCGACTACGACCTCTCGAAACACGCCGCTCACTCCGACGAGCGGTACACGGTGTTCCGGGAGTACGACGAGCCGAAGACGGTCGAACGGGCGGGTGTCGACCCGGACATGTCCGTTCTCGGCCCGGCGTTCGGCGGTGACGCGGGCGACGTGAAGGCGGCACTGGAGACGCTCGCGGAGCGGGACCCGGACGCGTTCGACGCCGAGAGCGTGACGGTGACGGTCGACGGCACAGAGTACACTGTCGACACGGCGACCGCGAACTTCGGCGTCGAGACCGTCACCGAACAGGGTGAACACGTCACCCCACACGTGATCGAACCCTCCTTCGGAATCGGTCGGACGGTGTTGGCCGTCGTCGACCACGCCTACCGAGAAGACGAGGTCGGCGGGGAAGCCCGAAGCTACCTCGCGTTGGACCCCGCGGTCGCGCCGACGACGGCGGCAGTGTTCCCGCTCGTCTCCAACGACGACCGGTTGGTCGAGTTGGCGGGGTCGGTCGCGACGGATCTCCGGAGCCACGGGCTGGCGGTCGCCGAGGACGACTCCGGTTCGATCGGCCGGCGCTACCGCCGGCAAGACGAGATCGGGACCCCGTTCTGTGTGACGGTCGACCGCGACGGGATCGAGGGTGACGGCGAGACCGTCACGGTTCGCGAGCGGGACACGGCCGCACAGGTGCGGGTGCCCGCGAGCGAGGTGGCCGCCGAGATCGCCGCGCTGACCGACCCGGACGCCGAGCGGACGTTCGCCGCCCTCCGAGACGACTACGCGGTCGTCACCCAGCCCGAGCCGTGAGCGAACTGCGTCGTCGCGGGGTCCACCTCTCGGGAACGGCTATCCCGGGCGCGTACGTCGCGAATCTGGTGACGTACGCCCAGTTACAACTGGTGCTCGCGGGGTTGCTCGGCGGGGTCGCGATCTTGGAGTTCGTGCGGCTGGTGGTCGGCTACCAACACCCGATCTACGACGAACTCACCCGCGAGTACGAGTCGGACAACGTCGCGGGGTACGCGTTGTTCTTCGTCGGCGCGACGGCCGCGGTCGCCGTCTTCCCGGCGTGGATCGGTGTCCCGGCGGTGTTGATGCTGTCGATCGGTGATCCGATCTCCGGGGTACTGGGGTCGGCAGAGGCGACGACCGCCAAGGAGACGGGCGTACTCGTGGTGATGTTTCTGGTCTGTTTCGCGCTGGCGCTCCCGTTCGCCGCCGAGACGGTCGGGCGGCTCCCGTCCGTCGCGGTTGCGGCCGCCGGCGCGGCCGGCGCGACGTTCGCAGACGGGATCAAGCCGGTCGTCGCGGGCTACGTGGTCGACGACAACCTCTCGATCCCGCCCACCGCGGCCGTCGGGATGTGGCTCGCCGCCCAACTGCTGTGACACCCGAAACGGGTAAATCGGTGGCACGCGAACGACACGTATGAGCGAGTCGGTCGTCGCCGATTTCCCCGGCTGGTTCTACAGCCACCAGGTGGCCGGGGAGCCGCCCAAGGGACGGATCGTCCTGGGCAAGTCGCAGTTGGTCGTCGCCTCCGACGACGTGCGCGAGAACATCCCGATCTCCGAGATCTTCGACGTGAAGCTCGGCGACGTGCCGGACGAACTCCGCACGTACTTCAACGACACCGTCACCGTCGCCTACCGGGACGGGGACGCCCGACGTGTCGTCGCCATCGAGGGAGAGGACAAACACATCGAGCGGTTCTCGACGGTGTTGTTCAAGGTGTTGTTGAACGGGACACCGACGCTGGTTCGTCACCCGGCCCGGAGGGGTGGTCGCGTGACGGACGTCGACCCGGTCAAGTCGAAGCTGTCGATCAAGTGGGAGGAGATCGGCTTCGCGACGAGCAACAGCCGGATCAGTATCGACCTCGACGACGTGATCGGCGTCGACCGTTCGGAACGCGACCTAGGGTACGGTCGCCACCCGGTGGTCACCTTCCGACACCTCGCAGACAACGAGGCGGTGACGACGGAGGCGGGTATCGAGTCGTCTCGGAAGACGAACCTGCTGGGGCGGTACGTCAGGATGCGGTACTCCGACGTGGCCGAGGAGCTGGCGGACACGACGATCACCGACGAGGAAGAGGAGATTCTGGTCGCCCTCTACACGGCACCGGAGGTGTCGTTGTCGAAGGTCGTCGAGTTCAACCCACAGCGGCTGACGATGGTGTTGCGCGGGCTCCGCGAGAAGGGGCTCATCGCCGACACCAACGACGAGACGACACTGACGATGAAAGGGAAGGTCGTCGCCGGCAACCGGATCGAACAGGTCAACGAGTAGACTACCCCACCATACTCGCTCACGGCCTCTTCTCGCCGGCCAGAGGCCCGCTCGAACGGTCCGCGGAGCCTCGTTCCGCGCTATCGCCGTTCGCTCCGTCGAGGGTGTGACCAGAACGTGTCACGTTTGCTGTCGTCGGACTACGTCCGACTGTCTACGGGACCGAAGGTCCCGCTCTGTCCGCTCCGGCCTACTCGTGTCGTCCTTCCGACTGTCGTCGGCAGTCCTCGCTCCTCGAGGGCGGAGGCTCCGCCTCGAAGCCGCTGCTCGGCGGTCGCTGTGCCGACGAGGTCGTCGCGCCGACGCAGTCGCCGCCCGTGGTCTCGGGGGCCGACCGCCAGCGCGTCGTTTCCGTAGACACTTTAGCCTGGCCAGCGTCCGAACGAACGTGACAGACCACCGCGTCCTGTTGCTCGGCCCGCCGGGCGCAGGGAAGGGAACGCAGGGGGATCGCCTCGCAGACCGGTACGATCTGGACGTGATCACGACCGGCGACGCGCTCCGGAACAACAAACAGATGGACATCTCCGAACTGGGGCTGGCGTACGACACCCCCGGCGAGTACATGGACGCCGGCGATCTCGTGCCGGACGCGGTCGTCAACGAGATCGTCGTGGCGGCGTTGGCCGACGCCGACGGGTTCGTTCTCGACGGCTACCCGCGGAACCTCGATCAGGCGGAGTACCTCTCCGAGCAGACCGAACTCGACCACGTCGTGTTGCTGGACGTGCCGGAGTCGGTGCTCGTGGAACGGCTCACCGGCAGACGGGTGTGTGACGACTGTGGCGCGACCTACCACGTCGACTTCGACCCGCCCACAGACGACGGCGTCTGTGACGACTGTGACGGCGAGATCGTCCAGCGAGAAGACGACACCGAGGCGACCGTCCGCGACCGTCTCCAGGTGTACGCCGACGAGACAGAGCCGGTGGTCGAACACTACCGCGAGACGGGTGCGCTCACCGCGGTCTCCGGTGAGGGCGCTCCAGACGACGTGTTCGACCGCCTCGTCGACCTGATCGAGGGCTGAAGCGACGCGACCGTCCGGGCGTCGTCGCCCGCTGTGTGCAGACTCGTCACCTGTGCCGAACTCCCCGACGGCTCCCCGTGCCGCCGCCTGTTCAGCCGCCGTCTCCCCGTGACTCACCGCCCGTCCCCGACTCGCCGTCCACGCCTTCCTCGTCGTCGGGACGCTCGTCTGTAGCCGACTGCTCGGGTGGGTCGCCGTCTGTGTCACCCCCCAGTTCCGTCTCGAACCCCAGGTCCGCAGGGTCGTCTCGCTCGACTTCCGGGAGTAGCTCCTCCGGGTCCGTGGTGTCGCTCACCCCGCCGACTGGGTGCTCGGCCGTCTCGTCCGCGGTCGGCTCGTCGTCCGACACGTCGCGGTCGACTCCGTCTGTACCCTCCGTTTCGGCCGTGTCGTCGGCTCCGCTCGCGTCGGCGGTCGTCTCCGCGTCGCCGATAGCGGCCTCTGCGTCGGCGGCGAGTCGTTCGCGAACCTCCGGACGTTCGACAGAGCCGGAGTCCGTCCGAGGGAGTGCGTCGGTGAACCGGATCGTCCGAGGGAGCTTGAAGCCGGCCAGCCGTTCACGCACGAACGTCTCCAGATCCGCGGCGGTCGCCGACGACTCCGACCGGACGACCAGGGCGGCGACACGTTCACCCCACTCCCGGTCGGGGACGCCAACCACGGCGGCGTCGTCGACGTGCGGGTGGTCACGGAGCACTCCGACGACCTCGCCGGGGTCGACGTTCTCGCCGCCGGTGAGGATGCGGTCGTCCTTCCGGTTGAGAACGTAGACGTACCCGTCCTCGTCGCGGTAGCCCACGTCGCCCGTCCGGAGGCCGTGCGGGCCGAAGGCGGCGGCGGTCTGGTCCGGGGCGTCGTAGTAGCCCGTCGTCACGGTCGGCCCGTCGACGACAAACTCCCCGACCTCGCCGGGCGGGAGTTCGTCCCCGTCGTCGTCCCGGACGGTCACGTCCGTCCAGACGAGCGGCCGCCCGACGCTGCCGGGGTGGTCGAACGCCTCTCGTGGTGTGGCGACCGTGATTCCGGAGGCTGCCTCCGTCATCCCGTAGGTGGGGTGAACCGGGACGGAGTAGTCACGACACCGCTGGATCAGCCGCTCTGGTGCGGGCGCGCCACCCAGCAACACCACCCGCAACGAGTCTGCGAGCGTCCCGCGGGCGTCGAGCATCTGTTTCAGCATCGTCGGCACGAGCGACACGCCGGTCACGTCGTACGCTCGGATGTCGTCCGCGGCCGGCCCGGGCTCGAACTCCGTCCGCGAGACGACGCTCGTCCCCGCGACGACGGCACGGTACAACGGCATCAGCCCACCCGTGTGGTGTGGCGACAACGTCGACAGGTACCGGTCGTCCGGGTCGACACCCAGCCGGAACCCCAGTGTGACGACCGACGACAACACGTTGCCGACGCGCAACACGACGAGCTTGGGCTCGCCGGTCGACCCGGAGGTGAACAACGACACCAGCGGCTCCCCACGGTCCCAGTCGTACGAGTCGACGGGGTCGGGCTCGACCGACCGGAGTCGTGTCACCTGCTCCCACTGCGGCTCGTCGAGTGAGACGACCGGAACGGCGGGTCCGTCCCCGTTCTCGCCGGTCGCTTCGACGGCGCGTTGTTCCGTCCCCTCGCCACAGACGAGCGCCGTCACGTCTCCCGTGGCCAACCGCGGGCCGAGTTCCGCGTCCGTCAGTCGGTCCGACACCGGGACGAGCCGCACACCCAGCCGCATCGCGGCGTGGACCAGGGTGACGTACTCGATCCGCGTCTCGAGGAACACACCGAGCCGGTCGCCGGCGGCGAGCCCGAGCGCCGCGAGGCTGCCGGCCATCTTCCCGGCGGCCGCGTCCAACTCGGCGTACGTCCACTGTGTCCCCGACGCCGCCGCGACGAGTGCCTCCGCGTCCGGCGTCGCGCCCGATCGTTGGGCCAGCCAGTCGCGCATACCGCGTGGTCGCCCCGGACGGACGTAGTGGTTCCGGGTGACAGCTCCGACTCCTCGGGCGAACGTTCTTCACCGAGAACGGAGAACAGTCGACTGTGACAGAGACGGACGAGAGTCGAGTCGGCGAAGACGGAACGGTCCCGGTTCCAGACAGTGTCCGGGAGACGGCCGACGTGTGTCCCGGCGACACGGTTCGGTGGCGCGTGGACGACGACGGCACCGTCTCCGTCGAGATCGTCCGCGAGACGACCGGTGCGTTCTCCGAACTGGAGACGCTCTCGACCGGTGGTGAGCCGTTCGACTCTGTCGAGGCAGCAGATCGACTCGACGGTGACTGATGCGACGGACTCTGCTCGACTCGACCGTTCTCCTCGGGAGTCGAATCGAAGAGGATCAGCACTTCCCAGCTGGGCGGGAGATCGTTCGAGGGATCGACAGCGGCGACCTCCCGCGAGCTGTCGTTCTCGAACCGATTCTGAAAGAGACACTCGATCTCGTCTTACGGAAGTTCTCTCACCGTCGTGCGACGGAGACACTCGACGCACTCCAGCGTAGCCGGGGGTTCACTGTCGAGGTCCCGACGGGCCCCGACTTCTCCGGCGCACGCCGACTGTTTCGGAGATACGAGGGGCTCTCGCTGGCCGACGCCACGCTCGTCTCGTACGCACACCGGACGAACGACGAGTATCTCTACTCTTTCGACGACGACTTCGACGAGCCAGACGGCGTCACCCGTCTGAACACCGCAGTCGATCCGTTTGCCACTTAGTGCTCCACGAACTCGACGAGCACCCCGCCGGTCGAGCCGGGGTGGAGGAACGCCACCTCGTGGCCCCACGCACCCGGCCGGGGTTCGTCGTCGATCGTCTCTACCCCCACCACCTCGGCCGTCTCCAACGCGGCCACGATGTCGTCCGTGGCGACGGCGACGTGGTGGAGCCCAGCCCCCTCGCGGTCGAGGAACCGCGCGACCGCACCCTCGTCGGTCTCCGGTTCGAGCAGTTCGAGATACGGGCCTCCCCCGTCGTCGCCCACGCCCACGAAGACGACGTGCATCCCGTCGAACGTCTCCTCGTGAGCGATCTCCGCGTCGAACAGGTCGGCGAACAGTGCGGCGAGTTCCGCGGCGTCGTCCGTCGCGACGCCGACGTGATCGAGGTGCATCGCCCGCTGGTTCGGCCGACGGTGTGAAGTGTCACCCGACTACGCCCGCCCGGGCTGGTACTCCCCGAACTCGTCGCGGAAGACGTTACAGATCTCGCCGACCGTCGCGTACGCCTTCACCGCGTCGACGATGTACGGCATCACGTTGGCGTCGCCGGCGGCGGCGTCCCGTAGCGCGGCCAGTGCCTCGTCGGTCGCCGCCTGGTCGCGCGTCGCGCGCAGTTCCTGCACGCGGTCGATCTGATTCTGTTCTTCGTCCTCGCTCACCTCTTCGAGATCCATCTCCGTCTCCTCCTCGTCGACCTCGAACTCGTTGACGCCGACGATGATCCGGTCGCCGCGTTCGATCTCCTCTTGCCGTTCGAACGCCACGTCTTGGATCTCGCGTTGGACGTACTGACTCTCGACGGCCGGGAGCATCCCGCCGCGCTGGTCCACGTCCTCGATGATCGCGCGGGCCTCCCGTTCGATCTCGTCGGTGAGCGACTCGACGTAGTAGCTCCCCGCCAGCGGGTCGATCGTGTCTGCCGCGCCAGACTCGTGGGCGAGGATCTGTTGGGTCCGCAGTGCCGTCCGGACGGACTCCTCGGTGGGCAGCGACAGGGCCTCGTCTTTCCCGTTCGTGTGGAGACTCTGTGTCCCGCCGAGCACGGCCGCCAACGCCTGGTAGCCCACGCGGACGACGTTGTTCTCGATCTGTTGGGCCGTCAGCGTCGACCCCGCGGTCTGGGTGTGGAACTTCAGTTGCTTGGAGGCGGGGTCGTCCGGGTCGAACCGCTCGTCCACGATCTTCCCCCACAGCCGGCGTGCGGCACGGAACTTCGCCACCTCCTCGAAGATGTTGTTGTGGGCAGCGAAGAAGAACGACAACTGGGGGGCGAAGCTGTCCACGTCCAACCCGGCGTCGACGGCTGCCTGGACGTACTCGATCCCGTTGCCCAGCGTGAACGCGATCTCCTGGGCCGCGGTCGCGCCGGCCTCTCGAATGTGGTACCCCGAGATGGAGATCGTGTTGAAGTTGGGGGTCTCGGCGGTACAGAACTCGAAGATGTCCGTGATCAGCCGCATCGACGGCTCCGGGGGGTAGATGTAGAGGTTGCGGGCGATGTACTCCTTCATGATGTCGTTCTGGATCGTCCCGCGCAGCCGTTCGCGGTCGACACCCTGCCGGTCGCCGACCGCGACGTACATCGCCAGCAGAACCGACGCCGGCGCGTTGATCGTCATCGAGGTCGACACCTCGTCCAACGGGATCCCTTCGAACACGCGCTCGAAATCCTCGAGTGAGTCGATCGCGACGCCGCTCTTTCCGACCTCCCCGGCGGCCATCGCGGCGTCGGAGTCGTACCCCATCTGGGTCGGGAGGTCGAACGCCATCGACAGCCCCGAGGAGCCGTTGTCGATCAGGTACTCGAACCGCTCGTTCGTCTCCGCCGCGGTGCCCATCCCCGCGTACTGGCGCATCGTCCACAGCCGCCCGCGGTGCATCGTCGAGTAGACACCACGGGTGTACGGCTCCTCACCCGGGAACCCGACGTCGTCGTCGTAGTCGATCTCGTCGACGTCCGCCGGCGTGTACAGTCGGTCGACCTCCTGCCCACCGGTGTCGGTGGTGAACGTCTCCTCGCGCTCCCCGAACCGGTCCAGCGTGGGGCCGAGGGTCTCCGACTCCCAGTCGGCCTTCCCCTCCCGGATCGACTCGAGATCCTCCTGGTCGTACATGTACGACACGTCGGTCGCTCGGCTCTTGAGGGTGACGCGTGCCCGTGCGCTCGACACCCCCCGGTCTCGTTGCCGTCGTCCCCGGTCTCGTTGTCGTCGGTGCTCACTCGACCCGCCGGTACGTCACCACGTCGAACCCGTCGTGTTCGTCGCGGTCGGTCTCGCGCCACCGGTCACGCTCCCACGCCGGGAAGTGGGTGTCTCCCTCGTGCCGGTCGTGAACCTCCGACCGGAGCATGGTGTCTACGGCCGGGAGACACTGCTCGTAGACGGTCGCGCCGCCGGCCACGAAGATCCGGCCGTCGGCGCTGGGTGCGCCGGCTGCCGCGCGCAACGCCGCCGGAACGGAGTCGACAACCCGAACACCCTCCGCCACGTCCGGCTCCCTGCGCGACAACACCACGTTCGTCCGGTCGGGGAGTGGGCCACCGACCTGCGCCGCGATCGACTCGTACGTCCGCCGCCCGAGCACCACCGGGTTCCCCGTCGTCGTCCGCTCGAAGTGGGCCATGTCCGCGGGGAGATCCCACGGAATCACGCCGTCTGCGCCGATCACACCGCCGGGGTCGACGGCGACGATCACCACCACCTCTCGGTCCAGGTCGACACGCTCGGACAGGCTGGGGTCACTGCCAGCGGCGGTGTCGGCCCGTGTTCGTTCGTCCATATCCGATCACTCCGCGACCGCGAACTCGATCCCCGAGGCGGGGTCGTAGTCCGACAGTTCGATCCCGTCCGCAGTCAGCTCGTCGAGCGGCACGTCGGCGATGTCGATCGTCGGTCGGCTCCGTGGCTCCCGACCCAACTGCCGGAGCAGCCCCGGCACGTGGTCGGCCCGCTCGTCTCCCGCCGACTCGTCGGGTGCGGCCGTCTCCACCCACTCGGCGACCCCGTGGAACCCCTCGCGGTCGGTCACGTCCGCGAGCCGCGACTGGAGCTCCGGGAGCGCGTCGGCGTACCACGCCCCGCGTTCGTCGGTGCCGCAGTAGACGTGTGCGTCGACAATCGTGTGTGCGAACTCGCCGGGTTCGAACCCGGTGCGTTGTGCGACCGCGGTGAGCAACAACGCGTAAGCGGCGACGTTGAACGGCACCCCGAGGGCCAGATCCCCCGACCGCTGGGTGAGCTGGAGGTTGAGCCGGTCACCCTGGACGTTGAACACGAACGTGTAGTGACACGGTGGGAGCGTCGACACGGCGGCGTTGGCCGGGTGCCACGCGTTGACGACGATCCGGCGGGACTCGGGCGACTCCCGCAGGGTGTCGAGAACGTACTGGAGTTGGTCGAACGTCCGGCGCGTCCCGCCGTCTGTGGTCGTCTCCGCGGTCACCCACCGGTGGCCCTCCTCGGGCCACGTCTCGCCCGGCAACGTGTCGGTGCCGTCCGGCACGGGGTAACGTCGCCAGAACCGGCCGTACGCGGTGTCGAGTCGCCCCTCGTCGTCGGCCCACGCGTCCCAGATGCTCGTCTCCTCGCGGAGCTCCCGGACGTGTTCGGCCCCGGAGAGGTACCAGAGGAACTCGTGGACCAACGAGTGCCACCGGAACCCCGAGAGGTCCTTCGTCGTCACCAACGGGAACCCCTCGGCGAGATCGACCGTGTACGTCTCCGAGAACCCCGAGATCGTGTCCACGCCCGTCCGGTTCGGCTTGTGTGTCCCGCCGGACAACACCCGTTCGACCGTGTCCAGATACTGTTGCACGACCGACAGGCGGACGGGGGGAGACTTGAAACTGTCCGAGCGGTGTCCGTGGCGACTGTTTCAACTGACACACGCGACGACGCACTCTTAGCCGGCGCGCCGCAACCCGGCACGTGGAGTCACTGGAGTCTGAACTCGAACGGGCGCGAGCGCTCGACGTCGACGACATCGCGGCCTCGATCCGCGAGATCGGCTTCGAGTGTACACGGTGTGGGGCCTGTTGTAAGTCCGAGGCGGACGACCCGCACACGGCGACCGTGTTCCCCGACGAGGTTCGAGAGATCCAGACTGCCGCGGCCGGAATGGAGACGGACGTGGACGACGACAGTGCCAGCAGCGACGACACGGCCCCCAGCCCGGAGACGGCCGCGTCGTACGACTGGCGCGACGCGGCGCGGCCGATGCCGTACGGGATCAGCGAGGGCCCCGACGGCCCGACCGGCGAGACGTTCGAGTGGGCGTTGGCGACGGACGACTGTGGCGACTGTACGTTCTACGAGGAGGCCGACGACGGGACGGGCGCGTGTACGGTCCACGACGATCGCCCGCTGGTGTGTCAGACCTACCCGTTCAGTGTCGCGCTCGGTGGGACGAGCCAGCCGATGGGAGAGGCTGTGGACGACGACGGCGTCGTCCGCGCCCACGAGTGTGAGGGGCTCGGGCGCGATATCCCTGCCTCAGAGGCACGGGAGTTGGCCGAGGCGCTCAAACGCCGAACGGTCCGGGAGATCGAGGAGGCGATCGCGGTCCGCGACGAGTACGAACCCACCGACGCCGACGGCGTGGTCGTCCACGACTCCGAGGGAGCGAAACGGCCGGACGGGACGAGAGTCGAGTGACCGACGGGAACCGAACCCGGTAACACGCCCCACCCACTACACCCACCGATGCAGTCGCCAGCCGCCGAGTACGAGCCACAGTCGTTCGACAGGGTGGTCTCCTCGATGTGTACGGAGCCACACCCGGCGGCCCGAGAGGCCGCAGAGCGGTTCCTCGCAACGAACCCCGGCGATCCGGCGACCTACGAGCGCGTCGCGGAACTCGAACGGACAGTCGTCGCCGACCTCGCGCGCCTCGCCGGCCACCCGGTCTTCGAGACCGGGAGTGACGGCGACCACGCGACCGCCGACCGGTACGGCTACGTCACCAGCGGCGGGACGGAGGCGAACGTCCAGGCCGTCCGGGCCGCACGCGACCGACACACACGCGACACCCACGGATCCACGAGCGAGCCGAACGTGGTCGTCCCGTCGTCGGCGCACTTCAGCTTCCAGAAAGCGGCGTCGGTGTTGGATGTCGAGTTACGCGAGGTACCGACACACCCGATCGACGGTGACCCAGAGCGGGCCGGACGTGTCGACCTCGACGCCCTCCGAGCGGCCGTCGACGGCCAGACGGCGCTGGTCGTCGCCGTCGCCGGGTCGACGGCGTACGGTCGGGTCGACCCCGTGCCCGCCGTCGCGGAGGTCGCCCAGACGGTCGACGCCGCGACCCACGTCGACGCCGCGTGGGGCGGGTTCTACCTCCCCTTCACCGACTACGACTGGTCGTTCGCGGACGCGCCCGTCGACACGATCACCATCGACCCGCACAAGCTGGGGCAGGCGGCCGTCCCCGCCGGCGGGTTGGTGGCGCGCGAGCCGGCGACACTCGACAGTCTCGCCGTCGCGACACCGTATCTGGAGACACACGCGCAGGCGACCCTGACCGGGACACGCTCGGGCGCGGGCGTGGCGTCGGCGCGAGCGGCGTTCGACGCCCTCCACCCGGACGGCTACCGAGACGCCCACGAGCGGGCCGACGAGTTGGCGGCGTGGCTCGCGGCCGAACTCGACGGACGCGGCTACGCCGTCCGCCCCCGCGATCTCCCGGTCGTCGCGGTGGACCTGCCGGAGTCACTCGTCTCGGGGCTGCGCGAGGCTGGGTGGCGACTCTCGCCGACCGCGGCCGGAGAGGCGCGGATCGTCTGTATGCCCCACGTCACCCGGGCGTCGCTGACCGGGTTGTTGGCGGATCTCGACCGCCTCCGGTGAGAATCACTGGAGTTTAGTTCACGTGTGTCCCCCCTCAAGTCGTGATCGCCACACTCGACGGCGGCCTCCAGGCTGCCAGTTCTACCCTCCGGGCGACGACACCCGCCCTGACCCGGTTGGTCGAGACCGGGCTCGCGGTGAGTCTGACGGAGTTCGCGTGGCTCGAACAGTTAGTCGAAACCGCGACCGGCCCCGCTGGGCTGGTGATCATCTTCGTCTACTCGTTTCTGATCGCGTTCGCGTTGCCCGGCGTGAGCGAGATCGTACTGCTCGCCCCGTTGGAACTGGGGCTGAGTGACTGGCTCCGACTCACGATCGTGATCGCCGTCTCCGCGGCGGGGAAGGCGGCCGGCTCCGTACTCGCCTTCCACCTCGGTCAGGAGGCGAAGGAGGCGGGGCCGATCGTCCGGTTCCTGCGCAACTCCCGGTTCGACGTGATCGAGTGGTCACAGCGTCGGTCCGTCGAGGTCGCCCGGCGGTACGGCTACGCTGGACTCGCGGCCGCGTTGTCCGTCCCCTTCTTTCCGGACACGATCTCGATCTACGCTTTCGCGGTGTTGGAGGAGGACTACGGGAAGTTCGCGCTCGCGACGTTCGTCGGCAGTGTCGGCCGGCTGGTCGTCACGCTCGGACTCGCCGGGCTCGGAGTCGCGACGTTCGGCGGCTGACCGACCCACCAGTCACGCCGGCTCACCGGTCAGCTCTCGTCGTCGGTCACGGGCTCGTGGGTCGCGTGGTACCCCCCGGCCACGTGGTCTGTCTCTCCGACGGTGTACAGCCGGAGGTCGCGTTCCTGTCTGGAGACGACACCGAAGTCGTAGTGGCTCGCCTCGTAGGTGTCCTCGCGGTCGGCGACCGTCTCGCGGTGCGCCGCGAGCCGCCGTCGAGCACGCTCTCGCGACCACGACCGAACGCCGTCGATCCGGTCGTCGAACTGTGTCGTCAACTCCGGGACGGACTCGACACCCACCGAGTCGCGGGCGGCCGCCATCGCGGCCAGCGTCGTCGACCCGGTCCCCCAGAACGGGTCGAGCACGGTGTCACCGTAGACGGAGTACATCGAGACGAGTCGGTAGGGGAGCTCGACGGGGAACGCGGCGCGACGATCGCGAGGCGTCTCCTCGTCGGTCACCTGTGGGGCCGCCCGGAGGTCGTCCCAGAGGTCGGAGAACCACCGGTTCCGTTCCTCGAAGAAGTACGACGCCTCGTACCGGCGGTCGGCGCGAGCCTCGAACTCCCGTCGGTCGCCGTTGCGGAACACCAACACGTGTTCGTGTTCGAGCGTGACGTACGCGTTCGGCGGGAGCGTCCCCGAGCCCATGAACTTCGCCGGGGCGTTCGTCGGCTTGCGCCACAACACCCCGGGGAGCTGCCGGAACCCCAGGTCGGTGAGCGCGCGCGTCACTCGAGCGTGGTTGGGGTAGAGCCGGAACTCCCCGGCGATCGTCCGGGTCGCGTCGCCGACGTTGACACAGACGACGCCACCGTCGACGACCACCCGGGCGAGTTCCGCCCAGGCGTCACGCAACACTGCGTGCATCCGGTCGAACGCCGCCTTGCCGTCCCCGTCGTCGAGCGCGGTCGCGACCGTGGGGTCCATCGACGCGAACTGGTCGTCCCACTGCTCGATCATCGGGTACGGCGGAGAGGTGACGACCAACTCGACGCTGTCGTCTGGGAGCGGGAGTCGTCTGGCGTCGCCGGCGTACACGCGGTGGCGTGTCCGACGGGACGCTGCGTCTGCGCGCATCGACCTAGGCGCTAGCCCCGTCGGCTATATATCCTCCGTTTTGTGGTAGAAATGATTTTACTTCGAAGATAGACCAGCAACCGAGTTCTCTAGATATACAGACGTGACGACAGGTTACGAGCCATCGGGGTCGAAGGTCGACAGCGGTTCGGGGTCGACGAGACCAGTGCGTCAACCGGGACGACAACCCCCGGAGTGCCGGCGACGGCCCACAGTTCGCGACCGTGGAGCCGTTCGCTTACGCATCCAAAATAACAGTGTCAGTAGCTAAACGGAGCCCTCACTTGTAGAGTACGTACCAACACACGAGATCAGTCCGATACCTGCGGGTTCAAGCGTGAACGGTACGAACTGTGCGTGTGCGAGACGACCAACCCAGAGACGAAACTCCAGCCGACTGTGGCTGCTGTCCGTAGTCGTGATCGACAGATTCCGGATAGCGTTCTTGATCGCCCTCCTTCTCGGATCGTCTACAGTGTTATCTACTCTCGTTGGAGAGCCCGTATCCATGGCAATCGGCACGGCAGTTGGGCTCACAGTCGTGTTCCCAGTCGTGTGGAAGGTGAAGTGAGTACGGCACATCTCCCGTCGAGACGGTCCGACTCACGAGTGGCGTCGACACAGCACAGTCGCCACGGAAGGGTCGGTTTATTGGGTTCGGCGTCCCTCGGGTCGTGTATGAGCCACGAGGAGTTCCCGACGGAGCAGCCGGCGGTGGTGACGTGTGGGTTGCCGTACGCGAACGGCGACTTACACGTCGGTCACCTCCGGACGTACGTCGGCGGAGACGTGTACGCTCGGGCGTTGGAGACGGTGGGGCAGGAGACGGCGTTCGTCTGCGGGTCGGACATGCACGGCACCGCCATCGCGGTCCAGGCCCAACAGGAGGGTGTCGACCCCGAGGAACTGTCGCTCGGCTACCACGAACAGTACGAGTCGGTGTTCCCGGAGTTCGGCGTCGAGTTCGACAACTACGGCCACACACACGAGCCGGTCAACCGGGAGACGACCCGGGAGTTCGTCCGGACGTTGGAGGCGGG
>P_A23_Liq_2_FmtDRAFT_1000026_pt1 | contig 32768 bp, 31 predicted proteins | sample PonA232FremontCA_FD_10599 | JGI IMG/M metagenome (IMG submission 10599) | reverse complement strand
GGGGCAACAAATGTCCAGAACCCACCAAGTCCCCGTTGAGCGCCAATGCTTTCAGCGCCAACTCCGAGTGCTTGTGCCCAGTTTTGTACGGTAAATCCACCACTTGGAAGGATGCCAGTCCAGTTCTGAAAGAACGATGCAACGAAAGTGATCAATACCGGACCGATAAGAAACCCAACAGTAACAAAAATAAGTACCGTAATCAGTTTTCGACCATAGATTGCAGAAAGTCGACCGAGTTGTCCAGGCTCACGCTCGGGCACTGTACCGGTGATTGCTTGTGTGTTATTTGAATTTGAGTCTGAATCTGGAGTGCTCATTGTGCTACCTCCGCACTCGTGTAGCGGAGACTAAGGAAAGTAAATAATACGGTGAATATAAAGAAGACTCCAGCAAGTGCTGAGGCAATATTTAATTCATATCCAACCTTGACAAGTTGATCAAATCGGAACGTAACAACCGAGAGTGACTTCAGAACTAACACAGTGCCAAAGATGGCAAGTGCCGTCCGAAACGTCAGGATGCATGCACCCACAATGCCTGGACGAATCTGTGGAAGGGTGACATATCGGAATGTTTGCATTGGAGTTGCACCAAGTGCTCTGGCAGCTTCCTCAGCGTCGGTATTGACCTCAGCGTATGTTCCACGCAACAACAACGTTGCCCGAGGGATCATCGAATAAAGATAGCCAAAGAAGAGACCAGTAATAGCAAGTACCGTGCCAGAGGGCTGTCCGGTGAGTTGGATATTCAGCGGCTCTGCCCCAGTCAAAACGGCGAAGAAGTTCGTTAGAAATCCAGTCTGCCCGAAAAGAACGATCATCATAAACGCAGCGACAATCCCAGGGAGACTGATTGGAAACGAAATAAGTGTAATAAGTAAGTCTTTATGTGGGAGTTCATACTTTTCGAGCCCATGCGCAAGTGCAATGCCGAGTATAACGCTTGAGACGGTGGTAATTGCTGAAAACCACAGCGAGTTCCAGATCGTCGCCCCATACACATCATCAACGGCTTCTGTTCCACCTGCGATTGTGCTTGAGAGCTCAGTCCCGATGATTGGAATAAATGCAGCAATCGAGGCAAACAATTGACGATATGGCTCAATTGTCCATCCTTGAGCAGCATACAGAAATTCTTCAGAGACACTGATTCGGAACATCTTCGCAAGTGGGATGAAGGCACCAAATGTTGCGAGGATAAAAAACGGGAGCGCCAGTGCAACGATCCGGCGGCGTTTCCGACCGCGTTCAGTGGTTGGAAAAATAACCTGCCCAAGGCGGGTTTCTCGAATGCGGCCAAGTACTGATGATTCATCAAGCGTGGACATTGAATTCAGTAGCCAGTCAGTCCGACACCCTTTCCAATTTCTTGAATAATACTTTCTTGATTCTCGACGAGTTGCCCATAATCAACTTGGAATTGGGTTTCCTCATATCGACTTTGTGCTGGGAACTCCTCTGGCAATTCAAGTTCAGGTGCTCGAATTGGTCGAACGAAAGCATCCAGGAACTTTCGTTGCCCTTCGAGTGAAAGTGTGTAATCCATGAATAATTTACAAGCCGCAGGATTTGGTGCACCTTTGAGCATCGCATACCCATATGGCTGATTGAACGCACCCTTCTCGCCATTAGGACCGGATAACAACGAGACATCAACGTTATCTTCAGCGATAGAGTCAGAGTTATATTTCAGATCAAGACCGGTGTAGTCATACTCAACAAAGGTCTGTATTTCGCCCTTTGTGAATTTCTGCTCGACATTGCCGGCGAACACTGCTCCTTTGCTTTTCACGTCATTGTAATAGTCGATGACAGGTTGCACATCGTCCAGTGAACCACCGTATGCATTGTTGATTGAGATCGCACCAGCAAGTCCAACCGCTGCTTGCGGGGGTTGTATCTGAAGATTGGACGCAATTTCGGGTCGTTTGAGATCCTCCCAAGTCTCTGGAGGCTCAATACCTTGCTCCTCGTAGAGATCTTTTCGATACGTAACCGTTGTAGTCATCCGGCGAGTCGCGGTGACATGACCATCGTCGGTCTTGAGCGTATCTGGCACTTTATCATAATTAGCCGGCTTGTATGGTTGTGTCAATCCGTCGTTTCGCGCAACCACACCAAAGGTGTACCCACCATTCATTGCAGAATGATTTGGATCCTGCGCATTCTGCCGAGCGTGCGAGAGTGCTTCACCTGAGGAGCGCTGATCGTCATTGAGAGCAACTTGATAGTTGTTTTCGAACTCCTGCATGAGTGCGCCCCAGTTTGACCACCCGGTCTGGACAGCATAAACAAACAGTTTATCTGGGAAATCACTCGCAGAAACTGAGGTCTGATAATCACCATACCCGACTTCGAATGATTCAGCATCACCAGACCCAGATCCAGACCCAGACGCAGAACTGGAAGTTGACCCCGAGTCACCACCACCGGAGCACCCGGCAAGCCCAACTGCAGCTGCTGTGCCGAGACCGCTTAGAAGTCGTCGCCGTGTTGGATTCATTCAATTGTATTTCCGAACATCATCCAAAAATGGATTTATAATATTGTTACTGAATAGTACATATGCTATATATCAGTAATCTATTATATTTGTGATGTATAGCGATATATACAATATATAATAATGATACTACAATATCTGACCTTAGAGTAATCTCACCGTATCTGCGGACGACAGACCTGCATCATGTGCTGTGGAGGCTTGATTTGAGATACATATCCTCACAGATATCTACTTGAATAGTATTATCCCTGATACTCAGCAACGTGACTTCGAGTCTACACCCAGTTGATCATCACAATTTGCAGTCTATCTATCTGAGTTACCCAGCACTCGCTGAGGATCTCCGAGAGGATACAGATCTTATTGTTTGAACGCTCAAGATTCCCTCTATGTTCATGTGAACTACCTCAATTTATTCGACTCAACGGCTGACGCCGCTTCGGGGGCGGATTGCCTGTCTTGATAATATGATTTCTATCCATGACCCCTGGCGCCAGAGCAAGCAAAGATATCACCTTGATACGATTTGAACTGTCTCTCCAACAGCAAGCTCGCCATCTCGTTCAGATTCTGGTATTTCGGTTCCGATCATGAGACTGAATAGATTTTCGTCAAGATCGTCTGGATCAACCCACGCCCGAAGAGTTTCGGCTCGCTTTTGCACAAATGTCTCTCGGAATCCATCGTACTCCATACCGGTATGAGGATGACGAGCAGGAACAATACACCGTGGGATTGGCTCAGCGCCGGTTAATCTGACATCTCCAATTTGTAACCGATAATCACTGTCTGTTATCAACCGATCCTCCCAAAACGGTGGAACGTCGCTGACCACAAGATTAGGACGCAAACGTTGTTGCATCTGCTCGGGACAGATCCCATCATACCATGATGCCACTTCATGAATTGTAGCTTCACTGATAACCGTTGGACCAGCCTTCCCATCCGTCGTAAATATAACATTGTCAGTCTGACCTCCTCCTGGTTCGACTGCGAGTATCACATTCAATCCAAAGTACTCTGAGAGCCATGACTCAAGTGCTTCCCGGTCAGTGTCAAGCTGAAATTCATACGTCTGATCCGTCCCATGAACCCGTATTTTGAACCACTGTGAGTCTAAGTCACACGTTGTATGAAGTCGGTGGACAGCCGGCGTACGTTTGCCATGTATATACTTGCCATCAGCATCCTTCATCGCATACGCCCGATCACCGGATAGTCCGCCAATATTGGTTATTGATACCCGATCACGAGTGCTCGGATCAAGTGCTTTGACCGGGTAAGTAAGGATTTGTGAAAGCGTTGGCACTATCTGATACAGTCATATGATCAATATAACCGTTATGTTTAATTAGGGTATATAATTACGTATGATCCGGAAAAGGAATACACCATCATCCGAAGATTGCAGATAATTGATTAAATTGACAAACATCGAGCTGATTTTCAATGCTATCGGTTATTTCATCATAGTGATATTAATACTGTTGACCAATGAAAAGAAGCGGAAAGAAGCGGAAGAAGCATGTACAACACACAATATAGAGGTCGCCGAACAAACACTGTACCCAACGGCTGACTCTTGATACATGAGTGAGAATATCGAATAAACCGACTGTCTTTATTCCCTATACGGGTGGTGTTGATGTGTATCACCAAACTATCTTTAATCAGCGAGAGAATCTCGGCGTTTACCCCGAACGAGAATATCACCCAAGAAGTAGTAGAGAAGGAGTATGAAGAATTTGAGCTCACTGAGTCGATTACTGATCTTGACCCACGGGGAGACCGACCAGCACTGAGTGTCATGGAAGGTGACTGAGAGCAAATAGTTTCAATGGAATGCACATACAATCGATTATATATTATTTGCCTCTCTGACGACATTTGATTCGTCTTGACTCTATCTCAAAGTGAGTAACTCTCGTTCGTTTATTTCCTCGCCACATATCAGGAATACCATCCAGAATAATTAAGATGATCTGACTGTGAGTGAGTAGAGTATGAAACAAATTGACAAGCCACACAATCGTCGAACACTCCTTTCTATGATTATCATCGCAGTCAGTGTAGGTCTTGCAGGGTGTACTGGTCCTGGAGAAAGCGAAGATAGCGGAGATGATGGAGATACTGGAGGCGATAGCGATGAAAGTGAAGATGGGGATGAAGATGGGGGAGGGGGTGGTGGATACAACAACAAAATCAATGAACAGCCGACGATGCATACAAACTGACCTGACCGGGGGCGAAGATAATAAATACAGAACAAAACGCTCGAATCAGTATAGTCAGTTGTCGGATTTCTTCTACTGGTTTGCCTCCGCTCTATGTTATTGAGTGTTCCCCGACCACGGTGGGGCGGCATACTCGATTCGGTATGTATTATAGATGGTACAGGCGCAATCCCACGCCTGTTCACGGCGTGGATACGCGCCGTCATACTGTGGTTTTCAAACGATTTTGCTGGACAACAGCGCATTGGCTCTGACGCCGATGTAGCCGAGTGCCCGACAGGTGGCGGTTCGAGTGTGAGTGTCCGCCCACGCTGGAAACAGGGTGTGCCCTACGTGGGAATCAAACAACGAGTATCGGGCTCTCGTCACCAATACAAGTAACTCCGAGTCCGGTGAAAGTGACAGTGATCGAAGCTCCTGTAGCACAACCAACACAGAGACTTCGCCTCGGGTGAGGAGAGGAGTACTGGAGGCTTGCCACTCCCTAGAGATTGCCCAGTGACCGGTCACACACCGATTCCAACGGTGTCCTGGCTTTGTATTGGGAGTCTGCAAACCTGAACCTGAAACTCAAACCCAAAGCTGACACTCCCAACCCAGCGAAGCGGCGCGGTGCCGTGGGATTCCTCCCGCCTTTAGACGAAGGGGGATGTCAAATCGTAATCTTATATCGCATATTCTTGTATTAACCCGTCTACCAGGGCATTATTGTTACTTTGCACCAGGCAATAAAAAGAAAGACTCCATTTGCATTGGTCTGAATACGACTGCTCATAGATTGTGTGATGTTATGTTTCTTGAGCAGTCATTTCGGTATCTGTGTTCGGCATGACTCGTGAGAGTCTCATTGCATTTCCAGTGACGGCTGTGGTCATTCCAGCGTCCCCAGCAAGTACGGCAAGCCAAATAGGAACGTATCCAAATGGCACGGCGACTGCGAGCCCGAGTTTAATAATAAGACTTGACCAGATATTTTGTCGAATGATACTGTTCGCATCATTCGCAAGTGCATAGACATATGGAAGCTTTTGAATCTCATCACCCATCAAGGCAATATCAGCTGTTTCTAACGCGGTATCAGTTCCGGCAGCGCCCATTGCAATGCCAACTGTCGCAGTGGCGAGTGCTGGTGCATCATTGATTCCATCACCGACCATCCCAACATCATCATACTCATCAACAAAGCGCTCAATTGCAGTCACTTTCTCTTCAGGAAGCAACTCAGCGTGATATGTATCAATACCAATCTCACGAGCGATTGTGCGAGCAGTCCGCTCGTTATCTCCCGTCAGCATCACGGTTTGAGAGACTCCAAGTTGTTTGAGCTGTTTGATTGTTTCTTCTGCTCGTGGGCGGATCCCATCAGCGACGGCAATGACACCTTCAAGTTCAGTTTCAGTTCCGACGAGAACAACGGTTTTTCCTTCTGTCTGAAGTTGGGGAACAGTCTCCTCGAGAAGATCGATGCAGTCATTCCGGGTGCACATTTGATGAGCGGTCTGTGTGATGTCTCCTCCATCAGTTGTTGCATGAACATGTGAGAGATCAAACCCTAGTTCCTCAAACAGTCCTGGCTTGCCAGCAAAATGAGGAGTTCCATCGAGGCTTGCCCGTACGCCTTTTCCGGTGATATTCTCGAACTCCTCAATCTCACGTGTAACTGTCTGTGCACTCCCAGCCTTGGCGACAATTGCCTCGCCGATGGGGTGCTCACTTCGTTGTTCAAGTCCTCGTGCACACCGGAGGACATCTTCCGTTGAGTTTTGATTCAGCGGGATAATATCAGTAACTGTCAGTTCACCTGTGGTAAGCGTTCCTGTCTTGTCAAAGGCAACGATGTCGACAGCTCCCATCGCTTCAAGATGATTCCCACCCTTGATCAGAACGCCGTTTTTTGCAGCACTGGTAATTCCTGATACAACAGACACGGGTGTTGATATAACGAATGCACAAGGGCATGCTAACACTAGTAATGTTAATCCATATACGATGGCTGTGGACCAGCTCGTCGTGAGGATATATGGGCTTGCTATCGTTGTGAGGATGGCGAAAGCAACAACGACCGGTGTATAATATGATGAAAAGCGTTCGACAAACTGTTCACGCTCGGTCTTATTCGATTGTGCATCCTCGACCATTTCGACGATGCGCGAAAGCGTATTATCACTTGCCTTTGAGGTAACCTCAAGTTCAATATATCCCTCTTCATTAATCGTGCCGGCATACACGGTATCTCCTATCGTTTTATCGACAGGAACGCTTTCACCTGTAATCGGTGCTTGATTGATTGCGCTTTTCCCCTCAATGATCTTCCCGTCCATTGGGATCTTCTCACCTGGCTTTACGATGACAATATCCCCAACAGTGACTTCATCAAGTGGAACTGTCTCGGTCGTATTGTTTTGTTTAATTATCGCCTCATCTGGTGAGAGATTTATCAATTCTCGGAGTGAATCTCGAGTGCGATCGATTGAATATCGCTCTAATAGTTCAGCAATACTGAAGAGAAACGCAAGAGTGGCAGCCTCGAAATAGAGTGCTTGATCAAATACAAAACTCGCGGTGACCGCTCCCAGGATAGCCATGGACATCAAAAAATCAATATCAAGACTCAGATTGCGTGCCGAGTAATATCCGTTGCGAATGATTTCTTGACCACCAGAAATGACAGCCGCAAGAAAGAGTATATCAGTGAAAACTATTCCTGTACCTAATATGGTTGCAATCTCGACATTTTGTGCGGTCAGAAAGAATTCAAACAGCAACCCAACGCCGACGAACCCACCACTGATCCATGTTTTGAGTGCTCGGGGACTCCGCCAGATACGGTTACGCTCACGCTCATTGGTTGCTCTCTGATGTGTCGATTCGGCGTGTGAGTGTTCTGTCGTCTCATATCCCGCATCTTCGATTACATCAATAATATTAGCGTCACGACTGTTGAATGAATCATACGTAACGATAACGGTCCCAGTCGTCGGTCGTGTTTCATATTCATCGATCTCATCGATATTCTCAAGCGCATTCTCAACTTTGTTTGCGCATGAGGGACAATCCATTTCTGGGACCGTGAACTCTGATGTGGTCTCACCTGCATTCTTGACGCTGTATCCTGCGTTTTGAATCTGATTGGCTATCTCATTGAGCGTAACTTGGTCGGCATCATATGATACTGTGAGTACTCCTGTTGCTACCTGTGAGTCAATATCTTGGACTGCATCCAGTTTTTTGACGCTGGTAATCACCTTTTGTGCACAAGATGGACAATCCATCTCTGGAACTGAGAGCCGTGTCACATCCGTATGGCTGGATTGAGAAGCATGGTCCGGTGGTTCATCACCGTCATTGATAGAATCTGAGTCAGGTGTCGTCATTACTATGCAGTAGTTGCCACATACTTATTAAGTCGACTGCTATTTGAGAGGTATTTTATGATATTTTACAATAAACTGACCGCATTGAATTATTAATATCGCATATACCATCTTATATAGTCCATGATTACGGAGCGTCAAAGAGAACGCCCTGTGTGCTTTAACATCGTAATGAATCCGACACCAGGAACGCTATCTACGAGTTTTATAATACCAGACAGCATATTGAAATAAGCATATTAGACGAAAATTGGAGTTGGGCGTGGTCTCCATTCATAAAAAGCACCCCTCGTCGAGTGCTCCACTCACCCACTATGGTTGAGTCGAGTCGAATACAAATGCAAACACGAAGGCACACATTTCGTTGAGGCGGAGCCAGAAGGCACAATTAAAGAGACAACACCTGTGAAGACTTCCTCCCTCTGTTTATATCGTTGGGCGCTTCCGGTATTATGGATGGAAAGCATGTCATAGAAACAAGAAGCCCCACCCTCACAGAAGCCGCGTCAGCGGCTGAGTAGGGTGGGGTAATTCACTCTGTGTATTCGATTGCAGTTGTCACCGAGGACCCAATAAACTCATAGAAGCGTCCACGAAGGCTGTCTGAGTGTTGTGACATTTGTGTTATCACAACGACGCGATCGTCTTCGACAGCAAAAATGATATCGAGTGACTGTCCAAAGAATTCACCCCGCATGATGAACTTGTTATTGGCATATAGTCCATCGTGATTCGGAGATGCCTGTCGACAGATATAGCCAGTGCTCTCTCTTAGTACTTTCTTGAGTTGAGACTGGGTTAAATATCGCTCAGACTTCTCCGCGGCGGTGTGCGTGATAATTATTCTATCGAGAGACATAATATATCAATCTTATATATACTCAGAGAGCACATCAGAAAATCATATCTATCGTGACTAAGCCTCCTCTCGAGAACAGATGGCGGCGGTAATAATCTTCGATAACCCTTCTTGTTAATATTGTTTTATTATTGATACGATTGCATCGGGAGGCACATTTGCTATCCGCATATAGTTCTCTCATCACTCGCCAAAACCATCGCCTCGCGATATGGATACAGACCGCATGGGTCGGGGTAAGCGTAGTATTAACCACGCTAGCCCTCATACCGCATATAATGTCCGATGAGGATGGTCCGGAATATGATATCGATTTCCGTGCGAATCCGAGTGAGTATGAAATCGGTCGTGGGGAACAAGATGTATTCAAATGTGAGCCATATAAAGGCGAGTTACTCCCACTCTGGTCAATAAAGACACTGGATTCAGCTGAGGACGGAGCAGAAGCGATTTATAAGAAATTCTGTGAGTATCGCGATACGAACGAGTTTCCAGGAATGGACCTCGCTCGTAAGTACCTCCAAATGGGATGGACTCGTGCGATGCGATATGCAAAATACCCTGGTGGACAGAAATATGAAGATGGTGAAGAACGCGAAGCTCAAGAGTGGTATGATGATGAAAAACGTGAAATTGCATTAGTATACAAGCAATATCTCGATCAGCTTCGAGATGATGATACCTATCAACATCGCCGACAGGAATGGAAACAAGAAGAATCAGAGGAATCCTAGCCAGTGGTTTAACCGAATATTTCTATTGGCATGATACTCCGCGTTGATCTCATATGAGTATGTGCAATCCAATAGTGCATTTCGTGAATTGTACTGATAACATAATATATCTGACTATTATACAGTAAGCTGAGAGATTGACTTACTACTCAGAGTATCTTGACAGTTGGAACGGCGATTAAATCCGACTATCGCGGTGTTTGTCCCATCCTACGTATCGTTACAGAGGAAATTTCTTTGAAGCAATGTATTCCTCAGAGAGATAATGTAGTCATGCGTGTTCACAGAATCAGAATACTGCTGAAGGAATGACATAAATGCACGAAAATAAAAGTAAGAATACATTCTATGGTGTCGGCGGACTCCGGCGGTACTGATGATAATGATGGGGCTGATGATGCTGACAATCGAGTGATTCCTGAAGAATTGTTAGTTGTCATTAGTATCTGCACACTCATTATTACTGCAATAATTCTTCCACCGGTCGATGGAGGGGTACTCTCAGACCCTCGCTCCGCTGGAGATGTGGAGGATAGTCTCGATATCAAAACACCAGACGATCTTGCATCCCCTGGGAATCCCGAAAGCACTCCGAGGGAATCCGATTCAGGACAGACAGTCCCACCGACTGCAGACCCCCAATCACAATCAGAGTCATCGCGAAAGACAGCTCAATCAACTCGGTCAGGATATGGATCCCCGGAGGCGAGCACACTCGATCAGCCACCTGCGTCGATGACTATTGGATCAACACAACCTCGTTCGGGAAAAATTTCAAAAATACCAGTATTCACAGTTGAATCTCCTCGGACAGGCTACTGGCGACAGTCAGTATATGCGACATATACAGGTTCAACGTGGGCTTCTGAAACAGAGTCACAGTCATATACGGGATCGATACCAAACAATGAGCGGACAATCGAACAGCAAAGAACAGAATATGAGGTGACCTCACTGCAAGAAACCTCGTCGTTGCCGGTGTTATGGCAACTTGAGAGCGTCAATATTCAGGATAGCTCAACAGAGATGCAGATCTCAACGGCAGGGACGCTTCAGACATCTCAATCAGTACCGAGGGGAACAACATATATAGCACAAAGTGCAGCACCGCCTCGTGATCCTGACATACTAACCGACGCCGGGAACAGGTATCCAAATGAGTTGTCTCGACGGTATACACAGATACCTGAGGACACACCACCACGGGTTACATCATTGACTGAGAATATTACCTCAGATGCTGAAACGCCCTATGAGACAGCGACTGTGATCGAGCGATGGTTAGAAGACTCAAAGGCGTATTCATTGAATGCGTCACATGAACGTAGCAGACCAATTGTTGATGAATTTCTCTTCGAGATGAATCGAGGATATTGTCAGTACTTTGCAACAGCAATGACTGTCATGCTTCGCTCACAAGATATTCCTGCCCGCTATGTGGTAGGATTTAAAGGCGGCACACAGGTTGCTGAAGATCGCTATCTAATCACGAGCGACACTGGTCACGCATGGGTTGAGGTGTATTTCCCCGATGTTGGATGGATTCGGTTTGATCCAACTCCACCCGGGGATCTCCCAATTCAGAATCCACAGCCACCATACAACATTACGCTCAATCGAACAGTGGTCGCAGGTGCGACTGTCGATATTTCAGTTGAAAAAAATACCAACCCAGTAACTGGTGCTCCAGTCCGTGTCAACACAGAACGCGTTGGATGGACAGACGCAACTGGAACTATCACAACACAATTACCATACGCTAATACTGTCACGGTCAGTGCACGCCCACCAGGTGATCAGGGTAAGTATCTCAACGAGCAGACGGTCGCAACGGTTGAGGACATGTCCCTCCCGGCAGTCGGGGAGATCCCTCGACTGAGGGGATCGTCACGGCAATATAAATTATCAGTGTCGAATGAACCACTCAGATCGACTGACGGCTCGGGGTGTTCGATCCAAAGTGAGACAGCCCTCAAATGCCAGAGTGAGACAAACATCTCGGTTGATGTGATCGGCTCAACAGTTCGTGGAAAGTCTGTAGTGATCTCGACATCGATTCGTGGAGTTCCAGTTCAGAATGGGACCGTTGCAGTGGACGGAGATATCAGAGGATATACCAACAACTCAGGAGAATTCACCCTTGTCCTTGATGACGTCACCACCGGAACGCACTCAATCAGCGTGACACGACAAGCGGCATCAGGAACGGCGACAATTCGTGTTCTGAATGCATCATCGGTGTCGAAGCCGACACAGACACAAGATTCAGCATCAACACTACCCCCAACGTCAACGTCGACGTCGACGTCGACGTCGACGCCAGCATTAACACCGGTCACATCATCTCAAGATAACACCTCCTCAATAAATATCACTGTCACACCGCAGTTTGGCGTGTTGGTCCCACTAATGAACGCAGGTATTACCGTTACGCAGTCGAACGCGCCAGTGTCGAATGCCACCGTAACCCTTTCTGGGTCAGCAGTCGGACAGACTGGTCCGAACGGAACAGTCGATGCAACAATCCCATTGCAGCAATCAGCATCGATAACCGTGGTTGGACCGGATAGCACGAGGGCACAGCAAACAATCTCAGGACTGTATCGAACCACTGCAGCGATTATCCTTGCTATACTCCTTTTCGCTGCAGCCGGAATCATGTTTCTCTACCGCAATCGAGACACGATCAGGACAATCATTACACACATTCACACGACATTGATACAGACTCCGATGCTCGTGACCGATATGTTTGTCAGACTGACTCTCGGTATTGATCATGTATGGAGTTGGTTCCGACAGCTCTCGATTCAACTGAGAAAATTCATACTCGCACCTCGTGGTCATCTTTCCTTGGATAGATTGACTGATATGAGACTGCTGAGTCCACGCCAGATCGTCTCTATCGTTTATCAGTGGCTTCGATCACTTATGAGAGCGCTACGAAATCGGAATCAAGATCAAATGCCACAGAGTGAGGAAGGGATCTCAAGCTCATCTGAATCCGATGTGGAGACAGCAGACGCACAGTCAATCATCCGAAAACTCTGGTATGTGTTTACACGTGCTGTTGGCCCATCCCGACTGCGTACGAAAACACCGAAAGAAGTAGCGACATACGCTATTGAGCAGGGAGTTCCGTCGAAACCAGTTATCATTTTAACACAGATTTATCAAAAAGTGGAGTATGGAGTGGAAAGCACAACTGAATCACAATTAGAAAGCGCCCGTGATGCATTCCAGACAATCCAGAGTGCATTGGGTAAGACAAATAAATGAAACTTTCAGGTCAGCGTATAACCCGATGGATTGCCGCAGTAGTTGCAGTATGTATACTCGTCTCTGCGCTCGGTGCGACATATACACCCGAACGTCTGCCGGGGATTCTCCGACAGTCACTTCAGATAATGACAAATCAACTGGGCGCACGCGCATTGTTATCAGTGACTGGAATGATTATTGGCATATATGCGTTTATGAGTTTATGGATTCGGCGGGCAACAACCATCGATGACCCATTCCCAGAAGCAGACCCTCATACGGTGACACGAGATGTCGCTATCGCAGGAAAGCAATTAACCACGAAATTCAACCGACAGCGGACTGAGAACTCGGATGCGACCGACTCAAACACGACGGCACTCAGATCTGAGCTCAAAGAGTTAATTATCGATTTATACACTCATAAGCTTGAGACAAGAGAGACAGCGCGTANGTATGTTGAAGCTGGTCAGTGGACAAGTGATCAATATGCAGCCGCATTTGTAACGGACTCACCGAGGATTGATTATCCACTTCGACATCGGCTTTATGCGTGGCTATATCCAGGGGCTGCGTATAATATACGCGTCCGCCGGACACTCCGCGCAATTGAGTCAAAATATGCGGCATATGACATACAATATGACCCGCCGACGCGCACCAACTCACACACTCAGCACCCGGAGAACGCCTCTTCTTACATCGCTGATTCGCAGTCAGCAGAAAGCGAGTGATAGTGAATATGAGTATGAGTATGACTATGATCCAGCAGGTCCATCGACATCGGTATCGAAGTCTTCTCGCGGTTACAGCCGCTCTCACCGCTTGTGGCATTGGAACTGGCTCACAGACGCTTCTTGTTACAGCAGTTGTGCCACTACTGTTTGTGTTACAGGATGCACTCGCGACCAAACCATCACTCACCAATCAACTCTCTGTTGAGCGAAAACTCTCTCCGGAAGCTCCGCTTCCAGGGCAGCCGGTATCGGTGACGCTCACCATCATGAATACGGGCGACTCGACAATTCCTGATCTCCGGGTTGCTGATGGTGTCCCAACAGAGTTGGGCACTATCGGGGGGGACCCACGTGCAAGTGCAATCCTCCGAGCAGGACAGAAACTCACAGTAAACTACTCGGTGAACACTAACCGAGGGACATATGAGTTCGACCCAGTCCAAGTTCGTGCGCGAAATAGAAGTGGAACCATTATGATTGAGTCAAAAATTGCGCCAAGTGGACAGAGCAGTCTTGAATCTCGTGTGAGTGTTGATGATATTCCACTCTCCAACCAAACGATGAACATCACTGGTCCAGTTACAACGGAAACCGGAGGCTCTGGCATTGAATTTTATGCAACCCGCGAGTATCAAACAGGCGACCCAATCGGGCGCATTAATTGGAATCAGTACGCGAAGACAGGTCAGCTTTCGACAATTGAGTATCACGAGCAACGGGCAGTCCGAATTGCGATTATCATTGATAGCCGTGTATCCGCCCATGTAAGCTCACAGCCCTCACTTCCGACGGGCGCAACTCTTTGTGCATACGCTGCAACACTGAGCATAAGCGTTCTTCTTGATGAGGGACATACTCTCACAATTGTAGCCCTTGGGACTCCCGACCCAATTCGGTCAGACCCACCACCGGCACACGCGTCGACTGATGAGGAAACAGCCTTTGGAGCACATGCGGCTATGATCTGTAATGCGGCTGCAACAGGAAGCGACGAGATGATGACAAACACTGATACTGACACTGACACATCAGCGGTTGCTGGAGATGGTGGCATCGTCGATCAGCACCGGCTGCTATCACGTCTAGATAGCAATGAGCAGGTGTTATTCTGTACTCCTGCACTAGACGATGCAGCCGTTTCAATCGCTCAATCGATCCGAGCCGATGGGCATGAATTGACAGTTCTCTCTCCACAGATATCGAATAGTGATATTGGTGGACGCATTGCCCATCTCAACCGCACAAATCGGCTATTCAGGATACGCAGACTTGGTGGGACGATCGTTGACTGGAAACGCAATGAGACACTTCCAATAGCCCTCTCACGAGCGTTGAGGGATATCAACTCACAATGACAGATGATGGGTCAGGAACGACCCGAGTCGCGAGTGTTATCACTGCAACGGCAGTCCTCATCGCGGTGATTCTATTCATATACCAGGTTGGTGTACGAAACAGTGTCGTACTCAGCATACTTTCTGGTGGGATACTTGGGATTGCCACCATCACACAACAACAGAACCCTGATTCGACAGTATTGATGGGGGTAACTACAGTATTACTCCCGGTAAGCGCAGCCTGTGGAGTCGCGAGTCTCGGCGTGGCAGCACTTGAGAGTGATACCCTTCCAGTGCTTTTTTTCAGAGGCACCGAACAACCCGTTGAGAGGCTTCTCGGGCGTCTCATCATGCACGTTGGTGTTACGTTCGGTATTGGGACTGGTATATATGGAGCGATTATAACTCCTCGCGACGGACCGACTGACGGTGTCTTACTCAATCTCTGGAAGCAGACAGCAGTTATCGAGCTCTCTGTGGGTGCGGTAACGACTGTACTTCTGCTGTTGCGATTCAATCTACTGAGTGAGACGTCACTACTGATGCTGCCGCTTGGAGCAGTTGGTGAACTTCTTATTGACCCGAGTTCACTCTCTGTTGGTCTGTTTATTACCGGGTTTGAAACGACAATCGCCGCATTTCTGATAGGTGAGGTCACCCAAACTGTGCCGATAGTCGAAGTTGCCTCCCGAGCACGACGCGATCGGCTTCAGACAATACTGACGCGATCTCAGACGATTTTATCACAATTTGCGGTTTTCAGCATTGGGCTCAGTCTTCTCAGTATCGTAGCGGCACGGACTGGTTGGTTAACATCGCTCATCAGACGTATTCCACCCCTCGCGCTGTTAATTGAACTTTCCGTATCACCTGGATTCCGTGTGTTTTTGATTGCGATTATCTGTATCTGTAGTAGTATTATTATTCTGATATATATTATCCAACAATTGAGTGGAAACATCATGAGTACAGCACAGTCGATTGCCCCAGTATCAATCGGCGTCGGTGTAGTGATCACCGTCGCGTTGATACTGAGTGCAGAAATTCAATCTGTCCTTTCAGCGCTGCCGAGTGCGATTCAACCACAAATAGCGGAATACATACAGCTTATTTCACCAGTTGGGATAGTACTCATTTATGTTGAGATTGCGTTATTTGCACTGGGAGCCGTGCTCTTTGGAAGTACTATTTTAGAAGTGATTGGATATCTCCCATCTCATGCGACCGGCGGAGCAATCGCTGGGACGGGACTCATTGGGAGTAGTCTGCTTATTGGAATCTTCGATCAGGCTCCGTTAATCGTCTTCAGCGGTGTTGCACTCGCAATTATTGCATGGGATTCGAGTAGCCACGGAGTCACAGCCCAATCTGAACTCGGAACGCGCGGTGGGACCCGCGTAACGATACTTCACAGTCTCAATACAATCGCCGTTGCACTACTTGGGGTTGGTATTGCATGGGGGCTTCAGTCAACCGTGGTGGGTCTGTCTGTTTCCCAGGAGAGTGCGCTCACTGGGGTACTCCTTGTTGTGCCGGCGGTGTTGATTTTCCTGACGATATTGCGTGGATAGACACGAACAAACCACCGCTGAGTATTCGCTGGAGTGTCCATGAGCCGTATGACTCTCTTTCGTTTACTCATCATCAGTGTAAATCCGATAATGAACTGTCTGCTAAGGGTGTCTCAACGGATCCTACTTCATGCCCTGCGCAGCAGGGACGTCAACAGCATCGAGTACAGAGTGAGTGACTGCTTTGGGTTTGATATCTCGAATTGTTGCCTCTGAGGTTAAGACGAGTCGATGTGTAATAACTGCTGAGGCAATCGTTTTGACGTCATCTGGTGTCACATAAGATCGTCCAGCAATCACCGCATATGCACGTGCAGCCTCGTAGAATCGCTGGATACCGCGCGGTGAAACGCCGACCTCGACGCGATCATCCTTGCGGGTCTGACGAGCGATATCAGTAAGATACTCACGAACGTTGAGACGCATTGAAACATATTCAGGTGTTTGTCGAAGCGTCACAACTTGATCAGGATTGATCACAGCATCAACCTCGGGGGTCGTCAGTTGTCGATTACTACGGCGATTGATCAACTCAAGTTCCCCTTCGCGGCTTGGATAGCCGATTGACGTTTTAAGAATGAATCGATCCTGTTGAGCCTCAGGAAGGCTGAACGTGCCTTCCTGCTCAACCGGATTCTGTGTTGCAATCACAAAAAACGGCTCTGGCAGTGGATATGTATCACCGCCGACAGTTACTTGTTGTTCGTCCATCGCCTCAAGTAATGCAGACTGGGTCTTCGGTGGGGCACGGTTGATCTCATCAGCCAATACAACATTGGCAAAGAGAGGTCCCTGTTGAAAGCTGAACTCACCCGTCTGCTCATCAAAGATATGTGTACCAGTGATATCACTCGGGAGGAGATCAGGGGTAAATTGAATCCGGTTATACTCAAGCCCGAACGCGTCTGCCAACGCAATTGCGGTAAGTGTTTTTCCAGTCCCAGGCACGTCTTCAACTAATACGTGACCACGAGCGAGTAATCCGGTGATAATTACCTCTAGAAACGACCGATCAGTAATGACTGCACTGCTTATCTCATCAATAATACGCTCAATATGTGAACCTGCCTCCTCTATTGAAAATTTATCAATCGTCATACTCAATGATCATCTCTCATCGCACGCATTATCCATTCATATCTATAGCATCATTTGTCTTTTTGACGCACGATCTGGATTCAATTTATAAAAACCCGAATTGAATGCTACGGGGCTCGACCCCGAGGCAGTTCATCCGATCTTTGGTTTGTTATGAACGGTCGAAACAAATGATGTGAGCCCCTCGCAATAGCCTCATCGCTATCTTCACAAACTGCAGACGGCTAACAAAGGTACTTATGTTATAAATTAGAGTTATCGATTTACTGATTTGGACATAACGTGACGGCGCGTATCCACGTCGTGAACGGGCGTGGTATTGCGCCTGTTCAGCATATAACGTCGTGTTCACTCTCATAATGGTTAGTGCAAGTCTTTACTGCCGTGATTATCCGTGTCGGTGATAGAAGCCGCTGAACCCGCGTCATTCGACATCGCCGGTGAAACTATTCGAACTAATCACTCTCAGTGCTAGTTTTGAGATTGACCAAACCACAACAAGAGTTCAGATAATCATTGGCGTTGGCGAAAGAGTAAAATAAGAAGTGCAATAATCAGGAGGACTTGTACAACCTTATCAAGATAGCCTACCGGAGTAAAGTTTCCAGATTTAACCACGAACCAGAGTGGAATCTGCACTGCCGTGTACGGAATAGCAGCAATCGTCAGTAAACGCTGATTACTTCCGCGAATATAGAGTCCGATTCCTCCCAGAAATCCAAGTCCTGCAAGAAGAAGCGGTGGAATTATTCCCTGATTGAGGCCAGCATATACATGTGTGATTGCTGTAATCGTCAGTAGACCAATTACTATCATCTCAAGTCTCGACCCGACTGCTCCTGTTGATGACTCAGATTTCGCCTGTCCAAGTGTTGATTCCATGTAGATATAATAGTGCTACCGTTAGTAAAATATTGGGATTGGTGCACATTACTATTCCCGTGAATAATGGTAAATGATAATTTATTGATTGTGAACAGATTATCTGAGTTCCGAATTAACGTGTATACCAACCAATAAGACTCGCTCGATAAAGCAACGAATAAATTTTATTTTCAAAGTGTTATCGGAAAAATCGGGGGGTGCTCACATGCATTCCAATAAACACCGGATTAGCCTCACCTGCCTCAGTGTCAGTATCCCTCACCTCAAGCGTTCCACTCCATCGTGTATCGAATGCGTATCGCTCATCCTCAACCGTGTCTGTCCACTCAAGTCGAACATCATCACTGAAACATGCATAAGTGCTCGCCGTATATACAATGAGATTTTTACTATCAACGACCCAGTTTGTCGTCCGGTTTGTCTGTGTGCTGAGTCCTTCCCTAATTGTGTCCCCACCGGCAAGTCGGTCTGAAATACCGAACTTCACAATTGAGTCCTCATCTGCAAAAAATTCACCAAGCGGCTCGCCAGCGCGGAGCGCAGCGTAATATGAACGAATTCTACGTTTGAATGTCATAGTTGCATAATGAGTTTAACCAATAAATCCCTATCATATTGAAAGACTCACTCAATCGTCACTCGAATATCGCGAACAAGTTGCAGCACTGAGTACCACTGATTGGGTGAGCCTGGTATTTCTTCGCTCATATCACCGATGCGACTGGTGATTGCTTCACGTGCAATCTCGGGGTTGTCAATCCGTTGGAATTGTAAATCACTCCCACCAGCAATCTCAATTGTGACCGTGCCATACTCAAATAGCGATCCAGTAACTGACTGGCTATAAGCCGTATTCTGGACTTTCGACAACTCAACTCGTCGAACAGTTTGTCTCATTACACCACGTTTCGCCCAAATTGATCGAGTTGTGATGACATACTCTGTTTGTTGCACCCGGCGCACAGCCCATATGACGATACCGATGCCAAGGATACTCGCTATACCCAGCCGTCTGTCCACGAGCACTGCCATCAAAAGCGCAAGAATCGAAAGCGCAATACCAATTGCAATCCCACCGGTAGCCGCTGAAAGCCGAGGATTCCCCTGCCAGACAGTTCTTTCATTATCAAATTGAAATCGCCATTCGTTACTCATCAGTCTTCAGTATGCTCAGTAGTTGATACTTGATCAGTTGATGTGTGATTGCCAGCGAGGTGAATACCGTCAGTGTCGCTCTCACCCGCATCGTCGGTTACTACCGAGCGAATTGTCCGGAGCTCTGTGAGAATTTCATCAAGAACTTCGTTAGCATCAGATGCGGAATCCGGTTCACCGTGTTGTCGACTATCGACTTCTTTTGCAACTAATTCTTGGACCGATGCTGGGTTCGGGATATTACGAAATTGAAGTTCGACGCCTGATCCACCAGCCGTGCTAATGTCGACGGATCCATATCCTAGTGATGAGCCCAGAACCGATTGTGAATACGATGTGTTTTGAACCTTTTCAAACCCAATCTGCTGGACATTCATAGATAAAATCCCACGTTTACTGTACAGTCCACGATTTGTGACAACATAATTTGTATTCGTATATTGAAGATATGAACTAACAACGATCGGAATCCCAATAAGGAGAAGCGAAAGAGGGATTCCAATCACAAATGCAGGGATGATACTATACCTATGTGGTGTGTTGACCCACTCAATTGACTCGCCATCTTCGAGTGTAAGCCAATCAAGATCAACTTCAGCGGTATCAATTGAATCACGTCCTGATGTTTCCCGGAGGACCTCTTTGGACATGGATTCACTAACGTGGTCAAGTCAAAAAACCACCGTGGCGAGTAATTGCTTAGGATACAGTTATAGAGATATCCATTTATCACTCGTCTCTGTTGGACTGATCAAATAAAATACCGGAGTGGCTGGTGAACTCTCCTGACCTACTCAGCTATCACAGATGACTTGCTTAATGACGGGGCTTCAAGCGAAGGTTATTCAAATTCCAGTTATCTTCCAAGTCGAAGAGACTTATTCGCGGTGGGGTCCATAGTTCTCACCAGACTCTCTTTCTCAAACATCTTAGTTGAGAGATTGAGCCAACCTATCCAAACTGTATGACGAAACGACAAGAACGGATTATGTTGCTGTCTGCATTAGCGGTTTGAATGACTCCCACGCTAGGCGATTAATGAATGTCAGACTACAATATTAAAATTATAACTATCAGGCATATCTTCTCACTACTCGTTCATCTTCCCTCACTTCTTAAGCAAGAGGTCTTGCCCTAGACCATGATAAAATGCCAATACCGACATATTTGAAAGAAAAATATATATCGATGACACAGAATGATGCTAAAAAGCGTATTCTACAGGTACTTGCTCATGGCCGATCGAACACGCATCATATCTATCAGCAAAGTAATCTTGATGATGAGGTCGTTCCGGAGGTATTAGCGCAACTGTGCGCATCTGGTCTTGTCACGGAAGTTGATCGTGGACTCTACTCAATTACCCCTGCCGGATTAGATCGTCTTGACCATGATTATCCCTCTGAGGCTGGATTTCTTACTACAACCGAGGTGATTCACGATGCGCCGACGATTAAGACAATACGACTCCATGGGGATCGTCAGATTGTTGAAACACAGGTGGACGATAAGTCGGTCACGATGCTCGCTGACGCACTATACGAAGTTCTCACCGGGACACATGCTGAAGATGAGATTACTGAGGCACTGAAAGAATTTCTGAATAAATAATTTCGGGAGTCTGAATATAATAAGGTGCAGGAAACCGGAGCTGAAGCTTGACAGTCTTGACAGTCCCTATTGCAGACCGTGAACAATCTGTTTAGGTTCGCATACGCGGTGAATGGTTGTTCGATGAGGATCGTCAAGTTAGCCTAACGGATTTTCCCTTGAAGAAGGATATTAGCCCTTAGCTTGATCCACCGTAATCCCGTGTGGATCCGCGTCACTACTGCCGATCACCATCTCAAATTCTGGTGGAAACTGACCATCAACAAGAAGTCTTGCCCAGTCGATGATGATTTCAAAGAACACACTATTATTATTCCTGAGATACTGACTGGGACCGTATTTATCTCTGTATTTATTTTTAATTTGTTCAGCAGCCTCACCGTGTACTTCTGTCGCCACTCCCTCCAGTTGCAGATTATATTGCGCCTCATCGACGACGAGCGCAACCCGTGGATTGACTGTCATATTTTCGTATTTTCGATACATTGATTCAGTCGTAATATACAGATCAAGATTCTGATCAGAAACAAACCGAATTGTTGCCGCTTCAGGAACGCCATCCTGCGATGCTGTCGCCAATGTACATGTCTGTGCTTCAGTAAGCACCTGTCGTGCTTTTGTCTTCGACGAGGGTGATGAGGATTCCTCAGTCACTATTAATGATTTTGAGAAGCTCTCTGTTGAGTGTTCTGCAAGCTCTGATATTAATCATGTTGTCCGCTGGTAGAAGTGATATTTCGTTTGCTGTCGGACATTAGCCACGGTGACACCACGTATGGTGTCAGGGATATTGCTTTTATGATACGCGGCGTCACATCTAATGCTTGGACGCGAAGATACGAATGGTGATACCAACCTGTATTGGTTAACTTTGGCACGACCTCGGAGATGACTTTTATTGAGACCGCAGATCTAAGATTATCGCCGTACTTCGCTCGATTTCCCTCAGCAACTGGATATTCCTCACCCGAGGCAGCGGTTCGGGAACTGCTGTAATCAATGGACCACCGCTGTTCCCGGGATTGATGACGGCGTCCATTTGAACGATGTCGGGAATTGCAAATTTCCCTGATGTTGGCATAGAGCGATCGACACCTGAAACGACACCGGTCGTGACTGACCCATCCAAACCGAGTGGGTTCCCAAGTGCTGCAACAGGTTGAGGTGGTTGCGGATATGCTACGTACTCAGCGATTTGTAGTTGTGTCTGCTGGACTATCTTTAATCAGTGAGAGAATCCCGCCGTTTACCACGGGCGTGAATCAAGTTACTCGTGATGTGGATAACTGCAAGATCAATATAAAGATCACTTCCGACGATAGTTCCAGTCTCCCAGCTTCCATCATGAAATCGAATATTGACACTGACATTGATAGGACCGATCATCAATAGACAACTGACTCCTCGCGGCGTGTCTGATCAAGTAAATGAACTGCATAGGGGCAGAAATAAATACACATACATGCGCGCAGACCAGTAATACTAGATGCCGGTTATACGTCCGCTCACCGACAATAACAGCAAGATGAGTGAAGTTACTTCGCTTATTACATCACATTTCGCTGATGATTGGTCGTACGATGTCCCAGTGAATAACGAGAGTGATGGGACCTTTGTTCGAGTCGCAGAGAAGAACAATGATCCAGTTGGTGTGATGGCACTCACGATATATACGTCAAAAGAACAACTGCGAGACGCTATGCACCTCATCGATACAGTTGAACCGATTCCACCCGGATCTCAGTATGGATTTATTCATGCAGGATATGTCGACCCTGAGCGGACCGGTGAAGGAATTGGAAGCTCTCTGATCGAGCGATTACACGATATCGGTGACTCACGAGATGTCGATCATTTCGTTGCTGACGCGTGGTTTCATGGTGGTCCTGACTCCCCAGCACAATTACTCACGACGCATGAGTATGATATCTTGCATACCCACTCCATCGCTGGACATACTGATGGACCTTGTCCGAAATGTGGAAGCTCATGTGTATGCGAAGCAGCACTTGCCGTACGTTCGGTCCATACAAAGTGAGCTATCACGCGTTCTATACCAGATTAATTAATCACAGTGAAAAGCACACGCTCAGATTCACAGATTCACAGAGTCACAGGACGGATACCACGGGCTTGACCGCGAGCGGTTTACTCAGATGTCACTCTTCGCTCGAACGAGTTGGGTGCAACGTGCCACATTACCTGTTCAATATCATTCAAGCAGACACTTTGGATGAACTCACTTTTCGTACGATATGTTATTTTGAATCCCCAGGTGTCTTGATTGATATACTGTGTTTGATTGATTTGGAAAATCGCCTGATCATCATGTATCGTTGATATTGTTTCAAATGTCTCTCGTGCTGCTGAGTGATGCTCTTCCTCAGAGATATTGAGTTTGACTCTGAGCGGTCTCATGCGGTTATTAAAGTGTGCTCTATAAAATATGTACTGAGATTGATTCGTATTAAGTATAAAGAGCAAGGAGAATACCTGACCCTTTGATGCTCCTGAAAACTTATTGAGGAATTCAATCCAAAATCTTGTTATAGAGTAGCTACTGGTACTGTTGTGTAGGACCGATAGTTCAAAATGTTTCACGGAGTACTACAGGGTCAGGATGAATCCGACACTACCCTATATCAATCATCATTCGATTGTACGACTGGATATATAACGCCTCAATCGAACATTTAGTATAAAATCTACATGATTTATTATAGACGTATTCCGTGATGCACATCCACCGAACCCACCGAGCGAAAATCCTTAATCACAGCCAAGTGGCTGAGATGCTCGACAGGCACGGTTGAAGTGTATCGAAATTCCGGAACATTATCAGACCTAGTAGCTCACAGAAGAAGTGGGTGCTTGAGTAGACATGCATCAGTCACAATAGTTCTCTCGCATCGACTTAGTGAATTAGTTCACCCAGAAGTTTGTTGAATCACTAGGGTCTCGTTCGCACACCAGAAATCTCCGATTTCTGAGGGCGTCTTCAGGCCTGTCTTTTACACATAAGTTCGTGGAGTCGTAACCGGACGTGTCAGACACTGTCAGAGATATTTTGAACTCAGCAAATCGAGGCGAGAAGCGATTCAGACAGTGATACCGGCTGTGGGGGTGACGGAACGCCGGTAATCAACTCCACTACAATTGTTCCAAAGAGGTGTTGAAACTGTAGATACCGAGAATTTCAGTCGTGCTCGCCGATCCCGTTCCGCTAAAATCCTGACTCGAGTTGTGGGTAAGAGACAGGTCTTCAGGCGCGGGAGGATGTCAACTGATGATCTTACGACTCAGAATTGGTCGATAACGCTACTCGGACTGACAAACGTCATATACGAATCTGAGAGAACAATTCCATAAGCATTCCACAAGCGTTCAGTACGGAGAGTCGATATTTCTCAGTCGTCTGGTGTTCATTTTAGCTAAGTACATTAGGGTTGTCTTGATCAAGTGGGTCTTCAATATCACCGATGATTGTTTCCAGTAGATCGGTGACGGTCACCAACCCGGTGACCTCACCGTCTTCAATGACGAGCCCCATCTCTTGTTGTTCTGTCTGGAATTGGTCAATCGCATCGCTCACATCGGTATCGGGCGATAGTGTCATTGTCGGTGCTGCAAGTTCAATTAATGCATCATTATCATTAGACAGTTGCTCACGATGACTAAACAAAGCTGGGCTATAGACAATACCATGGAAGTCGCTCAATTCCCCACCGATTAGTGGATACCGTGTATGCGGATACTCTTCGAGCTTCTGGAAGTTCGATTCAGGGGAATCCTCAGTTGACAGGCTTATGATGTCATCAGCGGAAATCATAATTTCTCTCACCGACTGTTCGCCGATTGTCAACGCATTCATGATCTCCTCACGACGATCCGCAGGTAGTTCGCCCTGTTCAAGTACTGATCCAAGCCGGGTTCGGAGGTCAGCACGAGTTTCGATGACTTCTTTTTCGGTTTCTGTCCATGCTTGGGTCATCTCGATCCCAAACAGACCGAGTGTTCCCTTCGCAACCGAGTCGCCAACCCAGATGGCTGGAGCGAGTATCTTTGCAAACCAGTACAGTACCCGTGCCCCATATTGCGCAACCTGTTTGGAGCGCTCGACACCGAGATACGTGGGCGTCTGCTCTCCATGTGTCAGGTGGACCAAATTGATGATGAGGAATCCAAGCAGCGAACCAGCCCCGACTGATGCGAGCGTAGTGTTCTCGAATACGGGTTCGATCAGAGCCGCTAATCCAGGCTCGGCAATAATCCCAAGCGCAATACTCGTTGCGGAGATCCAAACCTGACAGGTAGTCAGATAAAACTCCAAATCATTGGTCATCTCCCAAGCGAGTTCAAGTCCGGGTGTGTCGAACTCTGATTTGGGGTACTGTCTGACACGGGTTAATGCAAACTCAATTGCGACAAAGTAGGCGTTCACCAAAATAAGAATGATACCACCGAAAATCCGTAATCCAATCTCGAGCGGTTCCATCATTGAATTGTAACAATAGTAGACGGAAATAGCTTTGATATTAAATAAATGATAAGATAAAATAAACAGAGTCTATGATGTTCTTTTCGGACGCCAAGCCACCGCACATGTCTCAGGAAGACTCGATGGTACCCATCAAATCAGCAATTGATTCAACGATTTTATTCGGTCGATATGCATACTCCGATACGTCTTGGCGGTTGGTTGATCCCGTTAATACAAGATACGTAATTAGACCAGCCTCAATGCCGGCTACCACATCCGTATCCATTCGATCACCGACCATCGCCGTAGATTTCGAGTGGGCTCCAAGTCGGTTCAACGCACTACGAATCATAATTGGATTGGGTTTCCCAACGAAGTATGGGTTCTTGCCAGTGGCCTCCGTGATGAGGGCGGCAACGGAGCCAGTGGCTGGAAGCGGACCCTCAGCCGAAGGAGCCGTCGCGTCTGGGTTTGTCACGATGAATCGCGCACCCTGGTTAACCAGCCGGACAGCCTCGGTGATGTTCTGAAATGAATATGTCCGACTCTCTCCAAGAACGACAAAATCTGGGTTAGTACTAGTAAGCGTGTAGCCCACGTCGTGAAGCGCCGTTTTCAACCCAGCCTCGCCAATTACGTACGCTGAAGCGTCCGGCATTTGATTCGAGACAAATTGTGCTGTAGCCACAGCTGAGGTCCAAATCCGGTCTTCCGGGATATTAATTCCAACTTCTGAGAGATGAGCAGCTAAATCGCGTCGTGTGTAAATTGCGTTGTTAGTTAGCACAAGGAACTGACGTTTTTGCTCTCTGAGTTGATGAATAAAATCCTCGGATCCTGGAAGAGCAGTATCGTCACGTATCAACACGCCGTCCATATCGATCAACCATGTCTCGGGTTGTTCCTCTGTATCAGACATCTTTACCGACACCTGCAGTTACTCATGCGAGTGACAAACTTCAGAGTTTATTACATGATAGAGTGTCAGTAATCCAGCCAAACGATCACTACAGCGTGCTGTTGCTCGTATCTACTCGTTTGAGACGAGAACCGACTATTATAACGCTTGTAGCGCTGGCTGCTGTGTTGAAGATCTGTATTCAATACAGCATCTTCGGGTATATGACCGATTAAGCATTTCAGCACATCACAGATCGAGAATCATCAAAAAACAAGGATCAATCAAGCATCATCTCAGATNCAAACCGCGTATCTGCGAGTCATCGATGATAATCAGCGAGATTCTCTCACGTCAGTGCTGACGGTTGTGTAAATATACGACTTATTCGGGGTGGATTCATTTATTTCGTTGGTAAATTATCATGTATGTCATCGGACTCACCGAATCAAGAGTTCACTGAGGTCGCTAATATCGATGTCCTCCGCGACAACGGACGAACAGTCGCAATGGTAGAGGGCCGCCCGGTCGCACTCTTTCATCACGAGGGTGAGGTGTACGCCCTCGACAACCGCTGTCCACATATGGGTTTCCCGCTTTCGAAAGGCAGCCTCAAGGACGGTCTACTAACGTGTGATTGGCACCACGCACGATTCGAACTTGCACAGGGGGATACACTCGACATCTGGGCTGATGATGTTCAAACGTTCCCAACCCGGGTTCAGGACGGGACTGTCTACGTCGATCCAAATCCCGAGCCAGACGTTCCCCCAGAGACACATTGGCGTAACAGACTGGCAGATGGTTTAGCGGAGAACCTCTCATTGGTCGCCGCGAAGGCTGTCATCCATCTTGACCACTACGACGAAGGATTTGTGACACCGCTCGAAACCGCAGTCGATTTTGGGACACAGTACCGCGCTGACGGCTGGGGGCGGGGCATGACGACGCTCGGTGCGATGGCGAACCTCTACGGTGATCTTGCTCACGATGAGAAACTGCGAGCGATGATCGTCGGCGTCACCGAGGTTGCAGACAACTGCGACGGCGAACCGCCCCGGTTCGAACAGTATGCGCTCGACAATGACGATCTGTCTCAATCACGACTCAAGTCCTGGTTCCGTGACACCTGTGATGTCCGCGACAGCACGGGCGCCGAGCGCTGTCTGCGCACCGCGGCGAATACTCTTGCCCGTGAGGATCTCGTTGAGATGCTTGTCGCTGCTGGGACCGACCACATCTACATGAATAACAGCCACACAGTCGATTTTATCAACAAAGCCGTTGAGACGCTGGATTATGTCGGCTGGGACCGACGTGAGGCCGTCCTTGCAACTGTGGTTGACGCAATTGCTGATGCCTCGCGTGGTGAGGAGACCAGCACATGGACCAGACCGGTTGACGTGGCTAAGATGTGTTTCGACGCTGCCGAGGACCTGCCCGAAATGGTCGCCGCTGGTGCCGGCAAAGACTGGAACCGTCCTGATGGATTCATAGAAACGCTGCTTTCCGCTGACCCACATCGCCTGGACGAAGCCCTCCGAGACGCTGTCGCCAGCGGTGCAAGCACCGAGCAACTCGCGCACGCCATTGCGGTCACCGCACTTCGACGGGTTGCCCACTTCGGCACCGGCAATGAGTTCAGTGACTGGAACACGGTTCATCACACAGTTTCGTTTGCTAATGCCGTCGACAATCTTGCACGTCGCACCAACGCCCCAGATGTCTATAAGGCCTGCTGGCAGGGTGCGATGTCGGTGTATCTCGACCGGTTTCTGAATCAACCACGGGCAAGTGTCCCTGAACCCGGTGCGGGAGCGGACGGTGACCCCGCCGAGCTACGGGAACGCCTGCTGGCAGTCTTCGACGAACAGGGTGGCGTCGACGAAGCAGCACGGGTCGTTGGCGGGCATTTTGACGCTGGCGGTGACCCCGCAGCGCTCAAACGGACGATGGGTGAGGGGCTGTTGAGAGAGGACGCCGGCTTCCACACGCTTCAGAACGTTGAGGCTGGCTTTCGACAGTTTGAATTAGCCGAGAGCGAGCGCGAACGACGACTGGCATTAATTGCGCCGGCACGTTATATGGCTGCTCACTTCCCTACCCGGCGCGAGGACGAACAGACAGTCACAATCGCGGAACGACTCTTCGAAGGTGAGAGCATCCACAAGTGCGTCAAGAACTGATACCGTTGGCACCCGATATCGATACCGCGCGGTTTGATTCCTATAATTGCGCCCTCGCATACAGGATATATCACACAGTCTTCTGTCACAATTCATCGCGGTCATCACAGATTTGCAGACAGCCAGATGTCTTTTTGTCGGTCAGTATGAAAATACCAGTAATACTATATGAAACATTTGCGGATTCACTGATATTCATTAAAACGATGTTATGATGAGAGTATATAATAATGAAAATTTCACAGCCTGGTTTGAGTAATGGCTATCCAAGTCGCGAGTGAGGAAGCGGCAGTGATAATGGCAGCGACAGCGACAGCAACAGCAACAGCGACTCCGGACATCTCGAATGAACGCGGAATTGATTCATAATTGAGACTGCAACGAAGAGTAATGTTAGTGAAATTTCGACTCAAGACACTTGCTAGTGTCACTATTCTTTGTGTTCTTCTGAGCACTGTCATCGTGGCATCTCCGCGAGCAACCGTCGTCACGACCGCACAGCAAACTGATCGTTCATACTCTCATCAAGATGGGACTGACCCAGCAGTTCAATTCGAAAACCAAACTGTTTCGACCGGTTCGACATCGGTGATCGTCTCAACTGCAACGTTCAGTGGAGACAATAACGAATAGTTCAATATTGTTGTTCATCAAGCCACCGACACCGATAGCGACAGAACAATCCAAGCCGACGAGATTGGCGCGAAAATTGGTGAATCTGTCGCAGTTGATCCTGGCACAACGACGAATATCACTGTCAATCCCAGTAAGCAGGTGGGTTCTGAGGATACTGTGAGCTAAATAACTGATACGCAGACACTAATGACGATGCTGCACACAACAGAGACAAACGACAGTGATACTATCGTGCATGCTGTTCCGGTCAAATAAAACATGGTGCCCGTGTTTGATTAGGCAGACGTAACTGTCTCCGCAGAGCAAACACCAACCGCGACACCGACCACAACAGACCCTAAAGACCCCGAGGCTCCAGGCTTTGGTCCAGTCGTCACGATTGCTGCCGTGATCACCCTCGGAATCACTGCTTGGTATCGCTCTCGTCATCAGTGATGAATTGAAATCAAACTCGACTCAGAATTGTGGTGAAACAAGAAGTAAAATTTGAATGAGAGTCATAGTTACAGTTGGATTCCCCCTTTCGTAAAGGTGAAATCCCACTCTGCTCCTCGGACGTACACCCGAACGACACCAATTGGAAGAATATAAGCCCACAGCACAACCTGTGACTCGATTGCGTCAATTCCTGTCGCAAACATCCCAGCCACGAGAATGACTGTTATCGGGACGACCACGCACAGAAGTATCATGAGAACTTCGAGAAGAGGAATCACGCCGAATCGAAGTGCTTCTGCCGGCGACCGTGTCTGATATTGTTGATTACTCACGAACTCCTGATACACACGTCTCAGTTGGGCAAGACAGATGCCACCAATTGCCATCAGTGTCGACATCGTAAGAAGCGATTGTGGAGTATTCTGAGAAAACTCAGACAGCGCCGTCAGGGGGATTAGAATCACAAAGATAAATGCAAACACAGCGTACTTTCCAGCCAATTTGAGGTTCCGAGAGTATATTGGTGGGAGCCACTGGACTGGTCGGAGTGTCCGTGGTTGCGTCTCTTCACGCCAGTGGTCACTCTCAAGAGTTTCGACAGGATCTGCTGCAAACAGCGCGACAGTTGGAAACAAGATATTGATTACGACGATTTCACTCACGTACAGGAACGCTATTTCAGTGAGACTCCACTGGAATACAGCGATTCCGACGTACAGCGCCAGATGTTCAATGACAGAAGGAAGATGATCCGAATGTAGCCGTAACGGCAGGACTTCGGCAATTCGTTCCTGCATGTTCGGGTTTTGGTATCTCATCGCACAAAATCCGGTCGCTTCGATTCTCTTTACGCACCTGGACTATCGGAGTTACAACGCTCACGTAGTCGCTCGGAAGGTGAACTTCTGGGTCAGAATACTGTGTAAATCAGCAATTCTTTGTTGATAATATCGCTTTGCGTGATGTGTTTTGAGGGAACCTGAGGGAGTCATGAAACCCACGCGTCATCCGACGCAAAGTCATTTATTGGAGATAGTCCAGGAATATATCACATGTCTATCGAAAATCTTCCTGGCTCTCTCTCATTGTTATTTGGAGGAATTATTGGGACTGCAGTCGGGCTGATTGCGATGACTAATGGAATAAAAGACGTGAACAGGTGGTGGAAAACATTCACCACAGATTCAGTGTCAATCGATGAGGCTATCGCAGCGGATGAATTGGTTCAGATCCAAGGCTCTGTTCGCGCTTTTTCGTCTCAATNGGATTCACTCCCGGGTAACGTATTGACATCACCAATCCGAAATGAGAAGTGTGTCGCATACGAGTATGTGATTAACTCTCAACTGAATGATAACTGTTCGATTGACTCTGGGGGCAACTCTCGTCCGTTCATTGTTTCTGATGAAACAGCGGAGATATTCGTTGATCCTTCCCGGGAGAGTCTGTCGCTGAATACACAGACAAAGACAGTCACAGGCGGGGAGGAGATGTTAGAACAGATTGAGAATACAGAGAGAGTTGATGTTGAGCCATCAGCCTATACAGGAGATGCAAGCAGTATCCCAAATCCTATCGAATTAATAGAGGGAACGATCAATATTAATGAGACAGTAACAATCGTTGGGAAAGCCACCCAAGCGTCAAAGGAAGTTACCGTCGATGCTAATGGAGGTGTGGATATGAACTCAGAGACAATTACAGATGTAGATGTAGACGTAGACGTAAATGCAATCATGACGCCTCAAGAACAACACTTGACAGTGATGAATGATGAGCCAAGAACCACCGCGTTGAAGACAGGCGCCCGAGGATTGTTTATTTTGATTCTTGGGCTCCCATTTGGTCTCATTGGGATAGCCGCTGTTGTGACTAGTCTCAGCAGACTCATCGGATTGGTCATGACAGTAACCCTCATTTTTACTCTCAGTGTCAAGGTCATTCCTGAACTCTAGAAGACACCCTCAAGAGGGCAGACAAATACAGATGGGTTGTAATCATTCTAGTACATCGTATCTCTATGTTGCTGTTTATAACTGGAAACGCGCGGTTATTGATTCTATCTGTGATTCCAGTGTCACCGATGGCCATATACTCACAAAGAGATGAACTGGCATTTGGTATCTCCGCGGGTGGGTATCACAGTGGTCATGAACAAAAACTGGTATTACTGAAAGGGACATTGAATGATGACATCGTCAATCACTTTTTAAGCTCATCGCGAGGCTCAAGATTCGAGAGTTCGTATAAGACTGAGACGCATATGAACAGAGGCGTCCCAAATAAAAGAATCAAAACTGGCACAGAAATAAGCCAGGGAGTGTTTCCATCACCCAATTGATAGGCTATCGACGCCAGAAGAAAGATGATAATGGAGAGGAAGTATTCAATCCGTCTCATATTCACTCAATTACGTCAGATCATTATCTCTTTTACGAGAAGCGCCGTGATTAATGTAATCTCTCATTAGTGGAATGTATCGATGATGAGTGAATGAGATGTGGGATATCCATAGTATCCGAGTCAGATTTCGGTATGACGGTCGATGAATAGTCGATAATAAACAGTCGCTTGAGCCATGCAATTGCCGACTGGGGGTCGTCAGTGACATTTCTGAGTATCTCGAATAAGATTTCTCCAAACGTACGCGGTGACCACATCAATTGAGCACCCGGCTCTCCCGACGATCACCGTCGAATAGTCGATCCTTCATCAGTTGATATTCGAGCCATATCGGAAGGTACTCCAGAGAGGTTTATGCCAATC
>P_A23_Liq_2_FmtDRAFT_1000024_pt1 | contig 34567 bp, 34 predicted proteins | sample PonA232FremontCA_FD_10599 | JGI IMG/M metagenome (IMG submission 10599) | reverse complement strand
CGTCGGCCGCGAGCCACCGCTCCAGCTGCTCGTCGCGGTCCTCGCGGCCGTGGGTCCGGACGCGCGGCCCGACGCCGGCGTCGGCGAACCGGTCGGCGAGTCGGCGGGCGATGTCGTACGAGTGGGCGTGGATCAACCCCTTCTCGTCGGGGTGGGCCGCCATCAGCCGGACGCAGAGCCGGGCGACCGACGGCGTCGTCTGATCGCGGTGGTCGTAGGTCATCTTCCCCCGAGTGGTGTCGAACAACGGCCGGTTCTCGACGGGGAAGGTGTGACCCACCTCGACGAGCGCTACGTCCGCGGGGTCCAACCCGACGCCCCGACAGAACGACCGCTTGTCGAGGATCGTCGCCGACAGCAGCGCGAACTGCTGCCCACGGTCCCAGACCGTGTGTCGCAGGTACCGCGCCGGCTCCAACGGCACCGCCGAGATCGTCCCGCCACCCCCGTCCGGCTGGTCGACGACCCAGGTGGTCGGCGACTCCGGGTCGCGGGCGTCGCGGACGAACCACGCGAGTTCGGACTTCCGTTCGGACAGCCGATCCCGGCGGGTGGCCTCGCGGGGTGACAGCTCCTGGCGCGCCCGGAGCTCCTCCAACGCCCGGTCGCAGGCACCGACGACCGACTCCGCGAACCGCACTGTCTGGGTGAGCGTGTCGTCGGCGTCCCGAACGTTCGGCACGCGCAGGTCGTCCCAGACGGGGAGTGTCCGCGGCGACAGGTCGATCGTCGCGTACATCTCTGCCCACTCCGCGAGCCCGTGGGCCTCGTCGATCACCACCACGTCGCGCTGTCGGAACAGCTCCGAGCCGGCGGTTCGCATGAAGTACGCCAGCGTCGTCGCCGCGATCTCTCGGTTGGCGGCGACCGCCCGCGCCGAGTAGTACGGACACCGGTGTTTCACCGAGCAGTCGTACCCCCGCTCTCGGGCACACGGCGCACGGTTCACCGGCGTCGTCTCCTCGCCCGGCAGGATACAGGTGTAGTTGGACTTCCCCCGGATCACCTGCAGGTCGTCCAACAACTCGTCGTCGGCCACGTCATCGAGCTGTGACACCTGCGGCGTGGTGTAGTACGCCCCCGTCGGCTCCGCCGGCTCGGCCTCCGCCGGGGTGCGTGCCGCCCCGGCGACGGCGCGGGCGAGCAACGACTTCCCGCTGCCGGTGGGCGCTCGCACGAGGACGACGTCGTTGCCGGCGGCGAACGCGTCCCGGATGTCACGCAGTGCTCGGCGCTGGTTGCCGCGGTGACTGGGGGCGGGAAACTCCGTCGGGATGCGTGACGGCTCCACCTGCGACCCATGGCGTGGCCGCGCCGAAAGGGTATTGATTAATCAACAGTCTACCGCTAACTAGAACTACTATATCCCCTGTGTCCACAAGACAAGCTAGTATTTGGAGAGTGACTGACACTGCTAAAGCTCAAACCAATCTCGGCTCTGATTACACCGGTTCCACACAACAACGACTTTGTCCGTGGACAGCCCGCTAAATAGGTAACGTGCGACCGGCGGAATCAGTCGATATCATCAGTAATTGGTAATAGCTCAGCGTGGCAAATAATAATTTAAATTACTACTGCAATAGAAATAGAGTTTGTAAATACTACAACTAATAACTATTTTATAATTATTTTGTTTGCAAAATAACTGTCCTTAATTTTGTAACTGTTAGACAGTCGAGTTATATTTATTATAACTATGTAAAATAACATTAATATATAAAGATAACTTGCTTCGATACTTTCTTATACACAGAGAATAGATAGGAGGTAGACAAGCAAAGAGTCTATCCATGCAGATTAAATATATACCAAAAAACATAATATGAAATTAATAGATGATAAATTACAACAAAAAAAAGTAACCATAGTGATATTCGTTGCTATTTCGATACTAGCGATCTTGATTAGAATTAACATAATTTCAACTTGGCCGCTAGAACATGATGAGAGCGTTCATCTACTGTTTTCGTGGCGGTTAGCTGAAATGGGCCAGTTCAGATATCACCCTTGGCGGCACGGACCACTACTCTACTACATATCTGCACTGGTCCTTCCGTTAGCCGAGTGGGGCCATCATGTTGCCCGTGGACTAGTTGTTACGCTCTCTATGAGTGCATTTCTTGGTCTTTATTGGCTAAGGAACTGGATTGGAAACAAAGGGGCGGTACTTTCGAGCCTTCTGTTTGCAGTGCACTATTATACAGCTTGGATTTCAACATATTATCGAAATGATGGGCCACTTCTTGGAGTATGGCTGTGTGGACTTGCCGTGACAGCGTTCTACATCAAGCAGCCAACAGTAAAGCGTGCTAGCGCCATTGGCATAGTTATCGCCGTAGCTTTTAGCTTGAAAGAAGTGACATTCATACTCGGATTTGCAGCAATTGTAAGTGCTATGATTTGGTATCTGTTGAACCACGGGTTTACAAAAAGTCCTATTATCCAGTACTGGAATTTGTATGCGTGGCCGCTATTACCTATTGGAGGATTCGCATTTATTCTAACTATGGGAATATTATTTACAGGTTGGCCCCCGTCGATACCACGCATTGTTGACGCACCAGCACGGTGGTTACTTGCAATTGAGTGGTGGAGTACGCCTTCAAAAATATCTCGTGCACGTATTGGGACCTTTCGATATATTAGCTTCCTATTACGAACTCCTATACTAATATTGGTAGCAATTGTAGGAGGGGCTATAGCAATAGTAAGGCGTCACCTGTTGGGAATGATACTGGCTGGAACTGGAACTTTATTTTTTGTCTTACATTCGTTTTATACAAAACAGCCTCCAAGATTTGTTGTATATATGATCACGCCGTCACTGCTGCTTGTTGGTATAGCTTGGGAAGAAATTTCTAATTCTTTTGTACCTAAAAATGTACAAAAATACGCTACATTGGCCATGGTTCTAATCGCAACTGTTAGTGCAGTGGGGCTGCCGGCACAAGCTGTTGGGGGTGAACCACCATCAGCGTACGATCGTGGCAATGGGTGGGGTCTTGATAAGAACCAATCTGAAGTGGTCGATAAAAGTATAAGTCTTGTTAGGGAGACAAATTGTGGGTTACACATAGCAAGTCCACGTGGAGGTGACGGTGCCATCAATCACAATAATGCTCGTTGGCTCTATCGAGAGGTTGGTAATCATACTCCTGGAGACATTGGATACATTAGGGATAATAATGGTCTGATTACTCATGGGCGGTGGACATCCCTTGAGAATGCTACTAGTAGCGGGCGTCGTCCTATTATACTCTCATTAAAACAACATAATGTCTCTTATAGCACAGAAGAAAAAAGATTAGACAAGTGGTGGATAATGAAGCCTGAAATAAAGTGTTAACATCTTTTACTTACGTATCAATAGAATAACAAGTAAATACAAATTAGGTGTCATCTTTGTTATATAGATGATGTCGTTGCCGGCGGCGAACGCGTCCCGGATGTCACGCAGTGCTCGGCGCTGGTTGCCGCGGTGACTGGGGGCCGGAAACTCCGTCGGGATGCGTGACGGCTCCACCTACGACTCACGGCGTGGCGGCGACGAAAGGGTGTCGCTCGTGGGACAGTCGCGCGAGTGGCTGCGGGCAGTTGTCGACTGCCTGTGGACCGATCGGCGGTAGAGAGGCGGTTGAGCCGGGTCCCGACGATCGCCTCTCCTCGATACTACTGTCTACAGTACCACAGTCGAGAGTACACGACTGTTGCCAGGCTCTCGAACCGAACTAATCCCCACGTGACCAGAGTGCCACTAGCGCCGTTCCGATCAGTGCTGTGATCGCGATCAGAACGGAGAATCCGGGGGCGGGTGCACTCGTCTCAGTCGGCTCTCGTGCCGGAGTGTCCGTCGGTGAAGGTGATCCACTCTGTGCCGGAGTGTCCGTCGATGGAGGTGATCCACTCTGTGTCGGTGTGTTAGTGCTCTCGTCACCCACGTTTATCTCCCCTGGATCTACTTCGGGAGCGATACGCGAGCCCTGATTGTCGTCTAGCTGTGTGACATTGACCTGCAGCCTGGCCGTCCCCGTGCTCTCTGCGCGTACTGTCACGGTCCCCAACCGTACGTCAGTCGCTCCCGACTGCACCTCCTCGCCGACATCGGACGCGAGGAGAACGCCCTCCGTCCCGTCGACAGACGGGTTCGCGAGCCCGAACTTGTCGTCGACCGTAACGTTGAGAATAGTCACGACAGTGGGGTCACTCGGGGCTACCGACAGATTGAATCCGGCCATCCCTCGAGGAGCCTGGGACAGCGTGACCGGAACCGTGACCGTCTCTCCGACGAGCACCTCCCGATCTGCTACCGTCACCGTCGGTGAGTCCTGCGTCGTTACTTCACCCGACACCGATGCCTGCGTGGTGACAGGTGCGACTGTCGCCACTGCAGGGACGGCGAGCAGGGCTGTGACGACGGCCGCTGTTAGAATCGTATGAAGACAGCTTTTGAAACTACACGACGCGAGAAAAGTACTCTGTTCCGATGAGCTAGTCATATCTGTCGTGGCACCTGAATAGTCTATTCTGATGGGCTGGTGATATCTGTTGTGACATCGGGCAGTCGGACTCGATTAGCCGATCTCGTTGAACAACGTGTTCACGTCGTCGAAGTCGATCCGTCCGTTGTCGTTGAAGTCGAACGCATCGGCGTTCTCCTGTAGGTCTGACGACCGGAGATTGTCGAAGAGTGTATTGACGTCGTCGAAGTCGGTCCGACGATTCCCGTTGACATCTTCACAGACACCGTCGCCATCTGGGTCGGTGGTGCGGACTCCCTCGACGGTGGGACAGCCCTGTGTCGTCGCGAGTTGTCCGCAGTCTCGGTCTAACAGTAGGTCGACACGCCGACCGTCGTCGTCGTCGACTACCGTATCGACGAGTTCGACTGTTCCCTCTCCGGTGTCCGTCCCACGGACCGTCACTTGTGCCAGCAGGAGTTGTCCGTCCGACTGATCGAAGGTATTTTGCCCGTCAGAGGCACGGATCTGAACGTTCTGTCCACTGATCGAGCCGCTACTCGGGGCTAGTTCTGAGTTCGCTGCTACGTCGACTGGTGTCACGTTGTCCGGGAACTGGAGTTCGATATCGGCTCCGGCGAACCCTTCCGAGCTGTCGAACGAACTGATCACGACTGGGAGAGAGACGGACTCGCCCTCGCCGACAGAAGTGTTCTCCACACAGAGGAGAGCCTGAAGATCTGTCGGCGTTTGCCTGTCGGCTCGTTCGAGGCTGAGACTGTACTCGAGGAGACTGTCTTCGGAGTAGGTAGTCGCGACAATGGTGTACGTCCCGCTCGTCAGTGGACCGATCTCACTGATCTGGGAGTTGAGATCACCGTCGTAGTCGTCGTTCTCTGCAATCTCCTGGCCAGTGGGGTCCAACAGGATCAGACGCGTGTCACCCCCGCTCTCCATCGTAACTGTGACGACGTCACCCTCCGAGGCCTCGAACTCGACCGGCTCGTAGTGACCGTAGTACCCGGTCGGATCTGTCGAATCGACCTCTCCAGATCTCGTCTGACCGTACGAGATCGACCGGAGATCCGCCGTCTGTGTCCCCGTCTGTTCGAGGCTGAGGTTGTACTCGAGGAGGCTGTCTTCGGTGTACGTGGTCGCAACTATGGTGTACGTCCCGCTCGTCAGTGGCCCGACCCGGTCAATCTGGGAGTTGAGACCACCGCCGTAGTCGTCGTTCTCGGCAACTACCTGACCCGTCGGGTCTAACAGAATCAGACGCGTGTCACCCCCACTCTCCATGGTAGCTGTGACGACGTCACCCTCCGAGGCCTCGAACTCGACTGGCTCGTAGTGACCGTAGTACCCAGTCGGATCTGTCGAATCGATCTCTCCAAATCTCGTCTGGCCGTACGAGATCGACCGCAGGTCCGCCCCCTGTGTGGGTGTCTGTGTCCCCGTCTGTTCGAGGCTGAGGTTGTACTCGAGGAGACTGTCTTCGGAGTACGTAGTCGCAATTATGGTGTACGTCCCGCTCGTCAGTGGCCCGATCCGGTCGATCTGGGAGTTGAAATCGCCGTCGTAGTCGTCGTTCTCTGCAATCTCCTGGCCAGTGGGGTCTAACAGAATCAGACGTGTGTCACCCCCACTCTCCATGGTAACTGTGACGACATCACCCTCCGAGGCCTCGAACTCGACTGGCTCGTAGTGACCGTAGTACCCGGTCGGATCTGTCGAATCGATCTCTCCAGATCTCGTCTGACCGTACGAGATCGACCGGAGGTTCTGAACCCCACGCACCGTCTCACTCGCAGCCACCGTTCCTACCAGCCCCATCGCCGTTGCCCCGAGAAAACTCCTCCGTGTCGAGTCGTCCCTCATACGCTCCTTCTGTACTCGTTTTTTGTTTATATAGTTACTGGAATTGGGAGTTATTCAATGTGGAATAAAAAGGCTAAGCATAAGGTGTCACTGAGGGCCACTAACACCCGATACGATTATTCCACGAAGGGTACCCACGGTGACACTCACAGTCAGCTGACGGGCCACACCGAAGCCGTTGTTGGAGTGGGCCACAGTGGCTGACGACTTCGTCGTAGCGTCCGGTGTTGGCAGCGTCAGTGTCGAAGAGTCGGCGACAACGAGTAGTTGTACCTGACCCACGGTGGGAACGCTAGCGAGAGACGGTCCACACCCAGAGACAGGCCCAGACGAGTAGTTATCGGGAGAACGGCCACCCCGCGTCACTCGTGTCGGTTCTCTTAGAAACTCCAGACCTTCGCCGACTCAACTTTTAGCTGCTCCCGTGAGGCAGACGACCGACTCTCGACGGACAGCGTGACTCCACACACAGCGACACTCGGGTGTGTGACGAGTCGGGCCGCCCCACCCGTTCGGGCCGTGAGCGGCTCGACTACCGTCCGAGGCGACCCGGACCGCCTCGAATCTGGCGTTCCAGTGACCTACTCGGGTACCCGACTCGGGCGGACGTGTGCAACGAGCTACCCACTGGGGTCACCGTCGCCGACGAGTGAGCCGTCTCGACCGCCTCACTCCTCGACTAACGCCTCCACGAGCGAGGCCGCCGAGTAGCTCTGGAGCGGGCGACTGGTGTCGCGCTCGTGGGCGACGACGAACGTGGAGTTCGTCCGGTCGACGTGATCGAGCGCCTCGAAGTCGGAGATCAGCCGTTCGACGTCGTCGCTGTCGGGCAGCCGGGCGATCACGACGAAGTCCGTCTCCCCCATCGTGAAGAACACCTTCGTCACCCCCTCGACGCCGGAGATCTCCTCGCCCATCGCCTCGTGGCCGTCGTCGTAGCTGGTCAACACCTCCAACACGACCGTCACACCCAGCCCCAGTTCGTCGAGGTCGAGATCGTACAGGTCGTTCTCGATCACGCCCGCCTCCCGGAGGTTGTTGAGGCGGTAGTGGATCGTCGACACCGGAATCCCGGTCTCGTCGCTCACGCGTTCGATACTCCCCGTCTCCAGATCCGAGATCGCTTTCAGGATCTCGACATCTCGTTCGTCCACGAGTCGGTGAACGAACCCGCTCCTTGTAGTTCGTTCCAACTCGGCCGAGAACACGTAAGCAGAGTTGGATGTCTTCCGGCTTCTCGCCGATCCGCGCAGAGGCTTGCAGGTTGGAGAGATGGCTTACAGTTGAGACTGTTATTCGGATTAGATTCGAATATGAGCGGAGAGTCACAGACGAGTGTGGAAGCGAGTGTCCTCCTGCCGTTCGCGGTGTTGGCGTTGGCGTGGGGTGGGAGCTTCGTCGGGATCGAGGTGGCAGTCGAACACGCGCCGCCGTTGTTGCTCGCCGGGCTGCGGTACGCCGTCGCGGCGGCGGTGGTGGTGCCGTACGCCCTCCTCACCGAGTCGCGACTCCTCCCCCGGAGCCGGGAGGATCTGGGTGCGGCGGCGGCGGCAGCGGTGTTCACCATCGCCGGCTACCAGGCGTTCCTGTTCGTCGGGACGCAGTACGTCCCCGGAAGCGTCGCGAGTGTCGTCGTCTCCACGTCGCCGGTCGTGACCGCGGTGTTGGCCGGCGTGTTGTTGGAGGAGTCGACGGACCTCGCGGACGCGGTCGGGTTCGTCCTCGGGTTGGTCGGTGTCGTGCTGGTCGCACAGCCGGACCCCGGCAGTCTCGGTGGGACGACACTGGGCGTCGCGTTGGTGTTCGTCGGCTCCGTCTCCTTCGCGGTCGGTGCCGTCGGGACACGGTCGTTCGAGCCGGAGCTCCCGACCGTCGCCGTCCAGGCGTGGGCGATGGTCGGCGGGAGTGCCGCCCTCCTGATCGGTTCCCGACTCCGTGGTGAGGCGGTGCCGGCACCGTCCGCGATCCCGGCCGAGGCGGTGATCGCGTTCGGCTACGTGGCGTTGGTCGCCGGCGCGCTCGGCTACCTGTTGTACTTCCGGCTGCTGGCGACGGCGGGCGCGACGGAGACGACGCTGGTGTCGTACTTCGAGCCGGTGGTGGCCGCCGGGGTCGCGGCGCTCTTCCTCGGCCAGCCGATCACGGTGCCGACCGCCGCCGGCTTCCTGGCGGTCGTCGGCGGGTTCGCGGTGATCGAGCGCGGCCGACTGGTGCGGATCGTCGACCGCCGACTGGCGATCACACTCTCCGGCGCGACCGACCACTGACTGCGACCGTCACGCGGTGACACTGTCCGTTCCGACGCCGTCGGAGAACCGCTACCCCTAACTCTGCGCCGCCGCAACGACAGACGATGACCGACCAGTCGGCCGTCGATCACGACCTCTACCGGCGGACGAAGGCGTTGTTGGAACCGGGCGAGGTCGAACTGATCGGCTGTATCGTCCACACGGATCTCGGGGGCGACGAGGATCTCGAGATGCAGGAACTCGTCGTGGAGATCAACGACGTGATCGCCGACCACGCCGACGTCGGCGAGACGTTCGTCTACGCCGGCAACGACGACACGGACTTCTCCTCGAACCAGTACCAGGGGCTGACCGTCGACGACGAGTCGTTCGTCTGGGAGAGCCAACACCTGCTGCGAGACGGGAGCTTCGATCTGGTGTTCTACTACGAGGCGGGTGTCGACCAGGCGGAGATCGTCGCCGACGTGGAGGCGTTGGGACCGGACGTGACCCCCGTCCCCGACGCGAACGTCGAGGCGGCACTCGAGTAGCCATGTCGCGAGCGGGACCGTCACGAGTCGCCGTGTGGTGAGCGTGCAACCGGCAGGCGGTGGCGGGTCGTGCGGGGAACGCGACGCTTATGTCTGTCACGACCAGTGTTCGGGTATGAACACCGCGGAGTCGGACGTGAGTCTCTCGACGCTCGACCGAGCGGTCGTCAACGCCTTCCAGGGGGGGTTCCCGGTCGTCGCTGACCCGTGGGAGCCGGCGGCGGCCGCGTTGCGCGAACGCGGCGTCGAGACGACCGCCGACGAGCTGTCGACGACGGTTCGGGACCTCGACGAGTCGGGTGTTCTCTCCCGGTTCGGTGCGTTGGTGAACGCCGAGGAGATCGGCGGGACGGCGACGCTCGTCGCCACGCACGCCCCCGAAGAGCGGTTCGACGAGGTGGTCGAGACGATCAACGACCACCGCGAGGTGGCCCACAACTACGAACGGGAACACCCACACCTGAACGTCTGGTTCGTGTTGTCGGTCGCCGACGAGGACCGCGTGCCGGAGGTGCTCGCGGAGATCGAGTCCGAGACCGGCCAGGAGACGTACAACATGCCCAAACGAGAGGAGTTCCACGTCGGCGCGAAGTTCCTCCTCGACGGGCCGGTACCGAACGGCGGCGTCGACTGTTCCGACGCCGGACCGCCGGTCGACCCGACCGACCGGCAGTCATTGACTCCGCGGGAACGCGATCTCGTCGTCGAGGTGCAGGGTGGGCTGCCGATCACCCGGACCCCGTACGCGGACGTGGCCGACGCGATCGGGCAGCCGACCGACTGGGTCGTCGAGACGATCAAACGGTTCGAACGCGAGGAGAAGGTGCGCCGGGTGGGCGTGATCCCCAACCACTACGCGCTGGGCTACTCCGAGAACGGGATGACCGTCTGGGACGTACCGGACGACCGACTCGCCGAGGTCGGGCCGGCGGTCGCCGAACTGGGGTTCGTCACCCACTGTTACCACCGACCGCGCCACGAGGGTGTGTGGGAGTACAACTTCTTCGCGATGACACACGGCCGCGACGAGGCGGAGAGCGAGCGTCGCATCCAGCAGGTGCGGGACGTGATGGCCGACCACTGGGACGTCGAAGACGACGACTGGGACACGTTGTTCTCGACACAGATCCTGAAGAAGACGGGGATCAGGCTCGACGAACGGGCCGACGCACACACGGAGTCGGCCGACGCCGCCTCCTCGCAGCACTGACCGTGATCCCGTTGCTCCACGACTTCGACGGCGAGCGCGTGTTGGTGGTCGGCGGGGGGAGCGTCGGCGCTCGGAAGGCCCGGACGTTCGCCCGCGAGGCCGAGACGATCGTCGTGAGCCCCGCGTTCGCGGACGACTCTTTCGGCGACGCGAGTCTGGTGCGTGCCGCGCCGTCCCCGGCGGACCTGTCCGACTGGGTCGACCGTGTCGATCCGGCGTTGGTGGTCGCCGCGACGGACGACACGGCGATCAACGACGCCGCGGCGACCGCGGCTCGCGACCACGGCGCACTGCTCAACCGCGCCGACCGGTCGGGGAGCCGCGACGCAGACAGTGTCGTCGTCCCGGCGACGATCCGTGACGACCCCGTGGTCGCGGCGTTGGCGACCGGCGGCACCGCGCCCGCCCTGTCGCGGTACCTCCGGCGGCGGTTGGCCGACGAGATCGACGGTGCCGGTGCGATGGCGGAGTTGTTGGGCGAGATCCGGACGGAGCTCAAGGCCGACGAACCGGATCCAGACCGCCGCCGCCGGGCGATTCGGCGCGTGGTGGACTCCGAGACCGTTTGGAAGGACTTAGGTACGGACTCCGCGAAGGCACGACGAGAGGCAGCCCGGATCGTCCGGGAGGTGACAGAATGAGTGACACGAGTGTCGTCGCCGGTGTCAGCGTCGCACACGACAGCGCTACGGTCGACCAGATCGAGGCGACCGGTGGCCCGGACGACCAGACGATCGTCGAGGGGTTGCTCGCCACCCCGGGTGTCGAGGAGGCGTTCGCCCTCTCGACGTGTAACCGCGCGGAGGCGTACGTCGCCGGGCCGGACGCGACGGCACTCGACGACGCGCTGTCGGGGTTCGCCGCATCGGTACCGACGGGGGTCGTCGACCGGCTCGACCACGAGGCGAGTATCCGACACCTGATGCGGGTGACCAGCGGACTGGAGTCGCTCGTGCTCGGCGAGGACCAGATCATCGGCCAGGTGCGGGACGCGGTCGCCGTCGCCCGCGAACTCGGCGGGCTCGACGGCCTGTTGGAGACGACGCTGACGAAGGCACTCCACGTCGGCGAGCGCGCCCGCACGGAGACGGCGATCAACGAGGGGACGGTGTCGATCGGCTCTGCAGCCGTCGACTTGGCCGTCGAGGCGGCCAGTGTCGCCGGCGAGTCGGTGTTGGTGGTCGGTGCCGGCGACATGGGCACCCTCGCCGCACGGGCGCTGGCAGACGCCGGTGCTGCCCGGGTGTTCGTCGCGAACCGGACGTTGTCGGCGGCCGAGCACGTCGCCCGCGAGGTGGACGCTCCTGCGGAGGCGGTGCCACTGTCGGCGGTCGACCGGACACTGCGCCGTGCGACGGTGGTCGTCACCGCGACGGACGCAGAGGGGTACGTACTCGACGCGGCCGACTTCGCACACGAGGACGTGGCGTTGTGTATCGACCTCGCCCAGCCCCGGGACGTGGCCCCCGCGGCCGAGACGACGGTCGACCTCCGCGACATCGACGACCTGGAGGCAGTGACCGCTCAGGCCCGGCAACGCCGCGCCGCGGAGGTTCGCGAGGTGGAGGCACTGATCGACGCGGAACTCGACCGACTGTTGGAGCAGTTCAAGCGAGACCGGGCAGACGACGCCGTCTCGGCGATGTACGAGGCCGCCGAACGGACCAAACGCCGCGAGTTGGAGGAGGCGGTGACGAAGTTGGAGGCGCAGGGCGGACTGACCGACGAACAACGCGAGACCGTCGCGGCACTGGCAGACTCGTTGGTCGGGCAGTTGCTCGCGGCTCCGACGAAGAGTCTCCGAGAGGCGGCCGCCGAAGACGACTGGAACACGATCCACACCGCGATGCAGTTGTTCGATCCCGAGTTCGACACTGTGCCGGACGTCGTCGGCGGTCCGCCGGCCGGTGTCGACGACGGGGACGGACCACCGCCCGCCGCCGTCGACGACGGCTCTGGCGAGCCGACGGACGGGCGACCGTACCCCGACGGGGAGTGACCGGGCCCCCGCCGGCGACTGACGAGTCTCACGACGACGACCGACGGGGTTCACCTCGGCGACAGTCTCACTCCGATACGACGTCGCTCCCGGGGAGTGGTGCGGTCGACCCGGACCGTCTGATGTAGTCTGCACCGATCCCGGCGAGCCCGGAGTCAGTCGCGGCTGCGTACTCCTTCGCGGCACCGAGGTACTGTTCGGTCACGTCCACCACCCGGCGGACGGCCGTCTCGTCGTCGTCCGCCAGGAGGTACTCGGCGGTGACGGGCGTGAGTTGGCCCTCTGTGGCGTCGTCCGCGTAGTCGTCCACGTCGTCGAGCCAGATCTGCGCGCCGACAATCGCGAGGACGATCGACCGCTCGAAGGCGGGCTCGATCTCGATGCCGGCGGCGCGGTACATCTCCACCATCCCGTGGTAGATGACCCCCACTCGACCGTACTGGGTCCGGAGGTACGGGAGGTCGCGTTCGGCCGCCGCGAACAACTCCGGCGGGTCGTCGAAGCCGGCGAACTTGTACTCAGACTCGACGGCCGCGAGTGCGTCCGTGTCACCCGCCTGCGCGTCGGTCATCAGCTCCCGGAAGTACGGGTCTCTGTCCTGGTGCGCCTCGGAGTAGTCGACGGCACTCCGGTAGTGGTCGCGGACGGCGTCGGGGAACTTCTCGAACAGCTCCTCAACCTGGTCGGCGAGCGCAGACTGTGTGAGTTCGGCGATCTGGGCGCGGTCTGTGTCGTCGACCGGGAAGCCGACGACGAAGTCCTCGTACTCCGCGTCGTTGATCGCGTCGCGTACGTCCCCGTCGATCAGCGCGACGACCACCAGCCGGGTCATCTCGCGCGCCCGGGCCAGTCGGTCGCGGGCGTGTGCCACCGCCGACACGGCCGGTGTCGGCCCCCGGAGCCGCCCGAGTGGACCCAGTAGGCCGTCGTCCAACTCCCCGGTCAGGGGGTCGAGCCGCGGTGTCGTCTCGCGGCGAATCCGGCCGAACAGGTGACTCAGCGTCAACTCCGCCGGAAGTGTCAGCTTGGTGTCGTACTCGAACGCGACCCGATCGCGGGACACGTCGAACTCGTCCGCGATCGCCCGCTCGACCGGGGTGAACGCCTCGTCGACGACACGGTCGAGGAACCGGTCGACGTAGCGTCGAAGCTCCAACGCCCCGGCGGCGAACTCGCCCGTGTCGGCGTAGTAGCCGAGCAACGCCCGCGGCGCGGTCGGCAACCGGTCGGCTCCGGCGGTGGTCGCGGCGAGTCGTCGGGTGAACGAGGGTAGAGTGGTGCCGTCGTCGGTCATCGGTCGTGTCGACGGGTGATCCGTCTCGCGTGTCGTTCCGGGACACTGGCTTTCAGTCTTGTCGTTGCGGTGCGTCGACGCGGGGGTGGTGCCGTCCGCCACAGGTCGGGCGAGATAAGTGTCCCCGCCGTCTCGTGGCCGTGTGCTCCGCTCGTCGTACACACTGGTCGACGCCGTCCACGTCGCTCTCCAGGAGTTGTCCGGCGACACGACGAACCCGGTCCCAGACTGGACACACGTCACGAAGGTGGACCCGGAACCCGACAAGCGGCTCCCAACGTTGTTCCCGGCGTACCTGGCGGCGACGGACGCCGTCTCCGTCGGCGGCTCGCAGGGCGTGACCGTCGACCACACGCACGCGACGTTCGAGGCGGTGTCGGCCGCCCCGGTGCCGGCGTTCCACGAACCCAGCGCGGCGAGTCACGTCACCCGCGAGACCCGCTCTGCGGCGGTGTTTCTGACACTCCCGGAGGTGTTGAACGGGACCAGCGAGGCGCTCGTCGGACGCCTGGGTGCGGGTGTCGCCGGCCTCCACGACGAACAGGTGCCCGGCGTAGTACGCGAGGTGTTGCCGGACACGGTCGCCGACCGGTTGTTGGCGACCACCGCCGGCGAGCGACTCGTCGACGTCCTGACCGGCTGGCTCGTCCGACAGGCAGTTTCGGAGGCGTACGTCGTCCAGAACCCCGACAGCGCCGCCGCTCGGGAGGCCGGGGTGACCGACGCCGACGTGCTCGACCCGGCGACCGCTCGGGAACGGGCGTTGGCGGCCGAACACCGCCTGGGTAGCGAGATCGTCTACTTGGAGTACTCCGGGACGTTCGGCGGCGAGGCGGCCGAGGCCACCCTCGCGGCACTCGCCGAGGCGACACAGTGGGCCCGGGTGTGGTACGGTGGTGGCGTCCGCTCGCGGGCGGCCGCCGAGCGCGTTCTCGACGCGGGTGCCGACACGGTCGTCGTCGGTGACGTGTTCCACGACGTGGCGAGCGAGGAGATCCGGCTCGCGGCGACGTACCGCGAGACGGTCGGCGATCCGTCGCCGGCGACGATCCGGTCGTGGGTGCGCGACCGGGTCGACGAGACGACGGCGGCCGCGTACCTCTCGACGGTTCCGTCGGTCGCAGATCCGACGGCGCGAGCGACGACGCTGCTGACGGCGACAGTCGTCTGTCGGCTGTGGCTGGCGGCAGCCGCGGGCGCGTGGGAGCCGCCGACGACGCCGCCGGAGCCGTGGACCGTCCCGGCGTTCGCCGACCAGTTCGCGGACGGCGCAGCGCGGTACGCACGGCAGTGTCGCCGAGCGCTCGTGGCGTCCGACGTAGATTCGAATCAGACTCCAGCGCCGTCCGACTCGGACCACGAACGGGCGCTCGCGGTCTCACTCCCACCCGTCGACATCTGACTGACCACGTCCGACGCCCGACAGACCCCGGTCGTCTCTCGGTTCACGCCGAGTGACCAGCCGGCGAGACGCGGGGCAACAGTCATGTGTGACTAGTTCTCAAACTCCGACAATGTCGGGTCCGAACGGTCCCGTCGGTGTGGCTGGTCGCATGTCTGCCCAGAGCCTGGAAGCGGGAGTCACCTCCGTCTGTCGCGCGACGGGGTGTGGTAATCCGGAACTGTTGGTCGCGGGCGCGATTCTCCTGACGGTGGTTCTGTTCGCCGCCGGCGTGACGCTCGTCCGTCTCCGTGACGCGCGCGAGGCGATCGACACGGAACACCGCCGTGCCGCCGCAGAACGCGACGCCTTCGCACAGTTCCGCCGGCGTGTCGCCCGCCTGGAGACGAGTTCGGTCTCTCCCGACGGCCTGCCCACCGGTCGGCCGTCGACTGCGAGCAGTGGCACTGCCGAGACGGCGGTCGACGGACGTGTCGGGAGGACACCCGGGGCACACGGAGAGTCACCTGCGAGCGGCCGCGGCTCCGACGACGGACTCCGAGCGGTCCGAGTGGCCTACGAGGAGACGGTGTTGGCGACACCACACCACGACACGGAGTACGGCGAGACGGTGACAGAGAGCATGGCCGCGGAGTTCTCCGGCGCGGTCGCGACCACCGTCGCCGACGGGTCGGCGCTGACACCGGCCCTGCGAGCGACCCTGTTGCGAGGGGCAGACGCCGCCGGCGAGCGCCGGGAGGCCCTGGCCTCCCGACTCGACACCGAGCGGTGCCGGCTCCGGGAGGCCACAGACGTGTTGGAGCCGGCCGCGGAGGCCGCCAGTGTCGTCAGGACGGACGAGGCCGACGTGGACGACTGTGTCGCCGCCGTCGAGCGACTCGACTGGCACGAGTCGGCGGTGCGGGATCTGATCGCCGAACGGCAACGCGAGGTCCACGCTCGGGAGTCCGAACACCCTCACTGGTTCGACTACATCTACGGCGACCTCGACACCACTCACCCGGTTCTGGCGGCCGCGACGGACACTCTCGCGACGATCGACGACACCCGGGACCGGCTCGCACGGGCCGTCGCCGACGACTGACCGTCCGGCCGCGGGCGATCGGTCTCCCGCAACCGGTCGACTCGCGCGGGGAGACGAGAGAGTGAAAAGCTACAGGTACCCCCCGACCACAGGAAGCGGTGTGACGAGCGTCAAGGAGTTCTGCGTCGCGGAGCCCGCGACGGAGACGGCCGTCGGCCGCGGACGGTTCGAGTTCACGGACGCCTACTCCGTCTTCGACTGGGGACAGATGCCGGACGAGATACCCGAGAAGGGAGCCGCGTTGTGTCTCGGCGGCGCGGCGACGTTCGAACTGTTGGAGTCGGCCGGCGTCCCGACCCACTACCGCGGTGTCGCCCGCGACCGTGGCCCCGTCCACCCGTTGTCGGACGCGACCGCCCCGCCCGACGAGATGGCGATCGAACTCGTGACCGTGCCGGAGTTGCCGTACACCGGCGACGGGCCGAACGGGTACGACTACGACGCGTTCCACGACGACGCGAGCGACAACTACCTCGTCCCGTTGGAGGTGGTGTTCCGCAACGCCGTCCCCGTCGGGTCGAGTCTCCGCGACCGGCGCGACCCCGCCGACCTCGGGCTCGACCGCGACGAGTGGCCCGACGAGCCGGTCGCCCTGCCGGAGCCGGTGGTAGAGTTCTCGACGAAGTTCGAGGAACGCGACCGCTACCTCGACCGCGCGGCCGCCGACCGGCTGGCCGGCCGGGCGAGCGTCGACCGACTCGCGGAGTTGGCGCGGACGGTCGAGGAGGTCGTGACCGAACGCGCCGCGACCGCCGGGCTCGACCACCAGGACGGGAAGATCGAGTGTTACTTCGCCGACGGCGAGGTCGGCGTCGCGGATGTCGCGGGCACGTTCGACGAGAACCGGTTCGCACACGACGGCCAACAGGTGTCGAAGGAGGTCGTCCGGCAGTTCTACCGCCGGGAACACCCCGCGTGGGTCGACGCCGTCGCGGACGCGAAGGCCCGCGCCGACGCAGAGGGGGTCGCCGACTGGCGACCGCTGTGTGACCGCGAGCCGCCCGCGCTCCCCGCGTCGGTCGTCGACCGCGTCGCGGACCTGTACGCCGCCGGTGCCGACGCCTACGCCGCCGGCGACCCCGCGGGTGACGGCTGGTTCGACGCGCCGCCGTTGTCGGAGGCGGTGGCCGCGGTCCGGGAGTTGTAGCTCAGACGCCGCTCGGCGGATCGACCCGGGGTGAGACAGTGTGACCGGCCGCCTGAACTCGGCTGTTCAGTTCCGACTCGTTGTCGGTGATGCCGTCGTCGACAGAGACGAGCAGATCGATTCCGTCGCGGTCGGCGATCTCGACCGCGTCGATCACGACGGCCACGTCGTGGTCGAGCTCGAGTCCCGAGAGCTCTGTCTCGAGATCTGGGTCGTCGAACTGGTCGTACCTCTTGTCGAGTCGGTTCCGAATCCCGTCTCGAGGGTCTGGACTTCCTGTCTTATCTCACGGAACTGTAATAGCTGTTCGACAGTGGACGCACCACTCCAGTGGCACTCGATCTGGAACCGGAAGAAACTGCGATCGTTAGGTGTCACCCGCTCGCGTCGCTCCGAGAGGTCGTACTCGGTGATGTCGGTGTCTGGATTACTCGGAATCCAGTCGAGGATATCCTCGTACACCGCATCGTGGCGGTCACACAGAGCACCGAACTCTCCGTCAACCTTGCCCCCGACCACCAGACTCTGTGTCCCGTCCTCGAACAACGACACCGTCGCCGCCGGCTCGGAGACATCGTCCCGCAGACCGTCGAGACCGAGTCGGTCTGCCATCTGGCACAACAGGAAGTCGACGAGAACCGACGTGTCGAGGTTGGCGGCCGGCATTCACCACGTGGTAGCTACTCCCGGGAGAAAGAAATTTCGTATTCTACGTCTATATCTGAATTTCTATCTTCGTCGATTGTGGGCAACAGGCCGGCGTCGGCGAGTCGGTCGCGGAGCCTGTCGTGTCGACGCTGCACCTGTTCCTCGAATCCGTCGAGCTTCTGTGTCTGCTGCACGCGCAACTCCTCCGCGTTCGGCCCCCGTGCGGTTTGGACGGACATCACGAGTGACGGGAGTCGCCACACTGTGTAGAAGAAGAACTCGGACAGTTCTCCGATTAGTCCCCATTGCTGGTCTGTCGACGGCTGCATCCGAGTGAGGCGGTCGAGTGTGCGTTCGATCAGATCCGTACCGGCAGTGACAGACTCGGTCGTGTTCGCGAGATGCTGGTCTCCCGCGAGCGCGAGGTGGAGCTTCGAGACGGCGTGTCTGAAATCCTCCTCGTCGTTCGACGATAGTAGGGGTCGTTCGTCGACTCCAAAGTCTGCGAGTGAGTGGTTCTCCTCTCGGCGACTGCTGTTGTCGTCGAGATTGGCGAGTCGCCGACGGATCTCTGTCGACGCGGAGTACGCCTCCCTGTACCCTTCTGGAGCGAACTCGTCGTAGAAGTCGTGAAGAAACTCGTGACGCTGTGTGTACCACACGTTCCGCAGTTCGTAGCCGTCGAACAACGTCTCGGAGGTGAGGTAGTCGGTGAACTGCTGTACGCGGTCGTTGTCGACCTGTGCGGTGACACCGCCAAACTCGACCCGTTCGTCGTCGAGTGACGGTTCTTCTGGACCAGTCGGGCCAGCGTCCGTGTCGTCGTATCCGACGGCCGTTTTCGTCCCGGCGATGTACCAACTGTACGTGAGATCCAGATCGAACTCGTCGACCACGAGAAACGCCAACTTCTCCTCTTCGACATCGGTGATCTCCCGTCCACGTCTCTCCAGCGTCTGATCGACCGCACGCTCGACGGCAGCGTGAACGTCTGCTCGCAGTTGCCACTCGTCTGCGAACGGCCCGCCGTCCGACGAGTGGGTCGACATCTCACCTGGTAGTACGCCCTTCTTCGGATATACCCCTTTTGTCGCTCAGCTGTCTCGACTCCGCGACACACCTGTCACCGACAACTTAGTACCGACCACGCGAACCCACAGCCGTGACAACCACCACACGCCGGTCGTTCGTCGAGTCGTTCCTCCGGTTCGACTCCGTCACCGGTTCCGAGCGGCCGGCACAGGAGTGGTTCCGAGACCGGCTCGCCGACCGCGGGCTGGAGACGTACACGTGGGAGGGTGACCCGGAACTGCTCGCCGACCACGACTCGTTCCCGGACGACCCCGCAGAGATCGACACCGCGAGTCGGCCGAACGTCGCCGGCGTCGCGACGTTCGGCGACCCCGAGGCGGGGCCGACGGTCGTCCTGAACGGCCACTGTGACGTGGTGCCGGTCGAGCGCGCGTCGTGGTCGAGCGACCCGTTCGAGCCGACGTGGGACGCGGCCGGCGAGACCCTCACCGCACGCGGGGCCGCGGACATGAAGAGCGGGCTGTCGGCGTGTCTGTTCGCCGTCGAACAGCTCCGCGAGCAGGCGGGCGACACGCTCGACGGGCGGGTGGTCGTGGAGTCTGTCGTCGACGAGGAGGCGGGTGGGAGCGGGGCGGCGACGGCAGCGCTGTCGAACCCGTACCCGTTCGAACGGGACTGTGCGATCGTCGCGGAGCCGACGGATCTCCGGCCGGTGACGGCCACCGAGGGGTCGGTGATGGTGCGACTCGGGCTGCAGGGGCGGTCGGCACACGCGGCGACCCGGTGGCGGGGGGAGTCGGTGCTCCCGCAGTTCGAACGCGTCCGGGCGGCGTTCCGCGAACTGGAGCGGGAACGTGCCGAGCGCGTCACCCACCCGTTGTACGAGCGGTTCGAGACGCCGTGGCCGGTCGTCGCCGGCACCGTCGAGGCGGGGTCGTGGGCCTCCAGTGTTCCCGCCGAACTGACCGCGGAGTTTCGACTCGGCGTCGCGCCCGGCGAGACGGTCGCCGAGGTCGAGACGGCGTTCCGCGACCGACTCGAAACTGTGGCGGCTGCCGACGACTGGTCGATCGAACCACCCACCCTCGAGCGGTTCTCCGTCCAGTTCGAGCCGGCCGTGACGCCCACCGACGCGACCGTCGTCGAGACGCTCCAGACGGCCGTCGCGGCGGCCGACGCCGACCTGCGGACGGAGCCGACGGGAGTGACGTACGGCGCAGACTCCAGACACTACGTGACAGTCGGGGTTCCGACCGTGTTGTTCGGCCCCGGAACCATCGAGGCGGCCCACTTCCCGGACGAACACGTCGCCTGGGCGGACGTCGAGACCGCGACGAGCGTTCTCGCCGACACACTCGCTCGACTGTTGCAGTGTGGTTCCAACCCACACGACAGCTAACCGAGCGAAACACGACCTGAAATTACTTCAACGGTGCGAACGAACGACTCCCCGTGCAACACGTCACAGTCGACGATCTCGACCGAGCAGCAGCGATGACAGACGCCGACCAGCGAGTGTTGACCGACGCGCTGGGGACGACGGATCTCGCGATCAACCACTACCGACTCCAGCCGGACGACCGACTCTCCGGGAGTCTCCACGCCCACGCCGACCAGGAGGAGGTGTTCGTCGTCACCGAGGGTACGGTGACGTTCTACACCGACGAGGCGGACGACGACAGCGTCACCGTCAGTGCGGGCGAGGCGGTTCGATTCGGTCGCGAGGAGTTCCAGACCGGTGTCAACGAAGACGACGAGGCGGCAGCAGTGTTCGCGTTGGGCGGCCCGCGCGACAGCGAGGAGGTACTGGTTCCGCGAGTCTGCCCGGAGTGTGGGGCCGACGCCGTCCGCGCGATTCCGAGCGACGACGGCGGGTTCGGCTTCGTCTGCCCCGACTGCGGCGAGGACGGCGACGACGTCGACACCCTCGAGAACGGGATGGTCGGGATCGGTCCCTGAGAGCCCCGTCTCGGCTCGGCGCGGCCTCGGCGTTCACTCGCGACCCGGTACGGATTTTTCGGCCGCAGAGCGAACACTGAAGCCGGACGCACCGGTACGCAGTCACGTGATACCACCAGTCGCCAGCAACTTCGTCGCCGGGGAGGGTCCGGCGACGGCGTTCGACCACACGCGACGCGCCAACGAGGACGGCGTGGCGGTGATCCTCAACCTCCTGGGTGAACACTACCACGACCGCGCCCCGGCAGACGCGGACGCGGCGGCGTACGAACGACTCGTCGCGGATCTGGGTGCCAGCGACCTCGACGGCTGCGTGTCGGTGAAACCCTCGCAACTGGGGATCGACGTCGGTCCCGACGTGTTCACCGAGAACTACCGTCGGATCGTCGAAGCGGGCGACGAACACGACGTGTTCGTCTGGTGTGATATGGAGGACGCGACGACGACGGACACGACGCTGGACGCCTTCGAGACACTCGCGACCGAGTACGACGGCGGTGTCGGGCTGTGTGTCCAGGCGAACCTCCGGCGCACCCGCGCGGACTTAGAACGGCTCGCCGACGTACCGGGGAAGATCCGGCTCGTGAAGGGTGCCTACGAGGAAGACGAGGAGATCGCCTACACGGAGAAGGCCGCGGTGAACGAGGCGTACCGCGAGGACCTGGCGTACCTGTTCAAACACCGGGACGGGGGGGTCGGCGTCGGCAGCCACGATCCGGAGATGATCGCGTACGCACAGGAACTCAAGGCGCGCCACGGGACCGACTTCGAGATCCAGATGCTGATGGGCGTCCGCGAGAACGCACAGCGCCGGCTCGCGGCCGAGGGCCACCGGGTGTGGCAGTACGCCCCGTACGGCGGCAAGTGGGTCTCGTACTTCTACCGACGGGTACGGGAACGCAAGGAGAACCTCACGTTCGCCGCCCGCGCGGTGCTGGGTGTCTGAGGTGGCCGGCCGTCTGTTCCTCACCGTGCGATGTGAAAGTACTGAATACCCTGCGGCTGCAACCGACTGGTAGAGCCGATGACAACGTGGAAGCGCGACTTCGCCAGCGGGCTGGTCGTCATCGTCCCCGTCCTGGTGATCGTCTTCGTCGTCAGCTGGGTGTACACCCGGCTCTCCAGCATCGGCGTTCCGGCGATCGAGGGCATCCCGTTGTGGGTACCGGCGGAGCTGGTGCAGGTGGTGGTCGCGCTCGTCGTGTTCGTGTTGCTCGTCTTCTCTGCGGGCTACCTCATGCGGACGACCGCCGGCCGCGTGTTGGAGGGTGTGATCGACGACACGATCAACCGCGTCCCCGTGTTGCGGGTGTTGTACAACGCCTCGAAGCTGGCCGTCGAGACCGCCCTCACCGGGACGGACGAACTCCAGACCCCGGTGAAGATCGAGCCGTGGCCGGGAATGCGGATGACTGCGTTCAAAACCGGACAGAAGACTGCCGACGGCCGAGAGACGGTGTTTCTCCCGACTGCTCCGAACATCACCACCGGCTTCGTCATCGAGGTCGAACCCGAAGACATCACAGAGACGGACGAACGCGTCGAAGAGGCGCTGACCCGCGTGTTGTCTGCCGGATTCGGCGAACAGGACACTGGCGTCCCGATCGACGTCGAGGACGCACAGAACGCGACCGACCCCTCGCCGACGGACGTAGACGTGAACGTGACCGAGCAGACAGCCGACGACGCGACCGACGACTGACCCGACGCCGACCCCGGTCACCCGTCGTGACCGAACGGGTCAAGACGACGGCGCTGCTCCCCGGCTGTATGTCAGACGAGCCGACGCCCTTGGACGAGAGACACACCGAGCTCCTCTCGACGTTCATCGACTCACACGGGTTCCTCTCGTGGCTGAACCTGGAGGTCACCGAGCTGGAACGCGGACGAGTGGTGTTGTCGGTGCCGTACGACGAGAAGCTGGTCAACCCCGGCTCCCCGGTGGGGTCGATCCACGGCGGCGTCGCGGCGTCGCTGATCGACACCGCCTCGGGGTTCGCGCTGCGGTCGACGTTCGACGACCCGACGACCGGGTCGCTTGCCACGACGGACCTCAACGTCACGTACCTCCGCCCGGCGACGGCCGACCTGCGGGTCGAGGCCGAGGTGTTGCGCGCCGGTGACTCGATGGGGTTCACCGACACGCTCGTCACCAGCGCCGCCCCCGACGGCGAGACGAAGGAGGTCGCCGTCGGTCGCACCTCCTACAGACTGTTCCGCTGATCTCTCGCGGTCGCGAGCACGGCCGTTCTCGTCGGGACGACAGCCGCCGGCTCCGGCGTCGTGACGGCGGTCACTCCTCGTCGTCGTCGACCGAGACGACTCCACCGACGGCCCGTTCGACGATCACGCTGGGGACGTCTCCGGGCGTGGTGAGCTTCTGTGGGAGCACCACCATCAGCGCCGCGAGCACGACGAACCCGGCACCGAACAGAGGGTCACCCCCGATCGCGCGCTCGATCCCGTAGCCGGCGACCGGGAGCGCGAAGACGAGCATCCCGACTGTCCCGACCATGTCGAGGATCCCGAGTTGCACACCACCCAGTTGGCCACCCCGGGACAAAACACCCCCGGAGGCCGCCCTCTCACGTCTCCTCGGCCGGCCGGAACCGGTCGGGGTCGAGCCCGGCCGTCCCCGCGACGAGACGTTCCTTCTCGCCTCGCGACAACGACTTCACCTCGTGTTCTCGCGAGAGTGCGGCCCCACGGGAGTCGTGACGCTCGACGTGGACCAACGTCACTGGCGTCCGACCGCGGGTGTACTTGGCCCCCTCGCCGGCGTCGTGTTCCGCGACCCGGCGGCTGGGGTCGGTGGTGTAACCGGTGTAGAGGCTGCCGTCGGCACACGACAACAGGTAGACGTAGTGGTCACTCACGGTTCAGTCGTGATCGTCGACTCACTCGTCGGTATCGGTGCGGGAGCGGCCCGCGGTGGGCCGTCGTCGTGTGACGCGACCGTCTGCCGGCTCGCCGCGAGCGGCGTCGGCGCGAACGACCCCGTCTCGGTCGATTCCGCTCACTCGTTCGGGCGGCTCCGTGCCCGTGCGGCTTCGGCGATCCCCGCGTTGGCAGAACAGGACGGACAGGCGTGTAGTCGCCCTCGTTCGTCGCTGAACACACGCGCGAAGCGGTCGGACACGTGCGATCCACAGTGGTCACAGCGTGGCATGGTCGGCTGGCGTCTGCCGTGGTGTGTGGTACGTGACGACGACACAAATACCCTCGCCACGGGCGGGTCCCGCCGAGTGGGAACGGCCGCAGACTCACTGTCGTGCGATCAGCGCGGCCTGCGTCCCGGCGACGAAGCCGGCGTCGACGTTCACCACCGACAACACGGTACACGACTGGAGCAGTCCGAGCAGTGCCGCCCGTCCGTCGCCGCCGGCACCGTACCCCGTCGACACCGGCAGTCCAACCACCGGCGTGTCGAGCCGTCCGGCGATCACCGTCGGGAGCGCCCCCTCCCGCCCGGCCGCGACGACGACTGCGTCCGCCTCTCGCAGCGCCGGCACCACGTCTAACGCGCGGTCGAGGTTCGCGACCCCAACGTCGTCGTAGCGCTCTACCGTCGGGCCGGCCTCGCGGGCGATCACTGCTGCCTCGCCGGCCGCGTGGGCGTCCGCCAGCCCCGCCGCGACGACCGCCACTGTCCCGTCGACCGACGGGAGTTCGAACCCGGGCCCGTGGACCACGAGCGTCCGGGCGCGATCGTCCCGGTCGACTGTCGCCTCGGGGTGTCGCTCCTGCACGGTCGTCGCTACCCGAGCAGCCGCGTCGTCGTCGATCCTCGTGACCACGGCGCGACCCGTCGTCTCGACTGCTCGCTCTGCCACTGCGGCCACCTCGCTCGTGGTCTTCCCCGCCGCGAGAATCCCCTCCGGGACGCCGCGTCGTCCCTCGCGTGCGGTGTCGAACCGGGCCCCGCGGTCTCCGTCGGTGATGGTCGTGTACCCTCTGAGCCGTGCCTCCGCCTCGGCGGGCGTCAGCTCTCCGGCCGCGACGGCCGCCAGCGTCTCGCGCATACCCGCTCTCGGTGCCGCGGGGACACGTACCCGTCGGTCTCCGGCCGTCGTGAGACGGAGTCGTCCGAGTCCAAAACGACCGTGTGAGCCTGTCTCCCCCGCGGAATTTGAGAACGTTTACAAGTAGCCGACCGGTAGCGACGTGTGCATGGCGGACCACATTATCAAGGCAGCCGTCAAGGAGTACCTGGACGACAAGAACGTCGCGTCGGACTTCTACGGCGCACTCGACGACGAGGTTGCAGAGCTCCTCGACGACGCGGCACGCCGCGCAGAGGCCAACGACCGGAAGACGGTCCAGCCGCGCGACCTGTAACTGGGGACCCGTCTCCCGTTATTCGACTGCTCGAACAGTCGCACCGCCGTCTCGACCGACGACGACGGCGTCGGCGGTGTCGACGAACAACCCGTGTTCGACGACGCCCGGTAGTGCCGACAACGTCGCGGCCAGTGTGGCTGGGCCGGACACGTCGCCGAACTCGCAGTCGACGACGAGGTTGCCGTCGTCCGTGACGACCGGGCCGTCTTTCCGTTCGGCGTCGCGGAGCGCCGGCTCCCCGCCCGCTGCCCGGAGGTGTCGCAACACGGTCGCCTCCGCGCTCGGGACGACCGCGACTGGGACGGGGTGTGCGAGTGTCTCGGTGAGCTTCGTCTCGTCGACGACGACGAGGTACCGGTCGGCGGCTGCGGCGACGATCTTCTCCCGAGTGTGTGCCCCACCGCCACCCTTCACGAGCGGCGGCGACCCAGAGAGCGGCCTGTCGGATGTAGGCGTCGTGTCGTCGCCGAGCGCGACCTCGTCGGCTCCGTCGATGGCCACGTCGAGACGCGGCGTGTCTGCGAGGTCGACCAACGGGACCCCTGCGTCGTGTGCGACCGCCCGCGACTGGTGTGATGTGGTGACAGCGGTCACGTCGAGCCCGTCGGCGACACGCTCGCCGAGTGCGCGGATCGCCGCGGCGGCGGTGCTCCCCGTGCCGAGCCCGACCGTGTCGCCGTCTGCGATTGTCGCGGCGGCGCGCTCACCCGCCGCACGCTTCGCCGTCGCCGTCCCCTCCGTCGACTTCATACTCCGAGTGTGGACGCCCCGGGCGAAAAGGCTGGGACTCGCGGCGACCGTAACGACCAAACCGTCTACCCTCCCAGTAGAGGACGCGCGAGGGTGGCTGAGTCTGGCCAAAAGCGGCGGACTTAAGATCCGCTCCCGTAGGGGTCCGTGGGTTCGAATCCCTCCCCTCGCAGTCGCGACGAACGGAGTGAGGAGCGACGAGACGGGACGGGTTCGAAGCAGGGAACGAAGCGAAGCGGAGTGACCGTGGTTCGAATCCCTCCCCTCGCACTACGACCTTTTTTGCCCTCGGGTGGACGCCTGCGGCGTCCACCGCTCGGGGCAAAAATGTCGATCAAAAAAGCGCTCACTCGGTCGCTTCGCTCCCTCGCTCGCGTCTGAGTCGTAGTGCTACCGCAGGGGAGGGATTTGAGCCAGGGAACGAACTGACCGTCGTCAGACGGTGTCAAAGCCGATTAGGCAGACAGAGGGTCGGGCAGGAACGGACCCGTTCCGGTACACTCGATCGGGCAGACTATCGGGTCTCGCTCGGTCACCACGACGGCCGAGTCGGCGACGGTCTGTGCTGCGGCTGGGTCGGCTGCGGCCACGAGCGCGACGACCCCGAGCGCGGCCACGAGTAGGTGTGTGTATCGCACACCGAGACAGTTCTTCCCGTACAGAATTAATCTTTTGTGCAAAAACTGAACAGTTCTCGTGGCCCGCTCACCAGTCGACACTCAGCGTCCCGTCACCGTGTGGATCGGGGGCGATCTCCTCGTCGGTGCGGCGGTCGACGATGTGGATACACCCCACGTCTTTCTTGGCGGGACACACTTCGGCGGCCTCGATGTTGTGGTCGAGGTCCTCCTCTGCGATGTAGTAGGTGTCGGGTTTGGCCATCCCCGTGGTGATCGACATCTCCCAGGTGTCGCTCACCTCGGCGCACTTCCCGGCACCGAAACAGGCGTTGGCCTCGAAGATGATCTTGTACGGCTTCTCTGCGACCGGCGGCCCCTCCCCGCCGTACTCGTCTGCCGTCTGTACGTCGGCGTCGAGATCGCTCATCGCACCTACTACTCGCGGCCGGAACTTTCCTCTGTCGGTCCCGCCGACCCGAGGTCGTGGTGCATCTCGCGGTGCCGGATGCCGGCCTCCTCGAACGGCTCGCCGACGGCCTCGAACCCGTGTGCCCGGCAGAAGGCGACGTTGCTCGCCTGGGCGTGGACGACCAGCCGTTCACACTCCCACTCGGCGGCCGTCGAGACGAGTCGCTCCGTGAGTGCGCTCCCGTAGCCGTCGTCGCGGTACGGCGCTGCGACGGCCAACCGCTCCCCGCGGGCCCGCCCCGGCTCCGGCTCGCGGACCCTGGTCGTGCCGACCACCACGCCGTCGGCGACTGTCGCGAGTCGGTCGTCTGCCGGCGGGCCGTCGGCGACCGCGATCAGGTGGGTCGCCGTCCCGTCCCGGCCGTCGAAGTCCAACGCCCGGTCGATCCCCTGTTCGTCGACGAAGACGGCCTCCCGCACCGCGAAGGCCGCCTCGCGTTCTCGCTCGCTGGTCGCGACGCTGATCACGCTCGCCGTTCACACCGCGGACAAAAAGAGCCGCCGACCGCGCCGCTTCAGTCGCTCAGCGCTCGCGTCGGCCGCTCAACACTCGCTCCAGCCGCAACTTTCGCACGTTTTGCACCCCTCGGAGTAGTACAGCGTCATGCTGCCACAGTCGGGACACTCCGGCGACTCCCCGTTGGCGATCAGTTCTGCCACGTCGTCGGTCGCCGCCCCCGCGGCGACCCCGCCGTCCGACTCCGGTGTCGGCTCCGGAGGCGTCTCCGCCGTGGTGCTCGTCGCCGACGCACTCTCGCCGGCTGGCTCTCGGTCGATCTCGCCGAGGTTCTGTTGTTCGGGGTGGGCGCGGTCGATCTCGCCGTCGAGGTACCGACGCATCGCCGTCCCGATGGCGTCCGGAATCGACTGGATCTGCTCACCCTTGTCCCAGGCGACCTTCGGCGACCGGGTCCCCTGGAGCTCGTCGACGATCTCCGCCGGCGCGACACCCGAGCGGAGCGCCGTCGAGATTACCTTCGCCAGCGACTCGGTGAAGGAGTTGGTGAACCCGCCGGAGTGGCCGATGTTGGCGAACAGCTCGAACGGCTCGCCGGTCTGTGGGTCCTCGTTGATCGTGACGTAGATCTTCCCGTAGCCGGTCTCGATCAACTGGGTGACACCCGTCAGCGAGTCCGGCCGCGGTCGTTTCTCCGTGTAGTTCACCTGCGGCCGTTCGCTGGCCGCGAGCAACTCGTCGATCTCCGTGTCGACGGCCGCCTGTACGTCCTCGTTGTCGAGGAACGCCTCGACGCCGCCGAACACCTCGCCGATCTGTTCGACGATCGTCTCTGCGGCCTCCGTCTCGTCGGCGAACTCCGTGTTGTCCGCGCGGGTCGTGAGCACCTGCTTCGACCGCGTCCCGTCGCGGTAGTAGGTGACCCCCTTGCCGCCGTGATCGTAGATGTACTCGAACACCTCGCGGGCGTCCTCCAACGTGGAGTCGTTGGGCGCGTTGACCGTCTTCGAGATGGCGGAGTCGACACCTCTCTGACACGCGACCTGGATGCCGGCGTGGTCTCTCGCGTCGAGGTCGCCGGTGACGACGAACAGTTCGCCGATGGCGTCCGGCACCGTCTCCAACCCGTCGACACCGTCGAACTCGTTGGCGGCCATCTGGTCTTGGGCCTCCCGCTTGACCGCCTCGACGTCGAGGTCGTTCTCCTCCAACGTCCGGAGGAAGTAGTCGTCGAACTCGACGAGCATCTCGTCGCCCTGCACGTCGTCGGAGACGTTCTTGTAGTAGGCGACGTTGTAGATCGGCTCACACCCGCCGGTGGTGTTGCCGACCATCGAGGTCGTCCCGGTCGGCGCGATGGTCGTCGTGTTGTGGTTGCGCAGCGGGTAGCCGTCGGCCCACTCGTCGGCGTCCTCGCCGGTGTGGTGTTCGAACCACTCGCGGTACTCCGTCGGGTCGGCGTACTTCGAGACGTCCCACTCGGCGAAGGAACCGCGCTCCTGTGCGAGTTCGTGACTCGCCGTCTTCGACTCGTGGTTGATGTGGACCATCAACTGCTCGGCGATCTCGTTGGCCACCTCGTCGCCGTACTTGACGCCCAGTTGGATGTACAACTGCGCGAGCCCCATGATCCCGATGCCGATCTTCCGCATCTCGGCGACCGTCTCTTCGATCTCGTCGACCGGGAAGTCCGACATCGTGACGACGTTCTCCAGGAACCGGGTCCCCGTCTGGATGCGGTCGTCGAACTCCGCGAAGTCGACCGCCTCCCGGAGGAACCGGTCGACCCCGTCTTCGAGCGTGTCGAACTCGTGTTCCTCGCTCCACACCCGCCAGTCGGGCGCGCTCTCGGCCGCCAGCGTCGAGAGGTTGATGTGCCCGAGGTTACAGGCCTCGTACTCTTCGAGCGGCTGCTCGCCGCAGTTGTGAACCACGAGCCCGTTGGCGAGGAAGGAGTTCGTCTCCGGCTCGGTCAGGTCGTACACCGTCTCGTGGCCGTCGTGTTCGACGGATTCGACGGTCGCCTCGAACCGAGTACTGTAGGGACCACGGTCGTAGTTGGAGAGACGCTCGTCCAGCGCGTCGTTCTTGTAGTCGAGCAAGAAGCCGATCTCCTCACGGAACCGGAGGAGATCGTCCTTCGAGATCATGAGATCGTGATCTGCCTGTCGCTCGTACTCTGCAGTGCCACCCTTTCCGTCGGGCATCTCCTGCAGGCCGGCCTCGTGTCGCTCCTCGTAGATTTTGCTCTTGATCCCGAAGTTGAGGAGGAGCTGTTGGACACTGCCGAGCAGATCAACACTGGTACTCGTCAGCCGAACCGAGACGCCCTTCTCGACGTTACCCTGCACACCGCCATCTGCGGTGAACAACGCACGCAGGAACCCACGGGCCATCTCTTCGCTCCCGCGCATGACGGCGGCGGGCACCTGTAGCTTCTCCTCGGTCAGACCTGCTTCGGCAGCGTACTCGTACAGTCGCGTCGAACGAATCCGTTGCTCGACGGCCTGTGCCCCGCGGTAGTCGTCGCTACGAGTGATATCGTTGACTCCGACCTCGTAGTTCGCAGTGCCAGTCGGCTCACGGACGACCTCGTTCACGTCGTCCGCGAACGACTCGGACACCTCTGCGTCCTCGTCGTAGAAGTTGAGCACGGCACGCTCTTCGCCGTTCTTCAGGTGACCGTCGCCGACGAGCCAGCCGAGGACACGCCCCTCTTCGGCAGACCCGTGCTGACCGAACGCACCCTTCCGGTTCTGGATGTGAACGGTGTCGCCAGCGTCGAGTCCACCGGCCTCGGCCCAGCCGTCGTCGGTCATGACACGGTGGTCGCTGGTGAGACGGAGTTCGTACCCCTCCTCCGTCGTGAGCTTGAACACGTCCTTCTCGCCGGTCTCGTAGACGCTACTGGCCTCCTTGACCGTCTCCTCGCTCAGACGACCGTCGACGACCACGTCGGTCGCGACGCCCTGCTCGTACAGCTCTTCGGCCGTAATCAAGCCGTTCTCGGTGCTGATCAGCGTATCGCCGGTGACGCACGGGTTCGTCGCGAGAATCTGGTGGTCCGGGTGTTCCTCGACGTCGAACGAGTGCATCTCGTTGATCCGTTCGAGGTAGACGATCCCCGGCTCCCCGTTCTCGTGGGCCCCTTCGACGATGTGGTCCCAGATCTCCCGAGCGGGCACCGACAGGGTCTCGCCGACCTCGACGTGCTCGCCCAGCCCGAACATCTCGTACAGTTCTTTCGTCTCGTAGGTGGCGACGTGTGGCTCCTCCGTCCGCGGGTTGGTGAACGTGTACGGCTCGTCGTTCTTCACCGCGTCCATGAAGTCGTCGGTGATCCCCACCGAGATGTTGAAGTTCGAGAGGTGCCCCTCGACGGCGTTGCGGAGGTGTTCTGGCACCTTCCCGTCGTCGTCGATCAGCTCCCGGGCCTCCTCCAGTGCGTCCGCGAAGGAGGTGTGTGTGAAGTCGTCTGGGTCGTTCAAGCGGAGCGACCGCGCCAACGAGACATCCTTGTTCTTCGCGTGAATGAACTGGATCACGTCTGGGTGCGAGACGCGCATCACGCCCATCTGGGCACCCCGCCGGGCACCACCCTGTGCGATCGTCTCGCACATCTGGTCGAACGTCCGCATGAACGTGATCGGCCCGGAGGCGATCCCGCCGGTCGAGCCGACCGCGTCACCGTACGGTCGCAGCTTCCAGAAGGCGTACCCCATCCCACCGCCGCTCTGGAACACCTGCGCGGCCTCCTTGGCCGTCTGGTGGATGTCGTCGATGTCGTCTGCGGGCGAGTCGACGAAACACGCGCTGAGCTGTTGGAGTTCGTCTCCCGCGTTCATCAGCGTCGGCGAGTTCGGCATGAACGCCAGCCGCTCCATCTTCTCGCGGAAGTCGGCGGCCGTCTCCTGGACGTGCTGGGCGATCTCCCCGGGCAGCGTCGACACGACTGTGTCGTAGGCGAACTTGTTGACGTTCTCCTCGGTCAGCGCCGTCTCCGTCTCGTCGTCTGTCGTCGTCCCGGCACCGAACACCTCCGCAGCGAGCTCGTCACGCCGCGGGTGGTCGGGTTTCACCTGGTCGGGCGACACCGTCACCTCGGTGTCGCGCCGCTGTGCCTCGTAGACGGCCTCGGCCAGAGCGACGTTCTTCGCGACCCGTTCGAACAGTTCCTCCTGTTGTTCGGCAACGTTCCCGTCGCCGTCCTTCCGGAGGTACCGGGCCGGTAGGATGTTGTCGTACGCGTTGCTCGTCAGCCGTTCTGCCAGCGTGTCTCCCTCCGTCCGTTTGATCGGCCGCTCCAACTCCTCCGCGGTCACGTCCGGCGTGCTCATTGATCGTCCTCCTCGTCGTCTCTCCCCGTCTCCGGGTCTGTCTCCGTCGTCGAGTGTTCGCAGTGCATGGTGAAATCGGGCGGAGTATCGGTATCGGCCCCACCAGTATAAGCGGTGGGATTCCGACACGGTTGTGTTAGTTCAAGCGCGTTTGTTCTCGCGCCGTGGCTGTGGCTCTTCACCTCGCGTCGCGGCCGGCGAGTCGTCGCCGGCACACGAGTGAGTCACAGGAGCCACCCCAGTATAAACGTCGGCAAACCGCGGTGAAAGTGGTGCCGTCTGTGGGTTCGCCGTACCGGCCACCCGACGGCGTCGAGGTGACCGTGGCCACGCGGGAGGCCGACCAGAGCACAGGGGACGACGCCCGGGCGACAGAGTGTGAACGCTACAGCCAGACGATCTGTGCGTGACGCGTTCCGTCGACGGTCAACACCGTCTCCTCGTCGACGAGTCCGGCCTCGACTGCAGCCGCGACACACGCGTCGCCGACGAGGTTCGCGGTGTCCCCCTCCCGAATCCGGTCGACTGCGGCGGCCGGCGACAGTTCCTCGGCACCTTCGCCGTCGTAGAACGACTCTTCGACGGTGAGCGAGACGGCACCGTCCTCGTAGGTCTCGCCCAGACAGTCTGTGTCGGCGGCCGCGACGAGTGTCCCCTCGGCCGTCTCTCGAACCGTGACGACCACCGCCATCTACCCGTCTCCGTACTCCTCGACCATCTCGCGTTCTGCCTGCTCGCGCATCTCCTCGGCCCGCTCGGCGACCGCCTCCGCCTCCTCGTCGTCACCCAACTCCTCGAGTGCGCGCGCCTTCTCCTCCAACACGTCGGCGTTCTGGAACCCCAGTCGGATCGCGTTGTCGAACGCGTTGACCGCCTCCTCCGAGAGTCCCCGCTCGGTCATGAAGAACCCGCGGTTGTACCACGCTTCGCCGAACCGCGGGTCGACCTCGACGGCCTTCTCGGCGTGTTCGAGTGCGGTCTCGTTCTCGCCGAACTCCCACAACGCGTACGCCAGGTTGGTGTGGGCCGTCGCGGCGTGTTTGGAGTCGTCGTCGATCCGCAGTGCCTCGCGGTACGCGCCGATCGCCTCGTCGTACTCCTCCAACTCCGCGTGGGCGACCCCCTTGTTCGTCCACGCCTCCTGTGCCTCCAACGAGCCGTCGGGCGCGAACTGTGCGGCCCGTTCGAACGTCTCCGTGGCGGCCTCGAACTGGTTGATCTGCATGTACGACAGCCCCACCTCGACCAGCTCCCCCACGTCGACCTGGTCTGCGGCGACGTTCCGGCGGTCGAGCGCGTCCGTGACGACCCGCGTGTCGACCGGGTCGACCGCGGTCGGGTCCGCCTGTAGCTCCTCGGGATCGAGTGTGAAGGCGTCGTAGTCCTCTTCGAGCCCCTGACCAGCGGAGAAGTCGTGGTCTCTCGACTCGTCGTCTGTCATACTCCGAAGTTGGTTGGCTGTGTGTGTAAGGCTTCTGTACGGACTGGATGCGGGTCTGTAGACGACGACGAAACTGTGATCGCCATCTGTCCACGAACCACGACAGTATCTCTGTTCAGTCTGATTAGGAAACTATTCAAACATTAGCTACAACAGCAATCTGTGGTAGTTGGAAGGTTCTTCAGAGGATTGACGGCGTACGACCTACTTGGTAACCTAGTTCCGGGGGTAATACTACTCACTGCGTTCCTGTTGTTTCTCCCCGGTGGACGGCTCCCGTCGAGTGTCGGCGCGTCCGTGTTGTTCGCCCTGTTCGCGTACCTGCTCGGGGGTGTTGTGCAGGAGTACGCTTCGGCCGCAGTCGGTGACCGAAATCGATTCGAACAGAGCATCGATACCGACGGACAGTTAGACGAACTAGGAATCCTTCCATCGGAGGAGAGTGGCGACACTGAGTCCACTAGTGGACAACTGCTCCGCCAGTCGTTTCTCCACCCACTCTCGTTTAACAACGACGAGCGAGACCAGAATCCAGTTGACGAACAGATACTCGCCTCGCAGATTAAACAACACATCTACAACGAACACGGCGTTGAGCCCGACTCTGACTCGTCCAGTGTGCTCTACCGACTGATGTTGAGTGAGATTGACGCGAGCAACAACCCCCCAACAGCAATTCGAATGCAGGCGCTCCGAAATCTCTATCGTGGCGTTTGGATTTCCGCCTGGTGGAGTGTCCTACTACTGACCGCTTCGTTCGTAATCAGACACGCACTACTCGGCTGTGACGACTTTCCGTTTCAGTTTCACAGACCAGGGTACTACGAGTTCTGGCCGAACGTCTGGCAGCCGTTACTTCTCACAGTCGGGTCGGTCGTGGTGTTTCGATATATCAACGAGCAACGGAGTAGTGACTTCGTCGAGTACTTGTTCACCGACTACGCGGCAGCTGTTTCACTTCCAGACGAAACGAACACTGAGTTAGACCAGAGAGACGACCCAGACTGACGTGTTCAATCGGCAACTACACCGGTGGGGTCTCGGAGAGGTCGTCCGGGTCACGACGAACACTGTCGACGTAGCTCTCGGAGCCCTCCCCACTGTCGCCCAACACGAGAACGAACTGTTGCCCGACTCTGGCGTCTCTCAGCGTTCGTTCGATTTTGTCGTCGTGGTTCTCGTGATCTACGCGAATCGCGAGCCGCATTCCTGCGTCTCGACTCTCGAGTAGCTTCAGCCACACGTGGTTCGTCTGCTTGTC
>P_A23_Liq_2_FmtDRAFT_1000022_pt1 | contig 34620 bp, 49 predicted proteins | sample PonA232FremontCA_FD_10599 | JGI IMG/M metagenome (IMG submission 10599) | reverse complement strand
CTCCCGCCGTTGCTCGCGGCGACGGTCGTCGCCGGCGGCGTCGGCGTCGCGGGCGTGTTACTGCTCGGTGACGCCGCCTTCGTCGTCGCACGCCGGGTGCCACAACGAGAACTCGTCGTCGTCGTGTTGGGGTTCGTCGCCGTCCTGTCGGGAGCGTTCGCCGGCCTGACGGGACTGGTGGCGTTGGTGGCCGCCGGCGCGGTCGGGTTCCTCCCGGCCCGGTTCGGTTGTCGACGGGTCCACCTGATGGGGGTGTTGCTCGGACCGATCGTCGTCGGGGGGTGACTCGGGCAGAGAGGCGGAGAGACCGACGGGTGGTGGCAGAGTCGACGAGCGGGGTCGAAAGACAACGGTTAAAGCCCGCGGTGCGGTTGTGAGAGATATGAGCGACGCCCGAGCAGACGAGAACGAACGTCGGTGTGTCTCCTGTGGCGTCGACGTCGCGAGCCTCTCGGCCGCGGCGTTCGACTGTCCGGAGTGTGGCACCGGCATCCACCGGTGTGGCACCTGCCGCAAGCAGAGCAAGCTGTACGAGTGTCCCAGCTGCGGGTTCAGGGGGCCATAACGATGGGGAAAGTCGCCGCACAGCTGAAGGTGATGCCGGAGAGCCCCGAGATCGATCTCGACGGGCTCCAGGAGTCGTTGGAAGAGGCGCTGCCAGAGGGCGCAGAGATCAGCGGGATCGAACGCGACGATGTCGCGTTCGGGCTGGTTGCGCTGCTCCCGACCGTCATCGTCGCCGACGACGAGGGCGGGACGGAGGCCGTCGAGGAGTCGTTCGCGGCGTTGGAGGACGTGGAGTCCGTCTCCGTCGAGTCAGTCGGCCGGCTGTAGACGCTCACCGTCGTTTCGAACATTGAACTCCTCTGACACACGGAGCGTGTAGTGGTGTGACCCGCGAGAACAGGCTCTTCACTGCTGTCGTCGCCGGTGCGGTCGGATTCTACCCGCTGTCGGCTGTCGCCTTCGAGTTTGGAGTGAACAACGGGCGGACCGCTACCACACTGCTCGCCGTCTCGTTCGCGTTCCCGGCGTTGGTCGGGTGGTTACTGTACCCGAGCGCGCGGACGACTGTCCACAGCAGCCAGATCGACCACGAGCGACTCGCTGGGGGGCTCTACTCGATTGGAGGGTTCTGCGTGTTCTTCGGTGTCGGCGCGAGCGCGGCGTACGCCGTCGGGAGGCGGCTCGGCCTCGGCGGCTCCCTGCTCACGTGGACCGTTGCCTGCGGAGTCGTCTCTGGCGTCGCTCTCGCTGTGTTGTTCTGGCGAAACTGACTACAACCGGACCGGCACGTCACGCTCGTCGAGGTACTCCTTCACCTCGCCGATGCCGAACTCGTCGAAGTGGAAGATCGACGCCGCCAGCCCCGCGTCCGCACCCGCCTCGGTGAACACCTCGTGCATGTCCTCGGGGCCACCACAGCCGGAGGAGGCGATCACGGGTGTCGAGACGTTCTCACACACCGCGCGGGTGAGCGGCACGTCGTAGCCGTCTTTCGTCCCGTCGGCGTCGATGGAGTTGACGAACAACTCCCCGGCCCCACGTCGTTCCGCCTCGTTCACCCACTCGACCACGTCGAGACCGGTTCCCTCGCGGCCACCCTTCACCGTACACTCGAACCAACAGGACTCCCCGTCGACCTCGACGTAGTGGTCGCCCCGTTCGTCGAACCGACGACGGGCGTCGACACTGATGACGATACACTGCGAGCCGAACGCGGCCGCCCCCGCCTCGATCAGTTCTGGGCGGGCGATCGCACCGGAGTTGATCGACACCTTGTCCGCACCCGCACGGAGTGTCTCTTTGATATCCGCGCGGGTTCGGATGCCGCCCCCGACCGTCAACGGGATGAACACCTCGTCGGCGACCCGTTCGACGGTGTCGAGCATCGTCTCTCGGCCCTCGGCGCTGGCGGTGATGTCGAGAAAGACGAACTCGTCTGCGCCGGCGGCGTTGTACTTGCGAGCCATCTCGACGGGGTCGCCCGTGAACTCCAGATCCTCGAAGTTGACACCGGTGTAGACGGCCGCGTCGCCGTCCTCGTCCGTGTCGACGTCGATACAGGGGATGATCCGTTTGGTGAGTGTCACTGCCGGCGATTCGCCGGAGACGCGCTTGTCGGTTTCGGCTCCCCACCGCCGGCTTCGCAACTGATTACTCGGTGCCAGACGACGCCAGACGTGTGACACGACGGACCCCCCCGTTGCGGGAGACACACGCCGACCGTGGTGGCTCGTTCACCGAGTTCGGCGGCTGGGAGATGCCCGTGGAGTTCGACTCCATCACGACGGAACACGAGGCCGTCCGCGAGACGGCCGGGATCTTCGACGTCTCCCACATGGGCGAGATCGAGGTCGCCGGCCCGGACGCGACACAGTTGATGCAACGGCTCACCACGAACGACCCCAGCGGACTCGTCCCCGGGGAGGCACAGTACACCGGGATTCTCCGTGGAGACGGGACGCTGATCGACGACACAGTGGTGTACCGACTCCCAGACGACCGTGTCACCGAGATCACCGACGAGACCGACACGGACGGCGAGGCGTACCTGTTCGTCCCGAACGCCGGGAACGACGGGGACGCCTACGACCGGTGGGTCGACCACCGCGACGACGCCGGTCTCGACGCGACCGTCCGGAACGCGACCGAGGAGTGGGCAATGTTCGCGGTGCAAGGGCCCGATGCACCCGAGGTCGTCGACGACACCGCCGACGCAGACCTGACCGCGGTCGGTCGGTTCGACGTGACCGAGGCCACCGTCGCCGGCGTCGACTGTCTGATCGCGCGGACGGGGTACACCGGCGAAGACGGCTTCGAGATCCTCTGTCCGTGGGACGCAGCCAGAGTGGTGTGGGACGTGTTCGACGTCCAGCCGTGTGGGCTGGGGGCACGCGACACGCTCCGGATCGAACAGGGGTTCCTCCTGTCGGGTCAGGACTTCCACCCCGACGACGAGCCGCGCACTCCCCACGAGGCTGGCATCGGCTTCGTCGTCGACACGCAGACCGCGTTCGTCGGGCGGGACGCGCTGGTGGAGGCGGGCGACCCAGACCAGACGTTCGTCGGGTTCGAGTTGCTCGACCGCGGAATCGCGCGGCACGGCTACGAGGTCGTCGACGGTGACGGCGAGACGGTCGGTGTCGTCACCAGCGGGACGAAGGTGCCGACGCTCGAACGGCCGGTCGCGCTGGGGTACGTGCCGACGGAACTCGCGGAGCCGGGAACCGAGGTCGGCATCCTCGTACGGGGTCGCGAGACGGCCGCCCGGGTCGTCGAGCCGCCGTTCGAGGGGTGAGTCGGCACGACAGCCGGCCGAACCGACAGGTACACGTCACGGACACCCGACACACCAGGCGTGAGCTTCGACGTACCTAGCGACCGCCGCTACCTCGAGTCCCACGAGTACCTCACCGACGACGACCCCCACCGTGTCGGGATCACGGAGTTCGCGCAGGACGAACTCGGCGACGTGGTGTTCGTCGAACTCCCCGACGAGGGCGACGAACTGTCCGCGGGCGAGGAGTTCGGCGTGGTCGAGTCGATCAAGGCCGTCTCGGATCTGTACCTCCCGGTGACCGCGGAGGTGACGGCGATCAACGAGGACCTGTTCGACCGTCCGGAACTGGTCAACGAGGACCCGTACGGCGACGGCTGGATGTTGGAGGTCGAACCGGCCGGCGACGCCGACGACCTGTTGTCTGCCGACGAGTACGACGACCAGATCCAGTGACGGGCCAGTCTGCTGGCAGCCACGGCTAGTTTACGCTCTGTCGGAGACGCGACGAAGGGGACGACGCTCTACTGGTAGTCCACTTCGCCGTCACCCTCGCCGATCCACGCACCGCGGTCCGGCTCGCGCGACTCCAACGGGTCGATCCCCTTGTACCACGGGACGTTCTTCAACTGTTCTTTGTTGTAGACGAACTCGTCTTTGGTGTCGGCGGTGAACTCGAAGTTCTGTGTGAGCAGAATCGCGTCCACCGGACACACTTCCTCACACAGCCGGCAGTAGATACACTGGCCGATGTGGAGGTTGTACTGCTCGCCGTTGCGCATGTCGTCTTGCACGATCTGGATCGTGTCGTTCGGACAGACGTTCTCACACTGGCGGCACCAGATACACCGCTCCTGTGAGAACTTGTGGACGCCGCGGAACCGGGGGCTCACCTCGGGAGTGTCGTCCGGGTACTCCACCGTGAAGGTCTCTCCGTCCAGTGCGTGTTTCATCGTCGTCGCCATCGACTTCAGAATCCCGATCATGGTTCGGTTGGTGTGGTGTTGTGTCTCCGTTCAGTTGTGTGTTCGGTTCGACGCGGTGTGAGTCGTGTGTTCGGTCCCGGAGGGGCGCGTCTCAGGCGGTCACGCCGACGATCACGGCGGTCAAGACGAGGTTGGCGAACGACAACACCAACAACCCCTTCCAGCCGACCTCGAGGAACTGGTCCGGCCGGAGGCGCGGCACCGCCGAGCGGGCCCACTGCGTGAACAGGTAGAACCCCCACATCTTGGCGGTGAACCAGACGATCCCGGGGATGAAGCTCAGCGCCGAGATCGGCGCGGACGCCCCACCGAGGAACAACACCGCGGCGATGCCGCCACCGAGGAAGATGTGGATGAACTCGCCGAGGTAGATCAACACGAAGTACACCGACGAGTACTCGGTCTGGTAACCGGCGACGATCTCCGTGGGAGCCTCGGGGATGTCGAACGGGTTGCGGCCGACCTCCGCGAGGTTCGCCAACAGGAACAACGCGAACGCGAACGGGTTGACGAACGCGAACCACTGCGGGATCGACACGCCGCCGAACTCGACGAGCGTCGCGGTCGTCTGCGCGTCGACGATTGCGCTCATCTCGAGTGTCCCCGTGAACAACACGACCGACGCGGCCGTGACGACCAACGGGATCTCGTAGGCGATGTTCGACGCGACGGCTCGCAGCCCACCCAACAACGAGTACTTGTTGTTCGACGCGTACCCCATCATCACCAGTCCGAGCGAGGCGATCGAGGAGGCCGCGAACGCGAACACCAGCCCGGTCTCCGGGTCTGCCAGCTGGATACCGTTGCCCATCGGGATCACCGCGAATCCGAGCAACGCGGAGAAGGGGATCAGCAACGGCCCCAGGTCCCACGCCGGACGGTCGACGCCCTCGGGGACGATCAGTTCCTTCGAGAGGAGCCGGACCGCGTCCGCGACGATCACGAACAGTCCGAACGGTCCGATCCGGTTGACCGCGATCCGATCGGTGAACGCCGCCGTGATCTTCCGTTTGGCCCACGGCCCCGCGACGGCCGTGTTCACCAACAGGAAGTTGGCGATCAGGAATGCACCGATCAGCGCACCCAACACCTCGCCGAGCAGCCCCCCGACGGGCAACACACCGCCGATCATCTCGGGTAGCTGGAGCGGTGTCATACTCCCCCGTCCGTGTGGGTCGGTGCGGTTCGGCCTCGACGGCCGAACGACGCGCGCGTAGCTGTGACTGCCATCTACCCGACTCTTGCACAGCCACCATATAAGACTTTCAATCGCAGGACGACGGCGGCTCCGGGCCGGAGACGCCGGATGTCGACTCCGGCGTCGCCTCGAGCACGACACTCGAGCCGAGGGCTCACGAGACGGCGAGACGGGCGCAGTGTCGACCGAGCGTCAGCGGTCGACTTCGCCCATGATCGTGTCGAGGCTCCCCATCGACGCGATCAGGTCCGGGATGTACCCACCCTGCGCCATCACCGGCAACGACTGGAGGTTCGAGAACGACGGGCCGCGGATCTTGAACCGCGCGGGTTCGTTGGTGCCGTCCGCGCGGATGTAGATCCCCAGTTCCCCCTTCGCGGCCTCGACGGCGCTGTAGATCTCGGAGTCGGCCTCCGGCTTCAGCGTCCGTGGCACGTTCGACTGGACCTGCCGGTCGTCCTCGGACCAGCTCTCCAACAGGTCGACACACTGCTCGATGATCTTGCCGGACTCCTCGACCTCCTGGAGCCGGACGAGCAGCCGACTGAAGTTGTCACAGCCGTCCTTGACCGCGACGTTCCAGTCGAGGTTGTCGTAGTAGCCGTACGGATCGTCACGACGGATGTCGTAGTCGACACCCGACCCGCGGACGACCGGCCCCGAACAACCGTACGACTTCGCCTCCTCGGCCGGGAGCACACCCGTGTCGACCGTCCGCGCCTGGATGATCTCGTTGGACGACAACAGGTTGTGGTACTCCTCCAACCGCTGGGGGAGCTCGTCGAGGAACGACCGCACCTTGCTGAAGAACTCCTCGCGCGGCTCCGGCAGGTCCCACGCGACCCCACCCAGCCGGAAGTAGTTGAACATCAGCCGTTGGCCCGTCAGATCCTCGAGGATGTTCTGGACGACCTCGCGGTCCCGGAGCGCGTACATGAACGTCGCGGTGAAGTCACCGATGATGTCCAGCGCGTACGCGCCCGTCGCCAGCAGGTGCGAGAGGATCCGGCTCAGCTCCGCGGACATCGTCCGGATCACCTGTGCGTACTCCGGTACTTCGATGTCGTTGAGCCGTTCGGCCGCGCGGGCGTAGGCCCACTCGCTGGTCAACCCCGCGCCACCCCAGTCCCAGCGATCCGGGTACGGCATGATCTGGTGGCGGTAGGACTTCGTCTGGCACATCTGTTCTTCACACCGGTGGATGTAGCCGACGTCCGGCTCCACGTCTGCGACCTGCTCGCCGTCGAGCGTCGCCTTCACGTGGAGCACCCCGTGTGTCGCGGGGTGGTGGGGGCCGATGTTGAGGAACATCGTGTCCCCGTCGCCCTTGTGGTCCTCCTGCAACGGGTTGGCGTGTTCCCGCAACGAGGCGATCTGGGGCCGGGTCTGGTCGTAGTCCTGGGACAACGGGTGTCCCTGCCACGTCTCGGGCAACAGGATCCGGCGGAGATCCGGGTGGTCGTCGAAGTCGATCCCGACGAGGTCGTACGCCTCCCGTTCGTGCCACTCTGCGGTCGTGTACTCGGGAGACCCCGACTCGACGACGGGGTCGTGGCTGTCCGTCGGAACGACCACGCTCACCTCCTGTGTCGGGTCGTCGTACTTCTTCAGGTGGTAGATCGTCTCGTAGCGGTCCTCGTACTCCTGGGCGGTGACACACGAACAGTGGTCGAAGCCGGCCTCCGTCCGGAGCCGTTCGAGCGTCTCCTGGACGGTGTCCGGCCGAATCACGAACCCAGGGGCGTTCAGGTGATCGTCACGACCGATCACCAGCTCTCCGAGCAGTGACTCCAGCTCCGACGCCGACTGCGCTTCGGTGACGGCGTCTGCCGGGTCGCGTGGATCTTCGAGACTCATGTATCAGGGGCTCTCCGTCCAGTCGTACCGCATGACGAGCTCGTCCTCGTCGATCTGGTCGGCGAGTTTGTCGACGACCTCGTCTTTGTCGAGGTCGCCGAACTCCTCCAGTTCGTACGGCTTCACCGTCACCGGCGACGACTCCCCGTTGGCGATCCGTTCTTGCAGCTTGGAGACGCCGTAGACGAGTGCCTCCGGCCGCGGTGGACACCCCGGCACGTGGATGTCGATCGGGATGACCTCCTCGGCACCCTTGATGACGTTGTACCCCTCCTGGAACGGGCCACCGGAGATCGTACACGACCCCATCCCGACGACGAACTTCGGCTCCGGCATCTGGTCGTAGACGCGCTTCATCCGCGGGGCGAACTTCGAGACGATCGTCCCGGGGACGATGATCACGTCCGCCTGCCGAGGCGAGGCCCGCGGCACACCCGACCCGAACCGGTCGAGGTCGTGTTTCGTCGCGTACGTGTGCATCATCTCGATGCTGCAGCAGGCGATCCCGAACTGCAGCATGAACATCGACGACCCACGCACCCAGTTCATGAACTTGTCGAACTTGGTGAGGATGAACGGGGAGGAGCCGAACGCCTCCCGCAGCTTCGAGTTGAAGCGGTTGTCCTCTCCCGAGCCCGTCATCCGGGCGTCGCGGGTGTCGGTCAGTACCTCCGAGTCGTCGGCGACGAAGGGTTGGTTCTCGCTGCTCATGTGTTTCGCTCCGTCTTTCTCCGTGTCGCACGAGGGCTCGTCACCCACTTGACTGCGCCCTGCCGCCAGGCCCAGACGAGCCCGACCAACAGGACGCTGATGAACGCCAGCATCGGCACCAGCACCGTGGTCAGACTCGCGCCGGCGTCCAACGCAGACCGGTAGATCACGGTCCACGGGAACACCAGCACGGTCTCGATGTCGAAGACGACGAACAACAACGCCACCATGTAGTACTGGATGTTGAACTGGATGGTCGTCGCCTCGCCGGTCGGCACCTCGCCGGACTCGTACGTCGTTCGTTTCCCCTGTTCGGGCACGCTCGGACGCAGTACCCACGACGCGGCCATCATCGCGACGGGGATGCCCACGCCCATAAGCGCCAACGCGCCGATCGCTATCCATGAACTCATACCGGGTGCTCCGTGTGCGTCGGGCTTGGCGAGGCCGGTACATAAGCGCTTCACCTCGGGGGTCGGCGACTACGACACATCGGCCCCGTCGGCGCTTCGGACCCCCGGCTCGGAGTCACTCCGCGTCTCGTTCCTGCTCCCGGAACGCCCCGACTCCCTCGTCGTGGAGCCGTCGCGACACGTCCGCCACCCCGCCCTGTAGCTCCTCGTGGTACGCCACGAGTCGCTCACGCAACGGCTCGTGTTCTCGGGCGAGCATCTGGACCGCGGACAACGCCGCGTTGAACGACTTCCCGGCGTCGACGGCCACCAGCGGCGCGCCGGTCGGCATCCCGAGCACGGAGTCGACGGACTTCTCCTGCACGGGGACGCCGATCACCGGCACGGGGTAGGCGAACGAGGCGGTGACGTTCGGGAGGTCCGCCGCTTTCCCGCCCGCGCCCGCGACGATCACATCCAGCCCGCGACCGGTCGCCGTCTGGCCGTACGCCCGCATCAACTCCGGGGTGCGGTGTGCGGAGACGACGGACATCTCGTAGCTGAACCGTCCCTCCGGCGGATCGTGAAACGCCGTCTGCTCGGCGAACCCCAACTGCTCGAGCGCGTCGAACGCACCCTGCATCGTGTCGAGATCCGAGTCCGACCCCATGATCACCCCTACGTCGGGGGTGGTCGCCGGGTCGGCGTCGCTGTCGGCCTCGGACTCGAGTCGTTCACACAACTGTGCGACGGTCGTCTGGTCTGTCGTCATGGTGTGTCTCCCTCCGTCTGTTCGAACTGCAGTCGGTCGGCGTGACTCCGCGCGTCGGCCAACACCGCCTCGGGGTCGTCTGCTCGCGAGACGGTGACGTGGCCGGTCTTCCGCAGTGGGTACACTTCCCGTTTCCCGTACCAGTGGAGTGCGGTGTCACCTGCCGCGAGAACGTCTCCGACGCCCGCGAGGACGACACCCTCGTCGCCGGGAGCCGTTCCGTCGTGTTCGTCGGTCGTCGATGTGGAGCGCACGTCCGCTGCCACGCCGGTCTCGAAGCCGACGACCGGGTGCCGGCCGTCGAGTGACTCTCCGCCGAGCAGGTTCGCGGTCGCGGACGGTGCGCGGGCGGTCGCCTCCCCCAGTGGGAGCCCCAACACCGCGCGGACGTGTTGTTCGAACTGGGAGGTGACCGCACCCTCGATGGTCCAGTGGCCGGAGTTGTGTGGACGGGGGGCGACCTCGTTGAGTAACACCTCGCCGTCGGTGGTCTCGAACAGTTCGATCCCGTAGACACCACGTCCGTCGAGTGCGGCGAGCACGTCGTCGGCCACCGCACGGGCTCGCTCGGCGACCTCGTCGCTCGTCCGCGCGGGGACGAGTGTCTCCCTGAGAATCTCGGCCTCGTGGATCGTCTCGGTGGGTGGGTACACCCGTGTCTCCCCGTCGCCGACGACGCCGATCACGGACAGTTCGCGCTCGAAGTCGACGAACTGTTCGGCGACGGCACCCCGACCGCCGTCGGCACCGACCGTCGCGAGCGCCGCCTGTGGGTCGTCACCCGGCTCAACGGGAACGTTTCCGCGACCGTCGTACCCACCGGTCCGCGCCTTGCACATCACGCCGTCGAACGTCTCGACGGCGTCCGCCAGCGCTGCGGGCGTGTCGACGGCCCGGTAGTCGGGCAGTGGGACGCCGGCGTCGTCGAACGCTCGCGTCTGGACGAGTTTGTCGCGAATCGTCCGTAGTGTCGCCGGCTTCGGGTGGACGGGGGTGTCGTGCGCGTCGCTCGCTGCCGCGAGCACGTCCGGGTCTACGAGTTCGATCTCGACCGTGACGGCGTCTACTCGCCGTGCGAGTTCGTCGACGGCCGCCTCGTCGTCGAACCCGCCCTCGATCTGGTCGGCGAACCGACTCGCCGGACAGCCGGGTGTCGGGTCGACGACGACTACGTCGACCCCCAGCGGCGCGGCCGCCTCCGCGAGCATCCGGCCCAACTGCCCCCCGCCGACGACACCCAGCGTGTGTGCGGAACTCGGCTGCACACCCGACGGTGAGACGGGTTCGTGCATAAACGTTGTCGAACTAACACGGTAGGTGTACACGTTCGAGCATACCGGTCGTCAGGCCGACACACGAGTCGGCACGCCGGCGCGGTCGAGCGCTGTCGTCTCCCCGGCCACTCTCGTCGGCCGGCTCCGACTCGTCTCTGCTCGTGCCTCCCGAGCGGCCGTACCGTCGACGAACACCACGACCTCCTCGTTCCACAGCTTGAACTTGTGTTGGTGAGCCTCGTAGGAGGCCGGCAGCCGGGTCGAGACGTTCTCGCGGTCCCACGAGTGCGCGATCACGACCGGTGGCGGGTCGGTCGGGAGACCGTCGTACCGCGCCGACGGCGGCGTGCTCGTGACGGTCGCGTTCACTCTCTCGGTGTACCACGGCAACGGGAGCCGGGAGTGCCACCCGCGGGCAGGGGGCGCACGGTCGAGTGCAGACTCGTTGGCGACGTACAGCTCCGAGCCGTCGCCTCGCGGTGGAGTGGTGCCGACGTACAACACGTCCGTCCCGCCGTTGTGGCGGGCCACACGGTCGACCGTCGCGAGTGTCTCCTGGACGTCGTTCTCGGGTTGTGCCCACTGGATCACCGTGCGGTCCTCCTCGCTGGCGGTGTTCCAGTAGTCGACGTTCGCGGCGACGACCCCGCCGCCGGCAGCCACGAGCAGGAAGACGGCGACGCCGACCCTGAGCCCAGCGTCGTCGACGAGTCCCGTCTCGGCGGTTTCGAGGAGTCTGACAGCTCCGACCGCGGCCGGGACACACAACGGGAGCACGACGTGAACCGCCAACCACGGCGCTTGAATGTCCGTCCCGACGGGGTAGCCGAGTAACGAGACCAGCGCCCAGTAGGCCGTGAAGGCGACGATTCGGCGGTTGCGGCCACCGTAGCCGTCCGCGAGGAACCCGACGACACCCAGTACGGCGACGACGCCGGAGCCGTACACCACTGTTTCGACGAGGTCCCACGCGAACGCCAGGTACGGGTTCCCCTCGCCGGCAGACACCCAACTGTCGACGAACCGTTCGCCCGCGCCGAGTGTCGCCGACTCCAACACCGGTGCCAGGGGACGTGTCCCGTCGAGCGCCTGCCAGAGCTCCGGTCGGGGGGCGTAGAAGAAGACGAGGACACCGAGGGCGGCCGTCACGGTCGCTACCGTGACCACCGGCACCCAGACGACGAGGTGGACCCCGACGGCAGTTCCACGGCGGTCGACACGGCGGGCGACGGCCCCGCGGAGCCGTTTCTCGGCAGTCCAGTCGTCGACTGCGCGCAGCGCTGCGACCGTGGTGTCGACGATCGCGTCGACGAGTGAGTTCGTCCGCGTGGCGACCGCGACGAGTCGGTGGTCGACGAGCAACACCGTGGCACCGACCAGACAGAGCACGTACACCAGTGCGTTCTCCTTCGCGGTGAACGCGAGCGCCATCGACGCGGCCGCGGGAACCGCGTAGAGTCCGTTCCGGCGGTCGATCCCGGCGACGACGAGCGCGAACGCCGCGAACGCGAAGCTCCCGACGACCACGTCGGAGCGCATGAACCGACCGTAGTAGAGCAGTATCGGATCGACGGCGAGCAGGAGTGCCAACGCGGCCGTCTCGCGGTCCGACAGTCGGTCGCGGAGGAGGAGCGCAGACAACGGGAGCAGCCCACCGAGCACCGCGACCGGGAGTCGCGCGACGGCGTCGGAGACCGACAGCAGGTCGAAGAGCGCGTCGTTCACGACGGGGAGGAACGGGCCGTGGATGATCGGTCGGTAGAAGAACTCCCCGGTCTCGTGGAACCGGAGCGCCCAGTAGCCGACCCGTCCCTCGTCCCAGTGGAACACCCGGCCACCGAGGTCGACGAGTCGCGAGACGAGTGCGAGCAGTGTGATCCCGACGACGGCGACCCGGAGGCGACCGACCGTGCGGAGCCAGTCCACGACGGCGTTCGACGTGTCGGCTACCGGTGTCCCGACCGTCTCGGACCCTCCCTCCGTGTCCGTTCGCGGCGGTGACGAGTCGGCGGGACCGGAGTCGCCCGTGTCCGTCCCGTCGTCGTCGCTCATCGCCAGCCTCTCGCACGGCACACGTAACAACTCTTGTGATACCACCACCGTCACGAGTCGCCGCTTCGTCGCCGTCACACCGGGGGTGGTTCTATCCTCGCGTCTCCGCACACTGGCGGTACGAGCAGTGCGTCGTCGGCTCGACGCGCCAGGGAGAACGTCACCGGGATCACCTCGATACTCGTCACGGCGCTGTGGATGGGCGCGCTGTTCACCGGGCAGGAGTGGTGGCTGGTGGCGCTGATCCTCGGCTACGCCGCCGTCGTTCTGCTCGTCGCGACCCTGTTCGGTGACCGGGAGGAGGCCACAGAGTACTGGGAGAAGGGCCCGACGCTCCCGGGAGGAGTCGACGAGGAGTCCCACCCGGAGCCGGTAGACGACGAGACCACGGCCGACGCGCTGGACGCGCTGCGGGAGCGGTACGCACGGGGGGAACTGACCGACGAACAGTTCGAGGCGAAACTGAATCGACTGTTGGAGACGGAGACAGTCGAGGACGCAGCCGACTACCGACGACAAGGGAACGAGGAACGGGACCGCGAGTTGGAACGGGAGTGACCGGCGAGACGACACGAGCGACACTTCGACGGTCGGTGTCGGCGGCGACGAACACGGCACACGGTTTTTACGCTCTCCCGTGGGTAGGTTGTGACGTGACACGCCTCCATCGCTCCCCGACTGCGTTGGTGACACTCCTCGTGACCGTGATCTGGGTGCTCGGCTACGCCATCGGTGCCGACTGGTGGCCACTCGCGATCGCCGTCGGCTACGCCGTCGGCATCCCCATCGCGTCGGTCTACCTCGAAGGAGACCAGTCGTCCAGCGAGGAGTCGGAGCCAGCGTCCGACGAGTCCGCGAGTCAGACAACCACTGCCGGGGCGGACGCGACACCGACCGAGGCGGCGTCGACTGCGAGCGCACTGGAGACGCTCCGTGAACGGTACGCCGCCGGCGACCTCTCGGAGACACAGTTCGAGGCGAAGCTCGAACAGTTGCTGGAGACGGAGACCGTCGAAGACGCCTCCGCGTACGTCGAGACGGACGGCAGTGGTGGCAGTTCCGAGGCCACCGGCGAGAGACCGACACGCGAGACGGAACGGGAGTGACTCCGAGGAGAGACACGCCACGAACGGTACGTCTATCACGGCGGCGAGCGGACGGACGGACGTGACAGACACCACAGTCGCGCTCGTGGTGGCGCAGTACAACGCGTCCGTCACGGAGCGCATGGAGGAGGCCGCCCGCGGTGCCGCCGACGAACGCGGTGTCGCGGTCGCCGAGGCTGTCGACGTTCCGGGGGTGTACGACACACCGTTGGTCGCCGACCGACTCGCTCGCCGCGACGACATCGACGCCGTCGCCGTGATCGGCGCGGTCGTCACCGGGGACACGGACCACGACCGCGTCATCGCCGACACGACGGCACAGAAGCTGTCGGCGATCAGTCTCGACCGCGACACGCCGGTGACGTTCGGTGTCGCCGGTCCGGGGATGAGCGGTGCGGAGGCGCGCGAACGCGTCGAGAAAGGTGCAGAGGCAGTGAACGCCGCGGTCGATCTTCTGGAGGCACTCGACGATGTCTGACGCCGAACCGACGACTGAGCCGTGGGAGACGAGTGACCGACTCGGCCGGGTGGAGCCGTCTGCGACACTCGCCATCGGCAACGCCGCGGCCGCACTGGAGGCTGACGGGGTCGACGTGGTCGACCTCTCCGTGGGCGAACCGGACTTCCCGACGCCGGAGAACGTCGTCGAGGCCGGGAAAGACGCTCTCGACGCCGGCCACACGGGGTACACCTCCTCGAACGGTGTCCCGGAGCTGAAGCGGGCGATCGCCGAGAAACTCCGCGGTGACGGGATCGACGCCAGCCCCGAGGAAGTGATCGTCACCCCCGGCGGAAAGCAGGCGTTGTACGAGACGGTCCAGACACTTGTCGACCCCGGTGACGAGGTGGTCTTACTCGATCCGGCGTGGGTGTCCTACGAGGCGATGGTGAAACTCGCCGGCGGGGAGCTGACTCGGGTCGACACCGCGCCGTCGTTCCAGTTGGAGCCGGCGTTGGACGACCTCCGCGAGGCGGTGACGGACGACACCGAACTGGTGTTCGTCAACACGCCCTCGAACCCGACGGGCGCGGTGTACACGGACGCCGCCTTGGAGGGTGTCCGAGACATCGCGGTCGAACACGACGTGGCGGTCGTCGCCGACGAGATCTACGGCCAGATCACCTACGGCGACGTCGAGCAGACGAGTCTGGCGAGTCTCGACGGGCTCGCCGAGCGGACGGTGACGATCAACGGCTTCTCGAAGGCCTACTCGATGACGGGCTGGCGGCTGGGCTACCTCCACGCCGACGAGGCACTGGTCGGCGAGGCCGGCAAGCTCCACTCTCACTCTGTCTCGTGTGCGACGAACTTCGTCCAACGCGCCGGGATCGAGGCGCTCCGCGAGACGGACGACACCGTCCAAGAGATGGTCGACGCCTTCGAGACGCGCCGGGATCTGGTGGTCGACACGCTCGCGGACGCCGGCGTCGACGTTTCCGTCCCCGACGGCGCGTTCTACGCGATGCTCCCGGTCGACGACGACGACCAGACGTGGGCCGAGGAGGCCATCGAGGAGGCACACGTCGCGACGGTGCCGGGCAACGCCTTCGGCGCGCCCGGCTACGCCCGAATCTCGTACGCGGCGAGTGAGGAACGACTCCGGGAGGCGTTTGACCGGTTGTTCGAGCACGGGCTGTTGTAGGGCGGCTCCGCCGGTAGACGTATTCCGTTGGGTCGCGAGAGGGCGAACGATGCAGACGCTGCGACTCGTCTCGTTGGGTGTCGGAGCGTTGTCGGCACTGACGGTCGTGCTCTTGCTCGCCGCTGGCGTCGCGGGTCTCGTCGGGAACTCCGGGGTGAGTCGGCAGTTGTTCGGCTCGGTGGTGGGTGTCTGGTTCGCGTTCGTCGTCGCCGGCGGGTTCGTGTTGGCGTTGGATCGGGTTGTGACGGAGTGATCGGAGAGTAATGAACTGTGGGGTGGGGCGACTTCTCTGTAGTACGACCGCCTGTGCGCCAGTAGCCACAGATCGGGGGTAGTGTTGTTGAACTAGTACAGATCTCCGAAGCGCCCTTGATATTGTAGTTTTCTCTAGTATTTTATTTACAATTAACGTCATCGTAGATATCGAACGTAAGCGTGAATAGACCAGCGAAAATCGACAGTAGTTGTCTGTGAACCCGTTTACTGCCGGAGATACCACGTACGACCGATCTATCGCGATCGACGCGAGCACAGTTGGCGATATTACTGTCACCGTCGGAGTCGGTGCCGAGCGGACTGACGAACTCGAGATTCTCGATACAATCTACACAGCGGCCGAGGGATATCCGTTCTTTCCGTTCCGCGACAAGTCTCACGACTTGGACTACGGCAGTTCCGTGGAGTTCTACGAACGGGTGATCGACGCCAATAGTCACCGCTTGAACGCGACTACGCACCTTGGCCGAGACGGGTCAGATCCGGAGCGTGTCGAAGCCGTCCAGTCGGCCGTACTGACACACCAAATTGGGGACAGTAACTCCCTCGTTATTCTGGACGGGAACAAAGACAAGACCGAACGGTTTGGGCGTGCCATTGCTGGTCTCTCTGACCACTGTCCACCAGTCACAAGCTGTATACAGTCTGAAATTTACTACCCGACTTCACTTCTCGCAGACCTCTGTGCCAACCACCTTGCGCGTCAGATCGACCATCCACGTCACTGCTCAGAGCTAACTCCCTCTGCGCCAATCACCAAAGAGAGTTACAACCAGTACTGGGGCATTGCATACAACAGTATGATAAACTCTTCTAAGCAGGTACGAACGGAGCCAGTTGAACAGAGAAGGGCCGAAACCGTCTGTGCACGGATGAACTGCTGGTTCAACGGTCAGATGGGGGGTGGTGAGCCAGCCGACCACAGTGGCTCTACACAACCGATTGCGATACACGCACGTCAGAAGGGTTACGAGGAGCTAGCTGACCGACTCTTGCGGGTTTAGAATATAGGTGCGTTTCCTGCGCCCACATCCGTCTTCGACACTCGTTGGCTTGCGCCGCCGAGCTTGCGGGTTATGGTCACACAGGCTCCACGCAGCACCTCTACGCTCACTCAGATGTATCGCTCCTGTGGTGATATAACTTTGGATTACTAGCTTGCTAACGACTGTTTGAGACGGGGTTTTTATACTGTAATCTGTAGAGTGTACTAATAGTCTTGGTCGAGAGCTAACGTCAGAGTGTAGTTCGAACCACGGTCGTTCACTCCACTCTCTATTCCAGATCCTTCTGCAACAACTTTCCCGACACGGTTCCTCACTCGCTCCCTCCGGTCGCGTCGCTCGTCACGTCGTATCGGGAAAGTGGGTTGGGGCGGATTCGAACCGCGGTCGTTCCGCTCACTCCGTTCGCTCCACTCCCTGCTTCGAATCCTCTTGCAACAACTCCTGCGGCACGGCTCCTCACAGCACTCCCTGTCGGTCGTGCTGTTCGTCGCAGTGTGCCGCAGGAGTGGGTTGGGGCGGATTCGAACCGCCGGCCTGCTCCGTGTGAAGGAGCCGTCATAACCGGACTAGACCACCAACCCGCATCACGACGTACCGCACTCCCGAACTTAACGCTTGTTTTCCGGGCCGGCGAGTGAGCCACAGCACCTAACCCGTCGCCACACCCACAGACGCGCGTGGTGTCCCTCCAAGATCGGCCTCGACCGTGGCACGGCGTGTTGTTCATCAGCTTCTGTGTGGGGGCGGGACTCAGCGTCCGCTCGATGGACCTCGGAACGGTCGGCGTCACCGGCGTCGTTTTCGCGATCGTCGCCGGCCTGATGATCACATTCGGTGTCAACATCACGCTCGGCACCGTCTGGGGGTACGTCGACGAACACCGGCAGACCGGCGGCGACCTCGCAGACCCAGTGTTTCTCGCGCCGTTCGCGCTCGCGGCCGTGGCTGGGGTCGCCGCCACAGTGCTCGTGACGGCCTACCCGCCACTAGCCGCCGGACGTATGCAGCTGTTAGCTCTACAGGTCGGGTACCTAGTGTTCGTCTGTGCGTTCTGTGCGTTCGTCCTCGGGATAGGGGCCGTCGCGGTCGTCACCAACCTCCGTGCGGGGTACGAGGACGCACAGACGGAGAGAGTCGACGGCCAGTGAGAGCCGTGGTCGGGAGCCGACCGCTCAGTAGGAGGGGTTCTCCTCGGGGACGCCGTCGCGGGCGTTGACGAGACGCGCGAAGGTGAACAACGCGTCCGACAGCCGGTTGAGGTAGGTGACGACCGTCTCGTTGATCGACTCCTCGCGAGCGAGCGCGACCGACCGCCGCTCGGCCCGGCGGACGACCGAGCGCGCGTGGTGGAGACCCGCGCCGGCCTCGGAGCCGGTCGGGAGCACGAAGTCCGTCAGCGGCTCCAGTTCCTCGTCGGCCTCGTCGATCCACGACTCCAACTGGTCGACGCGTTCGGCCGTCATCTGCGGGTCCCCCTCGTCGGGGTCGGGGTTCGCGAGATCCGCCTGGATCACGTGGAGGTGGTTCTGGATCGCCTGGAGGTGGTCGTCGACGTCGTCGTACCCCGTCGGGCGAACCGTCCCGAGCAGGGCGTTGGCCTCGTCGACGGTGCCGTACGCCTCGATCCGGGCGTCCGTCTTCGACACCCGAGACATGTCCCGCAGGTCCGTCTCGCCGTCGTCGCCGCGACCGGTGTAGATACTCATGCCGCCTCGGGTGCGAGCGTCCGTTCGACGTACTCTAAGACGTTGTCCGACTCGTTCATCGTGACGCCACGCTCGTCGTCGACGAGCACTGGCACGGCACGCTGGCCGCTCACGCGTTTCACTTCGTCGCGCTCGGAGTGGAGCGCACCGACCCACTCCGTCTCGTAGTCGACCCCGTGGTCGTCCAGCGCGTCGTGGATCTTCTCGCAGTACGGACAGCCGTCCAGCGCGTACAGTGTGATACTCACGGACGGCGGTTGGGGTGGCCGTCGGAAGTGTCTTGCTCCCCGCCGAGTCGGCGCGTCCTCAGCGCTCGTCGCCGGAGTCACCCGTCCCGTCGCCAACCGGCTCGGAGTCGTCGGTCAGGTCGGCGGCCGGCTCCGGCTCCGGTTCGGTGACGAACCGCCGGAGTTGCTCGGCGTCCGTCTCGATCCCCTGTCGAGAGAAGAACGCGGCGACGTTCTCACAGTCGCGGATCAGGAACTCCTCGGCGTTGGGGTGGTGGACGGTCACCGCCTGCCCCAGGTCGATCACGAACAACTCCCCCCCGTAGATGATCAGGTTGTACTCCGAGAGGTCGCCGTGGACGAGTCCCGCGGCGTACAGTCGTTGCATGTACTCGCGCACGACACCGAACGCGGTCTCGGGGTTCTCGACGCTCACCTCCGCGAGTCGGCGGGCGCGGTCCGCGGCGTGGCCTACCAGGTCCATCACGAGGACGTTCCGCTCGACGGCGATCGGCTCGGGCACCCGGACACCGGCCCGCATCGCGCGCCGGAGGTTGGCGAACTCCTTGCGGACCCACGCGAGCACCGTCTTCTTCTTGTCGGAGCCGATCCCGTCGAACCGCGGGTCACCCGCGAGGTACGACCGCATCTCCTGGAAGTCGGAGGCGTTGATCCGGTAGAGCTTGAGTGCCACCTCCGTCTCGTCGGGGCCCAACGCCTCGTAGACGTTCGCCTCCTTCCCGGTCGACACCGGGCCGCCGAACGCCGCCACGTGACTGTCCTGGACGAGTTTGTAGATCGCCGCCAGCGTGGCGTCGTCGAAGACAGACGCCTCGACTTTCAGCGACTCGACGTTCTTGATCCGTTTGCGGAACTCGTCGAATGCCTCGTCCTGACGGCGGGCGATCGCGTCCGCCTCGGAGTCCGCCACCTCGATCTCGTCGAACTCGTCGCCGGGGCTGTCGACGGCGTCCGGAGCCACGAACCCTCCTGTCATTCCTCTCGTCGTTGTGTCCCCCCGGGGAAAACCTCCGGGGTCGGTGCGACGAGCGGGTTATCGGGTGTGCAGAACGGCCCGTTGGCCGGTGGCTCACAACCGATCGAGCACGCCCAGCAACGCCCGCGGGCCGCAGTCGGTGTACGCCGCCGTCGTCCGCAGCCGGTGGGTGCGCTCGCCACCGACCGGCACCGCCTCGATCACGCCGTGTGCCGCGAGCCGTTGTTTCCGCTCCGACACCGTGCTCGCTGCTGCGAGCCGGGCACCGGTCACCCAGTCGGTGACACGGTCGTTACGACACCCTTCGGTGGCGGCCGCCAACAACACTGCACCGACCGGATCGAACCCGCCGGGTACTGTCTCGAGACGCCACGGCCCGGGCTCGCGGTCGCCGTTGGCGACGCTCTCACTCCGCCGCAGGTCGCCGCGGCCGGCCGCAGCGGCCGCGATCGCACCGAACGTCGCCACGACACCGGGCGGGAACTGGTCGGCCAGTCCGGCAGTGAGTCGCCGACGGGCGGGAGTCTGGAGACCGACCTGCGGAGCGTCGCTCCACAGCGACCGACACCGCGACAGTTCGACGCCGTCCGCGAGCGTCTCGACACCCGAGCCGTCGTCGACGAACCGGAGTGCAGTCGCCGGCTCGGCGGCCGCCNACGCCGGCAGCCTGTCCGGGCCGTCGTAACGAGCCAGTCGGACCGCGCCACGTTCGGTCAGGTTCGCCGCCGCACTCGCCGAGAGGAACCGCTCTCGGAGACGAGCGAGCGGCTCTGGAGCGACGAGCAACCGGAGTGTCGGCACCCCAGACAGACGGTTGCAGACGGCGACAGTCGCACGCAACAACCGCGGGGTCGGGTCGAGGAGGTACGCAGTCGTCTCCGGAGAGAGTCGTTCGAGGGCCGACGCGACGACCGATCGTGGGGACCCACGCGACGACACGCTCGATCGCTGTCGACCACCGATCTTAGCAGTTTCTATATCGAACAACTTTCGTCGACTGTTCTGATCACTACACTCGCGGGGAGTGGAGACAACGGCTCTCGGTGGTGTAGACGACCGACTGCGGTCGCCGGTTGGGAGGCAACACGTCCCCGGCGGACCACGAACTACATCACACGCCGCCACCACACGAGAGACATGCGAGCAGCCGTCCTGCGCGAGTACGGGGAGCCGTTGGAGATCACCGACGTGCCCGAACCGGAGCCGGAGCCGCACGGTGCCGTCGTCCGCGTCGACGCCTGTGGGATCTGTCGCTCCGACTGGCACGCCTGGCAGGGCCACGGCGAGTGGGCCGACGACCGGGTCCCCACCGACTTCGTTCTCGGCCACGAACCGGCCGGAACGGTGGTCGCCGTCGGTGACCGCGTGGACCGTGTCGCCGTCGGTGACCGTGTGGTCGTCCCGTTCGACCTCGGCTGCGGTGCGTGTCGGGCGTGCACGACCGGCCACGGCAACACCTGTCGAGATGGGGTCGCCTTGGGGTTCGAGCCCGCCGCCCCCGGCGCGTTCGCCGAACGAGTCCACGTCCCCCACGCGACGTACAACGCGCTCCCGATCCCAGAGGGGGTGCCGGCTCGCGACGTGGCCGCGCTGGGCTGTCGGTTCACGACCGCGTACCACGCACTGGTCCACCGCGCGGCGTTCTCGCCCGGCGACTGGATCGCCGTCCACGGCTGTGGCGGTGTCGGCCTCTCGGCGGTCCACATCGCCGACGCACTCGGCGCACGCGCGGTCGCAGTCGACGTCGACACCGACGCACTCGAGCGCGCGCAGACCGCAGGTGCCGCCACAACTGTCGACGCGACGGAGACCGACCCCGTCGCAGCCGTCGAGTCGATCACCACAGACGGTGACGGCGAGGGAGCACACGTCTCGGTCGACGCGCTCGGTCGGGCAGAGACCTGTCGCAACTCCGTGCAGTGTCTCCGGGAGCGTGGCACGCACGTCCAGATCGGTCTGACGACGGACGCAGAGCAGGGTGAGGTTGCGCTCCCGATCGACGAGATCACCCGGTGGGAGATCGACGTACTCGGCTCTCGTGGGATGCCGCCGACGGGGTACGACGAACTGCTCGGGCTGTTGGAGTCGGGCACGGTCGACCCGAGCCTGCTCGTCGGCCGCGAGGTGTCACTCGCAGACGTGCCGGAGCGACTCGCCGCGATGACCGACTACGACACCGACGGGATCGAAGTGGTGACGTTCGGGTGAGCGACGACGACGCCCCGTTCGCCGGCGAGCCGACGGGAGACGCGGCGACACTCGCCCGCGAGTGTCTCGCTGCCGGGATCGACGCCGCACGCCCGGAACGCGCCGTCACCGACCGGGTGACGGCTCGTGAGGGTCGGCTCTGCGTCGCGGGTCGACGCCGGGAGTGTGTCGTCTCGCTCGCCGACTACGACCGGCTCCTGGTCGTCGGTGGTGGGAAAGCCACACGAGGGCTCACCGAGGCGCTCGTCGACGTGCTCGCGACAACTGGTGTCACTCCCGACGACGGGACGGTCCTCGTCCCACCGGGGGACGCCGGGGGCCGAGGGAGCGTCGAGTTCGCGGCCGGCGGCCACCCGACCCCCACCGTCGAGGGTGTAGCGGCGACCCGAGACGCGCTCGCCACGCTCGACGCCGCCGGCCCGGAGACGCTCGTCCTCGCGCCGATCACCGGCGGCGGGAGTGCGTTACTCGCCGCACCGGCCCCCACGGTCGGGCTCTCGACGGTCCAGTCTGTCACCCGACGGCTACTCGAAGCCGGTGCGTCGGTGAACGAACTCAACGCAGTCCGGCGAGCGCTCTCGACGGTGAAGGGTGGTCGGCTCGCCGCGCGTGCCGCGCCCGCACGAGTCGTCGGCGTGGTCGTCAGCGACGTCGTCGGCGACGACCCTGCGGTCGTCGCCAGCGGGCCGACGGTGCCACTGTCCGACGCAGTCGATCCGTCGGCCGTGTTGGACCGGTACGACGTGAACGCACCACGGATCGAGAGCTTCCTCCAGACCCGGGACCACAGCCCACCGACACCGCTCGACACGGCCGACACGGTCGTGATCGCCTCGGGCGGACGGGCACTCGCGGCGGCCCGCGACCACGCCCGCACTCGCGGTGCCGACGCACAGGTGCTCGCCCGTAGTGTGACCGGCGAGGCGCACCGCTGTGGCCGCCGAGCGGGAGCGCTCGCTGCGACTGTCTCGGCGTGTGTCGGCCGCGCCTATCGCCGAGATCGACCGGTCGTCCTCCTGTCGGGTGGGGAGACGACGGTCTCCGTCACCGGCGACGGGGTGGGCGGCCCGAACTGTGAGTACGTCGCCGGCGCGGGGTTGGAACTGGCCCGCCACGACGCCGACACGTCGACCGTCGTCGCCGCGGTCGACACCGACGGGTACGACGGCTCGACGGACGCTGCCGGCGGGGTGGTCTCCGGTGCGACTGTCGAGAACCCGCGTCGCGTCCGGCAGGCGCTCGCCGACAACGACACACTGCGGTGGCTCCGAGACATCGGCGCAGTGCTCCGGTCGGGAGCGACTGGGACGAACGTCGACGACCTGCGAGTGATCGTCGTCGTCCCGTGAGAACGCGTCGTGGGGAAGTGTCCCCCGACTACTCGTCTGCGTCTTCGTCGTCCGCCTCGGCCTCCTCGGCCCGCTCCGTCAGTTCGACGGAGCCGCCGGCCTGTTCCACCTCGGCGCGAGCGCCGGCGGTGAACGCGTCGGCGGTGACGTGCAGTTCCTGTCGGGCCTCACCGTTGCCCAACACCTTCACCACGTCCACGGCGTAGCCGTCCTCGGCGACGTCGCGGGCGTCCACGTGGAACGCACCGTCGTCCTCCTCGGCGAGCCCCTCGGCGACCAACAGTGCGGCGTCCTCGTCCAACTCCTGGACGGTGACCTCCGCGACCGCGTCCTGGGTCTTCTCCGGCGGGGAGAAGCCGTGTTTGCCCAGCGGCGGGTGGTTGTGGTACTCGTGTTTGTCGCGACCGGCGTCACCGCGACCACCACGGTGGCCGGCACCACGGTTGTGCTTGTGCGAGCCGCCGCCGCGTGTGCGCGTGCCGCGTTGTCGCTTCTTCTTGCTCGTCATTATTGCATCGCCTCCAGGAGACTGTCGATCTCCTCGGTCGTGTGTCGACCCAACTGGCCGCCGTCCGTGGCAGCCTGTTTGATCCCGTCGTGACCACCCCGCGGCGCGTGGAGCCGCACCACTGGCGCGAGCGGGGTCTCCTGCAGTGTGGTCTCCTCGTCGACCAACGCCGCCGCGAGTGCGTGCACGTCGTCGTACGACGTGTGTTCGGCGACCCACTCGTCGTCGACGTCGGCGTCACCCGCCTCGGGTTCCGCACGCCGTTCGAGCAGCGTCGCCACCGTCTCGACGGACGGCTCGCCGAAGGCGACGTAGTCGTTCACCTTCGTGAGCATCCCCTGGTAGGTGTCACGCTCCGGGAGGAACGTCGCGTGGTTCACCGCGTGGATGTTGAGCATCGCGAGCGTGTCGACGACCGCGTCGGGCGTGTCGACCTCGCCGCGGATCTGGACGACCGCCTGCATCACTCACTCACCCCTTCGCGTGCCTCGCGCTGGACCCGCCGCGCGCGGTCCGGCGTCCGGGCCTGCGAGACGTTCACCAGTGCGTTGAACGTCGCCTTCGAGAGGTTCACCGTCGTCCGGGTCGTGCCGTTCGAGGAGGTCCACGCGTCCTCGATACCCGCCAACGACAGGATGTTGCGGACCGTCTCCGCGCCCGCGAGTCCCAGCCCCTGCGGAGCCGGCTTGATCTCTACCTCGACGGAGCCGGCCTTCCCCTCTGCCGTCCGCATCAGGGAGTTGCGGCCGCCGGCAGAGTCCTCCCAGGAGCCGGAGCCACGGTCCACGCTGATCACTTCCAGCTTCGCCACGTCGATGGCCTTCTCGATGGCACCACCGACCTGGTCGTCGCGGGCCTCGGCGTAGCCGAGGTAGCCGTTCCGGTTGCCGACCGCGACGGCGACGCGGAACTTCACCCGCCGCCCGGAGTCGGTCATCCGTTGGACCATGTTGATGTCCAACACCTCGTCGTCCATGTCCGGGATGAGCTGGTCGACGATCTCCGGCTCCTTCAGCGGGAGCCCCGTCGCCAGTGCCTCGTCCATCGAGGTGACGTCGCCTGCCTGTACCTGTCGACCGAGCCGCGTCTGCGGCGTCCAGCCGTTGTTGCTCATGTTACTCGAACGCCTCCGTGAGTGCCGCCCGCACTTCGTCGAAGTGTTCGGGCAGGTCGGTCGCGTCGAACGCGCCGCCGTACAACGGCTCGTCGAGGGACTCGGCGTAGTCGGCGACGTGCTCGCCGCGGTTGCGCGGCCACTCTGCGAGGACATCCTCGTTGTGTGGGATCTCGAGTCCCGCGTCGATCGCACCCTCCTGTACCGCGAACACCTTGTTGCCGGGCGTGGCCGTGTTGAGACCGATGTCTAGCACCGCAGTCTCCAAGCCAGCCGCGACGGCTCGCAGCCCCGCGAGGTAGCCCGTCAGGTACGCGCTCGGCAGGTTCCCCGTTGGAGCCTCCCAGCCGTACTCCGACAGGTCCTCGCTGGACGCGGCCGCGTGTGTCTCGTCGCCGTCCGGACCGGGGGTTACCAGCTGCGCCCTGACGTGTCGGTTGGACACCCGCGCGACGAGGCGGGGGTCGCCGGATTTCAGCAGGCGCAACCTCTGGTGGTAGTCGGTCCGGACCTCGCGACGGCGTCGCATCGGAACGTTGTATCGTGGTCCGGTCGCCATCAGTGGTCCTCCAGTGTCACGTCGTAGTTCGCCTCGACGTACGACTCCAGCCGACGGACGTCCTCGAACTCGCCGCCCGAGGCCTTGTCGTACACTTCGCGGTACTGCGAGCGGTCGAGGGGGCCGTCGTCGCGCAACTCGCGCAGTCGCGTGCGCTGTGCGCGAATCCGTTCGATCCAGTCGTCGCGGTCGTCCTGCCGGCCGCCGGACTTCCCCTTCCGGGTGCCGGCACCCGTCTGGTGGCCGTACGACTGGGTCTCTGCCCGGTCGCGCGCCCGACCACGGGAGTTGGACTTCGCGTCGTCCGCCCGGATCGTCCCCTGCTCGATCTGTTCGCGGATGTCCTCGCGGGTGATCGCGTCCGCGAGATCCGACTGTGCCTCCGGGTCGAGCCAGACGCGGTCCGCGCCGACACCGAGTTCGTCGGCCGCGAGGCGTCGTTGTGCACTCAGATCAGTCATCTGCGTCCACCTCCACTTCCACGTAGGTGGGGTTGAGCACGCGGATCTCGCGTTGCTCACACTCGTCTTCGATCCGCTCCCGCTTCCGTCCGCCGACCTTCGAGGCGATCCGCACCGCCTCCGTGTCCGGGTCGACACCCGACAGGTCGTCCGTGTTGTGGACGCGTACCTCCTCGAACCCACTCGGGTGGAGGCCGCGTGCGGCCTTCGGCGACCGGAAGCCGGGCTCGACGGTCGGGCCCTTGCCTTTGATACCGCGGCGTTGCTTCGACAGGATCCCACGGGGCCGCCGCCAGGCGGTCGGCACCCGTTTCTTCTTGTGGTAGTCCTGCCGGTTGAACTGTGGCGTCCCCTCGCGGTGCTTCTGGGCGAGCGCACGCGCCGTCTCGTCGTCGAGCTCCGGCGTCTTGTCCGCGTACCCACGCGGCTGGAGCTCCGTCTCGACTCCCTCGTCGGTCTCCTCGGCGACCTCCTCGTCGCTGTCGTCTTCGATCTCCGCTTCGGTCTCCTCGTCGACCTCGAGCCCACCCACGTCCGCCTTGATCCGGGCGGCCAGGGCGTTCCCGACACCGTCGACCTCCGCGAGCTCCGACTGTGCGGCCGCCTTCACGTCCTCGACGGACTCGTAGCCGGCCTCCTGGAGCGCGTCGGCCTTCGACGGGCCGACACCGGAGACGTCTTCGAGGTCTTGGATCTCCCCCTCGTCGGCGGACATCTAGGCACCCCCACGGGGTTTGTCCGTGATGTACACCCCGTCCTGGAACACCCGTTGGTCTTTGTCCGTGACCCGGGTGAGCTGTTCGATGTTCGCTGCGGTCTGGCCCACGTCCTCCTTGGACGGACCCGAGAGGGTGAGCTCCTCGCCGTCGATCGAGACCTCGGTGTCGCCGAGCACGCCCGCACGCCGTGGTGCTCGCTCGCCGAGGAAGTTCTCGATGACGACCTCGTCACCCTCCGTGTCGACGTCCATCGGGAAGTGAGCGTAGAACACTTCCATCTCGTAGGTCCACCCCTCGGTGACCCCGTGGATCATGTTTCGGACGTGGCTCTCGAAGGTCCCGACGGTGGCCTCCGTCTGGCGGTCGGCGTCGCTCGGCCGCTCGATCGCGACCGCGCCGTCCGCGACGGTGACCGACACGTCGGGGAACCAGAGCTGCCGCGTGACGGAGCCTTCCGGCCCCTCTAGGGTCAAGTCGAGGTGGTCGACCTCGGCCGTCGCCTCGTCTGGAATCTGGATCGTCGTCTGTCGTGTCATAGTTAGTAGACGTACGCGAGCAACTGGCCGCCGACGCCCGCCTCGCGGGCCTCGTAGTGGCTCATCACGCCCTGCGACGTGGTGACGATGAGCGCCCCGTAGTCGCGGGCCGGGAGGTAGCGTTTCTCCCACTTCTCGAACTCGTCTGCGCCCGCCGAGTAGCGGGGTTTGACGACGCCACACTCGTTGATCGCGCCTTTCAGTTCGACCTCGAACTGCCCGGCCTTCCCGTCTTCGACGTACTCGAAGCCGTCGACGTAACCGCCGTCGTACAGCACTTCGAGGACGGAACCGACCGTGTTCGAGGCGGGCTGGACCGTGTACGCCAGGTTGCCGACGCTCTCCGCGTTGTCGATACCCGCGAGCGCGCCGGCGAGTGGATCGTTGCCTGCCATCGTTATCGGTACTTCTGGAACCCCATCGGTCGAGCGACCTCGCGGAAACACTGCCGACAGAGGTTGATGTCGTACTTCCCCACCAACCCCTGCTTGCGGTTACAGCGCCGGCACGCGACGTTCTCGTCGGTGCGCTTCGAGGCTTGCTCGCCCGTTGGCGTCTCTCGTGTGTCTTCTGTCTCGCTCTCGCTCATCTGTCGACCTCCACGTCGAACTCGGACTCCAGGTACGCCACCGCGTCCTCGACGCTCATCCGGTGGCTGTTCGGGATCGACCGAGTCTCTGCGTCGCGTTTGGCAACCCGGTAGCCCGGGCGCGTCAGCGTGACCGTCACGTCCAGTCCGTAGATCCCGACGTTCGGATCGTACTCCTGGCTCGGGAACTCCGTGTGTTCCTCGACGCCGAAGCTGACGTTGCCCACGTCGTCGAACTGCGAGGCGGACAGGTCGGCCAACGGCAGCGCCGTCTCCAGGAACGCCGTCGCGTCGTCACCACGGAGCGTGACCTTCGCACCGATCGGGTCACCCGGCCGGATGTCGAACTCGGCGATCGACTGCTGGGCCTGCGTCCGGACGGACTGCTGGCCGGTGATCTCGTCGAGAATTCCCTCGGCGTTGGCGAGTTCCCGACCACCCTGGCCGACACCCATGTGGACGACGACCTTCTCGACGCTCGGCTCCCGCATCTCGTGGAAGTCGGCGTCTGCTGTCTCGCTCATCAGTCGTCACCTCCGGTGAAGTTCTCGTCGATCACGACGACGTAGTCGGCGATCGTCTCGAACCCGTCACCCTCGTCTTGGGCGACGACGACCGCGTTGTCGCCCGAGCCGGGCGTCACGCGGATCGTCTCGATCTCGCCGATCTCGCCGGCGTGTGCGCCGTCGACGGCGGTGACGAGTGCCCCCTCCTCGTACGGGAAGTGGGCGACGACGTCTTTCGTCTCGTTGTCGATCACGATCGAGTCGCTGCCGTCGTACTCGTCGTCCCCGTGCAGCGTGGTGCCGTCGTGCAGCGTGTACTGGAACTGCCCGCCGGACACCTGCCGTTTGCCGACGACCTTCCCCAGTCGGGAGGACGCGGCGTCCTCGTCGATGGGGGTCAGCGACAGCCGTCCACCCTCCGACGGGAACACGCGGTAGTACTCTGCTCGCTCGGTGAAGGCGAGGATGTCGAACATCCCCACCGGGCGGTCCGCGGCGACGTTCCCGTCGCCGTTGACCAACACCGATCCGCCCTCGAGGGCGTACCGGGCTTCCTTCCGGGAGTCGACGTACCCCAACACGTCCCGGAGGACGATCAACAGGGGTACACCCGTCTCGCCGTGCGGACCGGCGTCCGCCTTCACCGTGAACGTCTCCTCTTTCCGTTCGACCGGCCACGAGTCCGGGGCCGACAGTCGTTTCTGGTGGTTGCTCATCTCAGGCAGCCTCCTCGTCGGACTCCAGACGCGCCTCGCGGCGATCGTCTTCCAGATCGAGCTCCGTCACGCGGAGGTTCGACGCGTCCAGCGGGCGCGGCGTCTCCTCGCCGTCCGCGCTCTCGACGGTCACGTCCTCGACGTGGACGACGCTGTCGCGCAGGTCGACCCGCAACACCTCCGCCTCCTCGCCGGCGTGATCGCCACGCATCACCTCGACGGTGTCGCCGGCGTTGACGCGGACGTTGCGCTGGTCGTACTCCTCGCGGAGGTCGTCCGAGAGCGTCGCGCGAACCTCGCGCTGTCGCTCGTGGAGCGGTGCCTCGCGCGTCTGTGTCCGTTGTTTGTGTGGTTGTTCTGTCATACGATCTGTGTCGCGGTGCTCGCGATGCTCCCGAAGCGCTCGGCGACCTCACGCGCGATGGGACCCTTGATCTCCGTCCCGCGCGGCTCCTCCGCGTCGTCGACGACGACCGCGGCGTTGTCCGCGAACTTCACGCGCGTGCCGGCCGGGCGACGGATCGGCTTCCGTTGCCGGACGACCACCGCCTCCAACACCTGACGGCGCATCTCCGGGGTCCCCTTGGTGACCGAGACGGTCACCTTGTCGCCGACGCCCGCTTTGGGGTGTCTGTTCTTCGTGCCGCCGTACCCCGAGACGCTGATCACCTTCAGTTCTCGCGCGCCGGTGTTGTCGGCACACGTGATCAGTGACCCCTTCTCCAGTCCCTGTGTGACGTCTGCCTTCAGGGCCTGCATCAGTCGTCACCTCCTGAAGATGTGGTCTTCCGTGGATCGGAGTACATCACTCCTCACCCCCGACCGTCTCGACGACGACGTGTGACTTCGTCTTCGAGAGGGGGCGCGTCTCGGCGATCCGCACCTCTTCGCCCGTCTCCAGATCGAGACAGGGCGGGTGGTGTGCGGACACGCGGCTGCGTCGCTTCATGTAGCGGTCGTACTTCGGGACGTACACGTCGTACTCCCGTTCGACCACTACGGTCTTCGTCATATCTGTGGAGGCGACTGTGCCCTCGAGCGTCTGTCCGCGCACGCCGAGCGTGCCGTGGAACGGACAGTTCTCGTCGGAACACGTCGTCTCCGGTTCTGTTACGTTCAGTCCGGTTGCCATGTCGAATCACCCGCACGTTCCGTGCGGTAGGCGGGTCGTGAGAGCAGTCTGTTCCCATCCACCGTAACGTAGACCGCGTTCTCGCAACCGCCGGACTTCCCGGCTGGCCGGGCCGACCCCGTGCCGGGAGTTTCCCACGGAAGTTCGAACGCGGACCCCGGCCCCTCGCGGCGGCCGGCGGCTTCATCTGTGGTCGTGTCCGTGTCGGGGTCGCCCGCTACTGTGTCGGGGGCACCCGCTGCGTCTACCGGCGGGACCCACCCGCCGACCGACCGTTCTCCGACCCTGTCTCCGTCCGCCGGCAGCGCGAACCGGAACTGTGTGTCCCGTTTCGGCACTCGGCGGTCGGCGACACCCGACCCCGTCGGTCCGCGGACCACCAGGGTCCGTTCGGACTCGAACGCGACACGACCCGCGATCCCGACCAACTCGGGGTTCGCGGCGTCGGCTACCCGTACCGGGCGGCCGACGAGTCCGTGTCGCGTGAGGGTCTCGGGTGTCACCATCTGTCTACTCGAGTTCGCCTTCTTCTCGTTGGATCGTCTTCAGCCGCGCGATCGTCCGCTTCAGCTCGCCGAACCGACCGGGGTTCTCCGGCGCACCACCGGCCGCCTGCACCGCCTTCGCGTTCAGCAGCTCCGTCTCCAGCTCTTCGAGCTCCTGTCGCCGTTCGGCCGCGGTCATGTCGCGGATCTCTTCGACGTGGAGGATCGCCACCCTCACTCACCCCCCTCGTCGTCTTCGTCTTCCATCTGGCCGACCAGATCCGCCGCCTCGCTCTCGACATCCTCGTCGAGATCCTCCAGTTCGGCCTCGACGTCGTCGTCTCCGCCGGGCACGTCGACGGTCTCGTCTTCGCCGGGCAGGTCCGTGTCCGGCTCGACGACCTCCTCGACGACCTCCTCGTCGACGGGGTCGGCGTCCGCGTCCGCCGCGACCGACTCGTCGTCTGCGGGCTCGGCTTCGGGCACCTCGTCTGGCTCCTCCAGCAGTGCCTCGACACCCTCCTCGGCGACCTGTTGTTCGACCTCGGGGGCCTCGGCACCCTCGGCGACCTCGAAGTCGTCCGGCAGCGTCGCCTCCGGCGGGATGATCTTCACGTTCACGCCGATGGTGCCCAGTTGCATCACCGCGACACCCTTCCCGCTGTCGACGACGTTCTCGGCGGGCTCGCCGTTGTGCTTGATGTAGCCGCGGTTGAACTTCTCGACCCGGGAGCGTGCGCCGGTGACCTTCCCCGACAGGACGATCTCCGCGCCCAGCGCGCCCGACTCCATGATCCGGTCGATCGTGGTGTGGCCCGCTCGGCGGAAGTACCAACCCCGTTCGAGGGCGTTGGCCAACTTGTCCGCGACGACCCGCGCGTTGAGATCTGGCTCCTCGACCTCCTGCACGTCGATCTGCGGGTCTTCCATGTCGAACCGGTCTTCCAGTTCGGTGGTGATCTTCCGGATGTTCTTCCCACCCTTCCCGATCACCATCCCGGGCTTCTCCGCCTTCAGGACGATCTGCGTGCCCATCGGCGTCTTGGCGACGTCCATGCCGCCGTAGCCCGCTCGGCCGAGCTCTTCCTCGAAGAACTCGTCGATCTGGGTGCGTTGGAGTCCGTCCTCGATGAACGCCTGTTCGTCCGCCATCAGTTCTCGACCTCCTCGACGATCATCTCGACATCAACTTCCGGTGTGTTGTGTGGGCTGGCACGCCCCATCGCGCGGGGCTGCTGGCTCGTCTGCTCGCCAACCTTGTGGGCGGCGGTGTGTTTGATCGCCATCGTCTCCGGGTCGAACCCCTGGCGTTCGGCGTTGTTGGTGACGTTGCCGAGTAGCTTCAGGAAGTCCTGTGCGGCCTGCTCTGGGTAGCGACCGGCGTCCCACCCGTCGATGTCCGACCGGTGACCGACACCGGTGTTGTGTTGTCGCATCGGGACGGAGCGGTCCTCCTCGATCACCGCCTCCAGGTACGACTCCGCGTCCGCGACGGTCTCGCCTTTGATCTCCCGGGCGATGGCCTTGCTGTGCTTCAGACTGATGTTGCGGTCCCGGAGCATCGCCTTCGCGGTCGTCTCCGGGTCCGCCTCGACGCTGTAGCTGATTCCCATTGTCACTTGAGGGGCACGAACTTCGAGGACCGGGTCGCGCCGATACCGGCCTGACCGTGTTCGACGGACGTACGGGTCAGTTGGAACTCGCCGAGGTAGTGGCCGATCATCTCCGGCTCCACCTCGACGCGCTCGAACGACTGGCCCGTGTAGACGGCGAACGTCAGCCCGACGAACGCCGGGACGATCGGCATGTCGCGGAGGTGCGTCCGAATCGGGTCGTTCGCGGTCTCCTCCTCGCCGGCCTCGCGGGCCTGTTCGAGGAGCTTCCGTTGTTCCGTGTCCAGTCCACGGTCGATCGTTCGCCGCGCGCGTGCGGGTAGCAGTTCCGACACCTCGTCGAGATCCATCTCTGCCAACTCGTCAAGCGTGTGGCCACGGTAGGTGAACTCTCCCTCGCGGCCGGTTCTGTACTCTGTCGACATCTTACGAGTCCCTCCCAGTTCCGGTCCGTTTCGACGCGATGTCGCCGACCTTCCGTCCCGGCGGGGCGTCCCGCGAGATGGACTTCGGCTTCCCCGGGTGTTGGCGACCACCGCCGCCGAACGGGTGGTCGATCGCGTTCATCGCGACACCACGGACACGCGGGTACTTCGTCCCACGCGACTTCATCTTGTGGTGTTTGTTCCCCGCCTTCACGAACGGCTTCTCCGTCCGACCGCCGGCCGCGACGACACCGATCGTCGCCCGACACTCGGGGTTCAGCCGCTTCACCTCGTCGCTGGGCAGTTGGACGACGGTCACGTCACGATCGTGGGTCAGGAGTGTCGCAGACACCCCCGACGCCCGGGCGAACTTCCCGCCGTCGCCCGGCTTGCTCTCCACGTTACACACCGGCACCCCCTCCGGGATCTCCGCCAACGGCAGCGTGTTGCCGGGCTCGATCTCCGCGGAGACGCCGATCTGGATCTCCTGGCCGACCCGCACCCCCTCGGGCGCGAGCACCAGCCGCCGGTCGCCGTCTTCGAACTCCACGTCCGCCAACGGGGCCGACCGTGCGGGGTCGTGTTCGATCCCGACGATCTCGCCGGCGACGGTGTCGTCGTCCTCGACGGTCTTGTGTTGTTTGTCCGACTTGTACCGGTGGGACGGCGCTCGGAACGTCGAGCCACCGCGCCCGCGTCGTTGTCCTTGGATTCGTGCGCCCATTCTCAGAACACCCCGATTCTGGAGGCCACATCCTGGGCCTCGTCGTCTTCCGACAGCCGCACGGTCGCCTTCTTCTGGCCCTGCGGTGTCACCTGTGTGTTCACGTCTTCGACCGTCACGTCGAAGCGGTCTTCGACCTCCGACGCGATCTGGCCTTTCGCGGCGTCCGTGTCGACGACGAACTGGAGCTTGTTGGCGAAGTCCATCTCGTCCATCGCCTTCTCCGTCACGAGCGGGTGGTGGACGACGCTCATCGGTCGCTCACCTCCGCGAGTGCGGACTCCGTGAACAGGGTGAGTCGCCCCGGGTGGGTGCCCGGCGCGAGCTCCTCCGCGTTCACCTCGGCGGCGGTCGTCACGTCCACGCCCGCGAGGTTGCGGGCGGCACGCGACGGCTCCTCGCTGGTGACGAACAGGATCGAGGCCGGCTCGCGGTACTTCCGTCCGCGTGTCGACCCCTGTCCCGCCTTGATCTGTCGCCCCTCGTCTGCGCGCTCGACGTCCGCGTGGACACCCAGCGACGCCAACAGGTCGGCGACCTCGCGGGTCTTCACGAGGTCCTCGAACCCGTCGTCGACGACCAACGGGAGGTCGAGATCGTCGTCGAACTCGTGGCCGCGCTCGGCCACCAGTTCGGTGTCCGTCGTCGCCGCCAACGCCGACCGCACTGCCAGTTGGCGTTCCTTGTCGTTGATCTGTTTGCCCTGGTCCTTCTCGGCTTTCGGCGGGTGGGCCGTCCGTCCGGAGACGGTCTGCGGGACACGTCGTCCCTGACCACCCTCTCGGGGGACGTGGGCCATTCCGCGACCCGAACCCTGCGACTCCGCGGGCGTCCGTAGCCCGGCGAACTCGTCTGCGCCGTACGCCTGTTTCCGGTTTGCCTGTGCGGCGAGCACCGCCCGCCGGATCACGTCCGGTCGGAACGTCGTCTCGAAGACGGCCGGGAGCTCCGTCTCCCCGCTCGCCTCGCCGTCCAGGTCGTACACTGTCGTCGTCATCCTTGGTTAGACTCCGTGGACACGTACCGCACCTCTGGGTCGAGACGCGGTTGGTCGTTCGGTCTGACTGCCGGTCGGAACCGGAGCAGCCGTTTCTCCGGGCCGGGCAGCGACCCCTTCACCAGGGCGTACTGCCCGTCGACCTCGCCGTAGTTGACGAAGCCACCGTCGACGGAGGCGTCGTCGCCCTCGCCGAAGTCCAGCAGTCGCTTGTTCAGTTCCGTCCGTTGGTGGTAGCCGGTCTGTCCCTGTTGGGGGACGGTCGACCGGACCCGCGAGGGGTTCCACGGCCCGAGGTTGCCGATCCGTCGCCGCCACCCCTGGCGTGCGTGTTTCCCCTTGCGTTTCTGGACACCCCAGCGCTTGACCGGGCCCTGGGTTCCCTTCCCCTTCGTGATGCCGGCCACGTCGAGGTACTCCCCCGCGCGGAACACGTCACCGAAGGTGTGGCTGCCGCCACCCTCGACTAGCTCGAGGGCGTACTCCAGCCGGTCG
>P_A23_Liq_2_FmtDRAFT_1000021_pt1 | contig 35520 bp, 33 predicted proteins | sample PonA232FremontCA_FD_10599 | JGI IMG/M metagenome (IMG submission 10599) | reverse complement strand
ACCTCCGCCTCTCGGTCCGGGTCGCGGTCGCCGTCGGCGCGGTACAGCGCGGAGTAGCCGATGGCGAACACGATCAGCGTCGTGGCGGCCGCGTGGTACCACGCCATACTGGCCGCCAGCTCCCACACCTCCTGTGTGACGACGAACGGCCCCGCGAGCAGGAACCCGCCGACGAGCTGTTGGAAGCTGTCGGCGACCGCGTACCGGGAGTTGCGGCCGACCATACCGAGTCGACACGACGGGCGGACAAAAAGCCCGCCGGAGTGTCGCCGCCCCGGTGGCTCACGGCGGTACCCCCCCACGTAGCGTCGGGACGTAGTCGTCGGCACTGACACCGGCAGGAATCCCACCGAGTGGACAGCGTTAAAGAGACCCGGCGAATCTATCTGCCTATGAAGGCTGACGTGGACGCGGTCGCCACGCGGAACGTGGCCCGCGGGGTCGCTCGCGACAGGCGGTGCCGACACCGGGGTGGTGGGTCGTGCGGATCGTAGCCAAGTTCGGCGGCACGTCGCTGGGCACCGGTGACCGGGTCGAACGCGCGGCCGACTCCATCGCCTCGGTGGTCGCCGACGGCCACGAGATCGCCGTCGTCGCCAGCGCGATGGGGTCGACGACCGACGAACTGTTGGAAGACATCACCTTCGAGGCGGACAACGCCGACCGCGCGGAGATCGTCTCGATGGGCGAACGCACCTCCGTTCGGATGTTGAAAGCCGCGTTGGCCGCCCGCGATGTCGACGCCACGTTCGTCGAACCCGGCACGGATCTGTGGCCCGTCATCGCCGACAGCCACGGCGAGGTCGACGCCCCGGTCACCCGAGAGCGTGCGGCGGCACTGGCGGCGGTGCTCGACGGGACGGTCCCGGTCGTCACCGGCTTCCTCGCGGAGACTCCCACGGGCGACGTGACCACGCTGGGTCGCGGCGGCTCGGACACGACCGCGGTCATGCTGGGCAACTACATGGCCGCCGACGAGGTCGTGATCGTCACCGACGTGGAGGGTGTGATGACCGGCGACCCCGGGGTGGTGGAGGGTGCGCGCAACGTCGCCCGGATCACCGTCGACGAACTGCGGAACCTCTCGTTCCGCGGCGCGGAGGTGATCGCGCCGTCCGCACTGTCGTACAAAGGCGAGGATCTGAGCGTCCGGGTGCTCCACTACCAACACGGTGACCTCACCACCGGCGGGACGACCGTCGAGGGGACGTTCCAGAACATCGTCGACATGGAGGAAGACCCGTTGGCGTGTATCACGGTCGCTGGCCGGGCGATCCGGAACCGCCCCGGCATCCTCTCGGACCTCTCGGACGCGTTGTTCGCGCGCGACATCAACATCGACGCCGTCGCCTCCGGGATGGACTCGGTGACGTTCTACGTCGGCACCGCGGTCGCAGAGACCGCCGAGACGACACTCCACGACGAGGTCGTCGACGACGACTCTCTCTCGTCGGTCACCAACGAGTCGGAGTTCGCGGTCGTCCGCGTGATGGGCGGGGAACTGCCGAACCGGCCGGGCGTGATCTCCGAGATCGTCCAACCGCTCTCGGCGGCCGGCGTGACGATCCACGATCTGGTCACCTCCGCCACCTCCGTGGCCGTCTTCGTCGAGTGGTCCGAACGCGAGGAGGTGTTGTCGATCGTCCAAGACCAGGTGTCGATCTCACACGACTCCGTCTCGCGGTAGCCGACGACACGGCCCCGCGATCACTTCCCGTGGGAGAGCCGATCGCCGATCTTCTCCGGCAGTCCCGCGTCGGTCACCGCGTCCGCGACGGCGTCGATGTCGTACGACACCCGGTGTTCCGTCACCGACAGGTCGTCCAAGTCGACGACGGCGTACGCCGCTCGCGGGTCGCCGTCCCGTGGTTGTCCGACGCTGCCGGGGTTGACCACCACGCCGTCCGCGAACGTCTCGTGGTGTTGGACGTGGGTGTGACCCAACACGAGCACGTCCGGATCGCCCGCGGCCGCGAGTAACGACGGGTCGAACTCGTCGGGCATCGTGTAGTGGTCCTGTCGCTCCGGGTGGTCGTGGACGACGTGGAGCCGGCCGTCCGCCAGCGTCCGGTCGCGCGGCAGGTCGTCGAGCCACGCGATCTGCTCGTCGTCGAGTTCTGCCCGGGCGTAGTCGACGCCGGCAGCCGCCATGTCGTTGAATCGGAACCCGGTGTCGCGGGCGACCGCGCGGTCGTGGTTGCCGACGACCGTCGGAATCCCGCGGTCCCGGACGGTCGCGACACACGCCGCCGGCCACGGGTTGTAGCCGACCACGTCGCCGGCACACACTACCCGGTCGACATCCGGGAGATCCGCCACCACCGCCGACAACGCCACCTCGTTGCCGTGTACGTCCGAGAGCAGTGCGACGCGCACACTCTCGGTTCGACCTGTGGAGTGTTAACTCTCCGTGCCCACGGCGGTCGACGGTGCCACCGTCCGTCACGTCGGTGCCGTCCGCTCGTCGGCGGGGCGTTCTGTCTCGTCGTCCGACTGCCCCGCCTCGTCGGTGACGACTCCGGGCACCCGGAGCGTCGCGGTCGTCCCGTCTGTCGTGTCGACGGTCAACTCGCCGCCGATCGCGTCGATCCCCCACCGGACGAGCCAGAGTCCCAGCCCGCTCCCGTGTTCTAGGGCGGTCTCCGTCTCCGCACGCAGCATGTCGAGTTCGTGTTCCGGCACCCCCGGTCCCTCGTCGCGCACCTCGATCACGACCTCGTCGCCGTCACCCCACGCCGTGACCCGTGTCGGTGGCGCGCCGTGTTCGCGGGCGTTCTCCACGAGGTTCGACACCGCGAGTGTCAACGACGCGGGGTCGACACGTGCCGCCAGCCCCGTGGGGGCCTCGACAGTGATACCGCTCTCACCGTCGTTCGTCTCGCCCGGTGGCGTCCCTGTGGTGTCGACCGCCTCTTCGAGGATCGTTGCGACCGGAGTGGTCCGTCGGCTCCCCTCCGTGTCGAGCGTGTCGGCGGCCTGTCGAGCCTTCTCGCTCAACTCCAACAGTTCGGCGGCCTGTGTGCCGATCCTCGCCGCCAGCTCCGGCGTCTCGCCACGGCCGGTCTCGACGAGCTGGTCGGCGTACAGTTGGACGACGCTCAGGTCGTTCCGGAGGTTGTGCCGGAGGACGCGGTTGAGGACGCCCAGCCGCTGGCGGCGACGGCGTTCGGCGGTGATGTCCTGGAAGACGAGCGTGTGGCCGACCTGTGTGTCGGTCGTGTCCGACAACGTCGAGACGGTCAGGCCGAACGTCCGACGACGGCCGCCGACCCGGAGCGCCACCGTCTCCGGCGGGTCCGCGGGGTCGAACGCCAGCCCCATCGCTGCCAGTGGCTCGCCGAGCACGGTGTCCGCGCTCTGGGAGGGAGGTTCGGTGTCGTCCGTCTGCGTCTCGCGGTCGTCGATCAGTGTCTCGACGGCCGTCTCGTTCAGCCGGACTACCCGTTGTTCGCGGTCGAGAACGACCACTGGTGTGGCTAGTTCGTCGACGGCGGCCCGCTCGCTCGCGCGTCGCGTCGCGGGGTCGAACTCGAAGAGATCCGACGCGAGGTAGGCGTACCCGTCCAACAGGACGTGCGGGAGCGCCAACACGGGCATCAGGTTCACGTCGCCGATCCCGAACGTCCACAGTGTCGCGCCGACGGACGGCGGGACCAGACTCAGCGCGACCGCCGTCGCCTCCCGGCGGTACAGGGGTCCGTAGCTGACGACCGTGTCGAACAGGAGGACGGAACTCCCGGCGACCATCGCGGCGTTGAGCAGGAACGAGCCGAACAACACCGGGCCACGCTCGTAGCGCACGCCGGCGACGCCCGCCGTCTCGACGACCTCGAACCCCGCCCAGACGACCCCCGACAACGGCGCGAACACTGTCAGCCCCGTCAGAACCACCAACCCGACCCCGGTGACGACGAACGGCCACGTCCGGAGTACGTCGGCACGACCAGTGTACGTCACCGCGAACGCCGAGAACGCCAGGCCGATCCAGGTGAACGCCACCCAGAACCCGATCTCGACTGCCGCCCGGAGCGCGGGGTCGGTGACGAGGAACCCGAGACCGTACGCCCCCGTGTACAGCGTCTGGAGTCCCAGAACGACGAGGAACCAGTTCGCGCCGGGCGCACCGCGGTGACGCCACAACGCGACGACCAGGTAGCCACTCCCGGCGGCGGCCCCCAGCGAGAGAACGACCGGCCAGGCGGCCACCGATTCCATCGTCCGCCTATCGTGGCCTGCAGACAGGTAGTTTACGATCCGCGCGCCGACTCGCCTATCTCACTGGGGTGTGAGACGTTGCTGCCACTCGTGACCGCGCTCCGACGACTCGCGAGGAGTGCGACGGACGGAGCGCTCCGCGAGACGACTCTGGCGTCGCCCGCACCGACCACGACACCCGGCGACGGCGGTCGGACGGACACCGGAGACGGACGACACGGTGACGCGAATCTACTCTGTACCGATCGACAGTACAGGTGGGGTCAGTTCACGATGCTCGCCCGCTGAAAGACACTGTGCCGTCGTCGACGAGCACCACGACAGCGTACGACGGATCACGGCGATCGAGCGTCCAACTCGTCGTTCGGGTGGTTCCATCGAGGCTCGCTCGGAGCGTGTAGTTGCCGGTGTCTGGAAACTGGACGTCGTATCTCCGACTCTCGTACGTCCCGAGTGTGACTGTGGTGTTCAGCAGTGACTCTCCCGTCACGTTCTGCACGACAGAGAGCGTCACTGTCACTGATCGACTCCCCAGATTCTGAACGCCCGTGTCGTGTGTGAGTCCAGCGGTCCCCACTGGCTCGTCAGTCTCGGTCACAGTGGTCGCCTCGGAGGACGGTGAACTGGTCTTCCCGGGCTCTGTCTCGGTGTCGTCGACCGGTGTCGGCGTGTCCACAACTGTCGGCGTCGGCGACTGGACCGTGTCCGCTCCGGTGCCGAGACAACCTGCCGACACGAGGAGGACGACGACAAGGAGTGTCACACGTCTCATCGACTTCGGTCGAAACTCTACGATGTCTCGGCGACGAACGAGACGGTTCCGTCACGGACGGAGACGAGAACCGCGTACGACGGCTCGACTCGCTGTACGTCCCACACCATGGTGTGCGTCGTTCCGTCGAGTGTCGCCCGGATAGTGTAGTTCCCGGGAGCGGGAAACGGGACGTCGAACTTTCGATTGTTGTCTGCAGCGACTGTGACCGTCGTATCGAACACTGACTGGTTCGTCGCGTTTCGCACGATACGGAGAGTCACTGTCGCCGGCTGGTCGTCTGCTATCACACCAGTCTCGTACGAGACACCACCAGTCGACAGTGGTACGTCGGTCTCGGTTGCAGTCGGTGTCTTCGGGATCTCCGTGGCGGTTGCTGTCGGTGCTGTCCCTGCAGTCTCGACTGTTCCCGGAGTTTCTGTCGTCGCCGACGCCGACGACCGAGACGTGTCTCCTCCGGTCCCGAGACAACCTGCCGACACGAGGAGAACGGCGACGAGAAGCGTGGGTCGACATCGTCGCATCTGGCTAACGCTCCGCCGTGCGCAGTGGTGCTCGACTCACGGAGTGGTGTCGCTGCGCCCGTGGTAAGTACTTTCTCCCGTTCCGACACACGGCTCCTCTCGTCGCGTCGCTCGCTACACCTCGCGAGAAACGAAGAGCCGTTACGCCCGGATCAGTCCGCGGCGACTTCCTCGGTGTCGTCGTGGTAGTACTCCTCGATCAGGTCCTCGCCGATCCGGTTGAGCTCCGTCTTCGGGAGCAACGACAGGAGGTTCCAGCCGACGTCCAGTGTGTCACTGATGTCGCGGTTGGTGTCGTACCCCTGTTCGACGAACTCGTTCTCGAACCGGTCGGCGAAGTCCAGCAGCCGGTTCTGTCGTTCGTCGAGCGCCTCTCGACCGACGATGTTCTCCAGGTCGCGCAGTTCGACCCCTTCCGCGTAGGCGGCGAACAGTTGGTCTTTCACGTCGGCGTGGTCGCCACGGGTGAGCCCCTCGCCGATCCCGTCGTCCATCAGCCGCGACAACGACGGCAACACGTTGATCGGCGGCTCGATCCCGTTGCTGTTGAGGTCCCGGTCCATCATGATCTGCCCCTCGGTGATGTAGCCGGTCAGGTCCGGAATCGGGTGGGTGTCGTCGTCACCCGGCATCGTGAGGATCGGCAGTTGGGTGACCGACCCCTCGCGGCCGTCGATCCGGCCGGCACGCTCGTACAACTGCGCCAGATCGGTGTACATGTACCCCGGGTAGCCACGGCGACCCGGCACCTCCTCGCGGGCGGCACCGATCTCTCGCAGCGCCTCACAGTAGTTCGTCATGTCCGTGAGGATCGTCAGGACGTGGTACCCTTTGTCGAAGGCCAGATACTCCGCGGTGGTGAGCGCCATCCGCGGCGTGACCGTCCGCTCGACTGCGGGGTCGTCCGCGAGGTTCATGAACACGACCGATCGCTCCAACGCGCCGGTGCGCTCGAAGTCGTCCATGAACTCGTTGGCCTCCTCTTGCGTGATCCCCATCGCACCGAAGATCACTGCGAACTCGCTGTCCTCGCCGGCCTCCTCCGCCTCCGGCACGGACGCCTGTCGGGCGACCTGGAGCGCCAACTCGTTGTGTGGGAGCCCGGACGCCGAGAAGATCGGCAGCTTCTGGCCCCGGACGAGCGTGTTCATCCCGTCGATAGCCGACACGCCCGTCTGGATGAACTCCTCGGGGTACTCGCGGGAGACGGGGTTGATGGCCTCGCCGACGATGTCGCGTTTCTCGTCGGCGACGACGTCCGGCCCGCCGTCGATCGGCTGGCCGGAGCCGTCCAACACGCGCCCGAGCAGGTCCTCGGTGAGATCCACCTTCAGGGTCTCGCCGAGGAACCGCACCGACGCGTTCTGGTCGATCCCCGAGGTGCCCTCGAACACCTGGATCGCCACCAGCCCGTCCTCGGACTCGAGGATCTGACCGCGCTTGGTCTCGCCTTGCGGCGTCTCGATCTCCACCATCTCGTCGTAGCCGACCGGCTCGTCGACTTCGGCGAACACCAGCGGACCGCTGATCTCCGTGATCGTCTCGTACTCTTTCATTGTTCTCAGTAGAGTGCCCGCAGTTGTTCGGTGAGGTCCTCGGCGATCTCGTCGACGAACGCGTCGGCCTCGTCGTCCGGCGTCGTCCCGATCCGGTTGATCCGGGGGGCCGCCTCGACGCCGACGATCTCGTCGATCGGCACGCCCGCGTCGAGCGCGTCGAACGCCTCGTCGTTGAACGTCTTGATCACGTCGAGGATGCGGTACGTCTTCTCGGGCGGACAGTACCGGTCCACGTCGTGGAGCGCGTTCTGTTGGAGGTACGCCTCACGCAGGAACCGCGCCACCTCCAGGGTGAGCTGTTGGTCCTCCGGCAGGGCGTCTTTCCCGACCAACTGGACGATCTCCTGGAGTTCGTCCTCCTCGTCCAGCGTGTCGACGGCCCACTGCCGCTTCTCCGGCCAGTCGTCCGCGACGTTCTCGACGAACCAGTCGTCGAGCTGGTCCCGGTACAACGAGTAGGAGTCGTTCCAGTTGATCGCCGGGAAGTGTCGTCGCTCGGCGAGATCCGAGTCCAACGCCCAGAACGTCTTCACGATCCGCAGCGTGTTCTGTGTCACCGGCTCCGAGAAGTCACCCCCGGGCGGGGAGACGGCACCGATCACCGAGATCGATCCCTCGGTCCCGTTGACGTTCTGGAAGTAGCCCGCCCGCTCGTAGAACTGGCTCAGCCGCGCGGCCAGGTACGCCGGGTACCCCTCCTCGCCGGGCATCTCCTCCAACCGCGAGGAGATCTCCCGCATCGCCTCCGCCCACCGCGAGGTGGAGTCGGCCATCAACGCCACGTCGTACCCCATGTCGCGGTAGTGCTCCGCGATGGTGATCCCCGTGTACACACACGACTCGCGTGCGGCGACGGGCATGTTCGAGGTGTTGGCGATGAGACAGGTCCGGGCCATCAACGGGTTGCCGGACTGCGGGTCCGGCAGTTCCGGGAAGTCCTCGATGACCTCCGTCATCTCGTTGCCGCGTTCCCCACAGCCGATGTAGACGACGATGTCCGCGTCTGCGAACTTCGCCAGCGACTGTTGGGTGACGGTCTTTCCGGAGCCGAACGGCCCCGGAATCGCCGCCGTCCCACCCTTCGCCAACGGGAACAGCCCGTCGAGGATGCGTTGCCCGGAGACGAGCGGCGTCGTCGGCGTCTCCTTCTCGACGGTCGGTCGTTGTTGCCGCACCGGCCACTCCTGGTGCATCGAGATCTCCGTCCCGTCCTCCAAGACGACGACGGGCTCTTCGACGTCGAACGCACCCTCCTTCGTGTCGGCCACGACGCCGCCGTCCTCGTCCGGCGGCACCATCACCTTGTGGTCGATGGTGACCGTCTCCGGGACGACCCCGACGACGTCACCCGCCTCGACCGAGTCACCCGCCTCGACTTCGGGGTGGAACTCCCACTCCTTCTCGAGGTCGATCCCCGGGGCGTCGACCCCGCGGTCGAGGAAGGCGCTGTTCATCTTGTCTTCGAGCACGTCCAGTGGCCGTTGGACGCCGTCGTAGATCGTGTCGAGCATCCCCGGACCCAGGTCGACCGTCAACGGCTCGCCGGTGTTCTCGACGGGCTCGCCGGGGCCGACCCCCGAGGTCTCCTCGTACACCTGGATCGTGGTGATGCCGCCCTCGATCTCGATCACTTCGCCCATCAGCCCCTCGTCGCCGACGTACACCACGTCGTTCATCCGGGCGTCGAGGTCGGTCGCGGTGACGACCGGCCCACTCACGCTCCGGATCTCGCCGGTGTCGACGGGCGTCACGTTGGAGTCGGTTGCTTGACTCATGTCTGTGTTGTGTGTCGTGTTCCGTCTCTGGGCAGGTTAAGGCATTCCCTGACCCTGCCCGTCGTCCTCGTCTTCGGCCATCAGGTCGATCCCGATGGCACGCTTGATCTGTTCGCGCAGTCCACCACCGCCGGCACCGCCGCCCAACGTCACCAACACCGGGTCGACGCTCTCCTGGACGGTCTCCCGCACCCCCCGCGAGAGGTGGTCGAGGTCGTCGTTCCGCATCACGACGATCCCGACCTCGTCGTCTTCGAGCGCCCGTTCGACGGCCGCGTCGAGCTCCTCGGCCTTCTCGTCGTCCGGCACGTCCTCGAACTTCCGCACGCCGGCCAGCCGGAAGCCGGTGGTGAACTCCGGGCTGCCGACCACTGCGATCTCTTTGCTCATAGGATCACCAACTCCCGTTCGATCTCGTCGGGGTCGAGCCCCGCCTCCTTGCCGCGTGCGATCGCGCGGATGTTGTCCACCTCGCGTTCCTTCGACAGGATGAACGCCACCACCGGCGTCACCGACAACGGGTAGATCGTCCCCAGCGCGTCCGCGTACTCCACCTGTGCGGCCTCCAACGCACGCTCGAAGCCGACCAGACTGTCCGCCGACTCCAACTCGTCTAACGCCGCCGACAGGTCGTCGCCGTACGTACTCTCCCGGATGTACCCGACGAGCTCGTCCATGCTGCCGGCCAGCCGTTGGACGTCACGCTCCGAGAACAGCTCCCCGCCGGCGATGAAGTACGCCGCCGGGTCCAGTTCCGTCCCCGAGCGAGCCAGCCGCAGGGCGTTGATCGCGTTCCGGAAGTCGATCTCCGCACGGAGGTACCGGCGGTACTCCGCCAACTCGGGGGACGACCCCAACTCCGCGGTCAACAGCTCGTAGTAGGCTCGGTCGACCGCGTTCTCCAACGGGACGAGCAGCCCGGCGTTCTCGTAGTCCTCGAAGGCACCCGCGAGGGCGTCGCCGAACAACGTGTCCGACAACCCCTCGACGACCTCTTCGATCGACCCGGCGTCGGCGAGGCGGTCGAGCAGGTCGTCGTCCAACTCCCCCGCCCGGATCAGGTCGACCCGAACCGCCTCCGGTGCCGTCCCGGAGTAGACCCCCCGGAGCAACGTCTTCACGTTCCAGGCGTCGAACTTCCGGAGGTACCGGACGAGCAGGTCGTACAACGACCCCTCGGCCCACCGCAACAGGTCGTCGAACTGGCGAGCGAGGTTGCGGTTGAGTGCGTACTCGATCAGGTCGACGCCGTCGAACCGCGACCCCAACTCGTTGATCTCGCGGCCGTACGCCGACTCCTCCATGTCCCGGGCGATCTCCGCCGGCGAGGTCCGCAACAGACGACGGTACGACTCCTCGTCGTACAGCCCCGCTCGTCGGGACCGGACACGGGCGTTGACGTACTCCGCGTTGGCGCTGCCGGCACGACTACTCATCGTCGAACAGTCGTGTGCTCAGTTCCTTCAGACTGTCCTCCCACACGTCCGCCAACACGGAGTCGAACGTGTTGTCCACCCGGACGCGCGACTGCTCGCTCTCCACGACAACACCGCCCAGACAGTCGTGTTCGCCGCCGTAGCTGTAGCCGTCCCGCTCGTCGACCAGCGACCGCAACAACGACTCGTCGTCGGAACGGCCGTAGACGACGATGTCGGCGTCGAACTCGCTCGCGGCGTCCGCCAACAACGTACGCGTCAGTTCCGCCCGACGGTCGCCCGTCAGCTCTGTCAGCGCCACCTCCGTCTGCTCGTGGACGTCCTCGAGCACGTCGCGGCGTGCCTCCAGACGAGCCTGCTTGGCCTCCAACTTCGCCGACGAGAGCGCCTGCTCGCGCTCCTGTTCGATCTGCCGCTCGACGGCCGCCTCGCGTTCCTCGCGGAGCGTCTCCGCCTCGGCCTCCGCGTCGGCGACGATCTCGTCTGCGCGTGCTGCCGCCTCCTCGCGGATCTCCTCGGCACGCGTGCGGGCGTCGTCACGGATGTCTTCGACGACTGTATCGAGACTCATTGTTGCGAAGAATCCCGACTTACGCCGCCAGGAAAATGGTCACGAACGCGAAGATAATCAGTGTCTCCGGCAGCGCAGTGAGGACGAGCCCCTGGATGAACAGGTCGTCGTCTTCTGCGATCGCGCCGATCGCCGCCGACCCAATTCCTCGTTGTGCGTAGCCGACACCGACCGCCGCGAGACCGACTGCCAGCGCGGCTGCACCTCGGTTGTTGAGCGCCGGGCCACTACTACTCTCCTGCAGTACAACGTTCGCCAGTTCTGGGGCAACTTCGAGCATGAGGTTCACCGTGGTTCGATCGTCTGCGAACGGTAGGTAGTTGCTACTGTGGTGGTAATAAGCGTTCGCAAATACGATGGCAGACGGGCCGGTTCACGGGAGTCTCACACCCGCTCGCCGCGCAGTCGCGTCTGGAACCGCCCGCTACTCCTCGCTGGTGAACGTCCGGTCGCTCCCCAGTGGCTCGTACTCCGTCCCGTCGCCGTCGTAGAACTTCGACGAGAACTCGAAGTACTCCAGCCGGATCGCCTGGATTCCAGAGGAGGTGACCCCCAGGGCCAACACGAGCAGGTGTCCGGCGATCAACACGAACACGCCGCCGATCAACGACAATACGCCGCCGTGTGCCAGCCCACCGAAGAGAACGCCCGTCACCTCGTGGCCGTGTGACATCGTGCCCACCTCGGGGATCTTCGTCAACCCGAAGTGCCACGCCGTGGCACCACCCTCCTGCGTCTCGTACACGCCGAAGAACAGGAGATTGACCGCGAACGCCATCCCTGCCTTCCCGAGCAACACCGCGCCGATCCGGAGGTACGAGAGGGTGTGTGAGAGGACGGTGAAGATCTCGACGATCTCGACGGTCGGTCCGACCAACACCAACAACACTCCGACGACGACCATCGCGAGCCCGACCTGTCCGACGATCACCGGCAGCCCGGTGAAGCCGAGCTCGAAGGCCGCGCCCTTCCCGGTACCGAACACCTCGAACAGGATCGCCGGCGTCTGGCCGAGGAAGTTACTGAACAGGAGCAGCCACAGCCCGTTCAGGGCCAACAACCAGGAACCGGACTCCTCCATCGCCTCGACGAACCCGTGGAACTCCAGGTTCTCGTAGAAGTCGAACAACCAGGCTACGTTGAGGTGGAGCACCCCGAACAACACGGAGACGACGAGCCACGTCCGTGCCCAGTAGGTGCCAGCCGGCTCTAACCCCTTCTCGATGGGGGCGTGGCTCAACCCGACGACCCCCTCCCAGAACTGAGAGGCGATCAGGTGGAGCCCGAAGATCTCCCCGTAGAGGATGCCGAAGATCGTCGTCGAGACCCCCGCCGCGATCGCGATCAACCCCATCGCACGGAAACTGTCGGAGTCGAACCCGCGGTAGAGGTACGCACCGATCCCCGCGTAGATCAACCCGTACGCGAAGTCTCCGATCATGAACCCGAACATCACCGGGAAGGTGAGGAACAACACGATCGTCGGGTCCAACTCTCGGTAGCCCGGCTTCCCGATGAGACTCGTCAACAGCTCGAAGGGGCTCGCCACGCCCGGATTGCTCTGGACTGTCGGCGGTTCGTCGTCCCGCATCACGACGGGAGCCCCGCCGTCCGCGACTGCCCGCTGTGGCTCCTCGGTGTCGGTGTCGTCCGCCTCCGCGTCGGCCTCGGATTCGCCGGCCTCGCGGACGGACTCCGGCACGTCCTCGCGAACTTCGACCGTCCCGTCGCTGCCGAACTCCGCCCGTTCTAACTCCTCGACCTCGGCGCTGTTGCCGACGGCGTCGGAGATGGCCCCCGCGAACTCCGTGTACTCTGCGGTCGGAATCCACCCCTCCGCGACGAACGCGTTCTCCGTCGTCGCGAACGACAACGGCGCGTCCGCCTTGTCGACACGGATCGACAGCTCCTCTTCGGCCGCCAGCAGGAAGCCGGCCCACTCCTCGCGGAGCCGTTCCGTCTCCCTGTCGACCGTGTCCAGTTCGGACTCTAACTCCGCACGCTCGGTCTCCAACTCCCGGAGGTACGCCTCCGGAGCCGTCTCGTCGTCGCCGACTGCCGGCACCTCGACGGCCGCGAACTCCGCGGCGACGAGCGCGTCCGCCAACGCCTCCGCGTCGGCCGACGCCGCCGGCCGAGCGAACACGGCGAGATACTCCTCGCCGGCGAACACGTCGAACTCGTCGAGTTCACTCGCCCGAGAGACGGTCTCGCGCACGTCCGCCTCGTCTCCCTCGCCGACGGCGACCTGGAGGCTGTCGTAGCCCGCCAGGAGATCGAGATCGATCCCGACGTCGACGAACGGCTCGACGGCGTCGATCCGGTCGGTGACCCGACGCAGGTCGTCGCGGAGCCCCTCGCGTCGGTCGTCGAGCTCGTTGGCCGCCCCGCGAACCTCGGCCAACTCCTCGTCGAGCGCCTCGTCGGTGACGATCCGCGAGGGACCGCCGTCGGACTGCTCGACGCCCAACTGCGAGAGCAACGACCGGACGGTCACGAGCTTGTCGGCCGCCGCCTCCGCACCGTCCATCGAGCCGCCGTGGTCGAACCCCTCCCAGCCACCGTCGTACTCCGTCAGGTGGACCAACGAGAGGTCGTGGATCGCCTCGACCACGTCCCCCATCACGCGACGGGAGCCCGTGACCGAGACCTTGCTCATCTGCTCAGGTCTGAGCATGCACCGCCTCCTCGAACCGGTCGACCGCGTACTCGACCGCCTCGTCCGTGCGGTCTCGTGCGCGGTCGATCAGTGCCTGTCGTTCGTCTTCCCCCTCCTCGACGATCCGCTCGCGTTCGGCGTCGATCTCCTCGCGCGCCGCCGCGAGCCGTTCTTCCTCGAGGTCGTCGGCCGCCGCCTCCGCCTCGGCGAGGATCTCGTCGGCCTCCTCCCGGGCCGCCTGCACCCGCTCGTCCCGGTCGGACTCCGCCTCGGCGACGATCTCGTCCGCGTCGGCCTCGGCCTCCTTCACTCGTTCGAGAACTTCGGGTCTCGGCATTATCTGTCGTCTACCTCTTGGTCTACATCCGTATAAGGTGTTTGCGGAACGGGGCGGGTCAGATGGCAGGTGTGGGCGGTCCGGGCGGTGTTCGTGTCGATTCGTTCACCCGAGAACCGCGAGTTGCTCAGCGATCCGATTGCGGCGTTGTTCGAGTACTTCGACACCGGCGCGACGGAGCACGACCCCGAGACGCTCCGGGAGGCGGCCGACCGCGAGGACCCGACGCTCGTCGATCTGGAACGGATTGCGGTCGCTCGCCTGCTGACCGCGCTCCAGTCGCAGTAGCCGACTCCACGGCGGCCCTCACTACCGAGACACCGGCACACGACCTCTTTACCAATTGGTGGATCACAGACAAGTATGAACGACGCCGCCGAGAGCGTGGTCTCCGGGGGTCAGACGACCATTCCGGCCTCCATTCGACGCGAACTCGACATCGACGACGGGGACCGACTCCGCTGGCAACTCGAAGACGACGACACTGTCACGATCCGAGTAGTTCGACAACAGACGAGACCGTTCGCCGGATTCGACGGCTACGACGGAGCAGAGACGACCGACGTGACGAACGAACACGACGCGTGGGGTGTCGGGACCGAGTGACCCGCACCCAACGCCCGAGTGGTCTAGCCCGCCACACCCCGCACGAACCCGACGATCCGGCGGCGTGCGGCGACCAACTCTGTCAGTCCCCAGCCGAGCGCGACTACGAACCCGCCGGCCAGCGACGCGAACGACCACGAGTCCATCCAGACGGGTTGGACCCACGGGGTGACGTGTGACCACGTCACCGCGAACTCCTCGGCGGCCCCTGCGAGCGGTGTGCCGGCGAAGCTGTTCTGCACCGTCGCGGCGAAGGTGTTCGTGTCGCCGGTCCCCTCGATCAGCCCCGCAGAGCCGGTGAGACTGTAGTTACCCGACACACCCTGGTCGGTCATCGTTGGGCCGTTCGACTCGTCACCCGTACCGAGCCGTTCGGCCTCGTAGGCCCCCCAGGTGGCGTAGTACTCCCAGACGATCTCACCCTGCGGGGTCACCTCGATCACGCGGTGGTTCAACGAGTCGGTGATCAGGGTGTTGCCGTTCGGCAGCCGGTCGGCGTCGCGGGGCCAGGACAGTTGGCCCGCGCCGACGGTCCAGATCTCCTCCCACTCGCCGTCGCGTTTCGTGTACTCGACGATCCGATCGTTCTCGGAGTCGGCGACGAGGATCGTCGGATTCCCCGCCTCACTCACCAGCCAGTCGGGGTTGTGTTGCTCGAACAACGTGTCGTGGTCCCCGTCTGTCCCGAGCCGTTCGACGATCGCCTTGCTCTCGCGGTCGACGACGACTGCCTGGTCGAAGTTTCGAGGTGACAGGAGGAACCGCCCGTCACCGACCCGGTCGACGTCGTTGACGTGACTCCAGTCCTCCGAGAACCCGCCGTCGGTCGCGTTGTCGTAGTGGTTCCGGAACGTCCACTCCCAGACGAACTCCTCGGTCTCGCGGTCGTAGATCACGATCCGGTCGTCGCTCACCCCCTGGTCTTCGTTCCAGTTGCGCATGTTGGCGATCACGAGGTTCCCGTTCGGGAGCATGTCCACGTCGTGGGTGTCGGTCATGTCGAACCGTTCCCGCCAGACTGCCTCGCGGGTCGACCGGTCCAACTCCATCACGAGGGTCCCGTCGGGGTTGGTGGAGACGACGAGTAAGTTCCCGTTCGGGAGCGGGTCCACGTCGTAGAACCAGGTCGCGTCGTAGTCGCCGCCCTCGAAGGCCCAGTTCGTCTCACCCTCGGGGCCCGCCGAGACGACACGGGCGGGTTTCTTCTCTGCACCCTGCCCCTGGAAGTGGAACCCCTGAATCCCGACGACAGTCGCGTTGTCGGCGGGCTCCGTGACGGTGCCCGGCTCCAACCCGACCTGGCCGGGCGTGCCGCCGGACTGTGGCGTGACTGCACCGACGGCTGCGGGTGTCGCCAACCCGACAACGACGAGGAGGGTGACCAGCCGGGCGAGACCGTCTCGCCCGCCGAGGCGATCTGTGAGCATCGTGTGGACTCCTACCGCGGTACCGTTGAAACGTTTGTGTTCCGGGACGGTCTGCTAGACGAACGTCGTACACCACTACCGAACAGAGTCGCGGTGGTACTTCCCGACCGCGACGAGACGCCTCGGCTCGGACACGCCGAACCACCCACCGTGGCAACCAGACCGTCGGTCACCACCTCGGCCGATCGAACCCACACGCCGTCAGACGACAAAAACCACAACTCGTCGTAGATGCGAAGCGGTTGCGGAGCGGTTGTGGACAGCACTGCGACAGCAGACGCGAGCGAGGGAGCGAAGCGACCGAGTGAGCGCTTTTTTGATCGACATTTTTGCCCCGAGCGGTGGACGCCTGCGGCGTCCACCCGAGGGGAAAAAAGGTCGGTTTACATGAAGTCCTCGATGCTCGTTGGCTTGTTGTTGTCGTTCTCGAAGATCGACGCCAGCGACTTGTCGAGAATCTCTAGGCGTTGTTTCGTGTACTCACGACAGCCGAACTCGGCGGCGACCTCCTTGGCGGTGTCCATGTACTTGTTCACCGACCCGCGGTGGACGGTGAGGTTCACGTCGCCGCCACACTCCCGACAGGCACCGCTCAGCGGCATCCGACGGTACTTCTCCCCACAGTCGAGACACCGGGTCTCCTGACTGGCGAACGCCCGGAGGTTGCCGATCAGATCCGGCAGGAAGTGGTACTCGATCACCCGTTCGGCCACGTCCGTCTCGTCGACCGCCCGGAGCGTCCGCGACAGTTCGAGTTGGGCGTCCATCTTGTCCATCATCGAGCCGAGCGTCTTGTACGCCGACAGCGACGGCCCCATGTGGATGTCCGTCGTGTCGTGGGTGTGGTCGAACCCGTGGTACTGGTCGGCCGTCTCGAGAGTGTCCTCCGCGATCTGCACGTCGACCGTCTCCGGGTCCGCCTGCTCGCGGGTCGCCTCGTAGAACTCCCGTGGGTACTGGTCGACGATGTCCACGTTGTGGGCCTCGTCGTCGATCTCGGTGGGGTCGATCCGCGAGGACATCACCAGGGGTGCGTCCATCTTCCCACCGCGCTGGTCGGGCAAGAAAGTCTCGGAGAAGTTTAATAATCCATCTAGAAGAAGCATAACACAATCTTCGTCACCGTCGCAATTACGGCGCTTCGCCGCGTGGAAGTACGGGTGTGCGTAGCCGACCGCCGCGGAGGTGAACCCGACGACACGGCCGACGACCGCGGCGCTCGTGTGTGGGGCCATCCCGAACACCAATTCCCCGATCAGGTCGTCGCGTTCGTTCACCTCGTAGAACGGCTCCAGGTCGTAGAACTGCTCTAGGAGGTCGTCGACGAAGTCCGCCGTCCGCATCGTGTGTTGGGCCGCGCCGTCCGAGAGGACGATGTCCTGCACCTTCAGTTCGACCAGTTGGTCGTCGTGACGCAACGGCTCACCGTCGACGTCCGTCTCGTACCCCAACTGCCGGAAGTGGTCGGCAGTCACGTCCAACTCCGCGGGCCGGACGGCCGTCACCGGCAGGTCCGTCATGTCGTAGCGGACGGTGCCGTCCTTGAACGCCGAGACGCCGTGTTTCGCCCGCAACACACCCTTCCCCAGCGGTTCGGGGGTCTTGTCGGCCGACGACAACCCCTTGACACCCTTCAGCATCTCGAAGGCCCCTTCGCGTTCCCCGATGTCGTCGAGTGCCGTCGCCAGTGTCTCGTTGAGGTCGATCGTGAACTCCCGGGGGCTCTCCACCTCGCGGTCACACCGGTCACAGACGACGCGGCCGGACTCGTCCGGCTCACACACCTGCTCACACTCCCGACACTCGTAGTACGGCTCCGTGTGCGCGCCACACTCACACTGGAGTTCGTGCGTGTGGCCGCCACAGTCGGGACACACGCGGTCGCCCACTCGGGCCTCGATCACGCCGCGGCCGGCGTCCGTGCGGGTGCGGGCCGCCTCCCCGACCGAGCGTTGGCTCCCGCCGGCCTCGCCGATCGGAAAGAGGGTGTGGACCGCCGGGGACAGCTCCCGAGACTCGGACTTCTCCGGCCGACCCATCCGGTTGCCCACCCGGGTGGGGGCGCGCTCCCGGACGCGGAACGGCGCGACGGCGTCGGCCGCTCGGACCGCGTTGTCGCCGTCGTCGTACGTCCGTGCCGACTCCGGGAGTCGGTCCCACGTCCGACGGAGCCCGTCGTCGACACCGAGTTGGCGGAGCAACGGTCGGAACGCCGGAATCCGGATCGCGTCCGCCGTCTGTGTGTGTTCGACCAACAACGTCTCCAGGGTGCCCGCGACGGCCGCGTCACTCTCGATCACGAGAACGTCTCCCGTCACCGCTCCGTCGGTGACGGCCGCGGCCAACTGCTCGAACGCCTCGACTCCGACGTCGTGCCAGAGGTAGGTGTACGCCGGGTGGAGCGGGGCGTCGTAGTCGTCGGCCCACGCCAACGCCTCCTCGGGTGTCGGGTCGTCGAGCGAGACGGTCGGGTCGTCACGCAACGCCTGCACGTCCGCGCCGGCGTCGGCGAACTCCTGGACCCACCACTCGACCGTGTACGACGCCGGTGCGAGTGGGTGGTTGTTCTCGACGAACTCCCCGTAGTTGACGAGGTACTCCCCCAGATCGAGGATCTCCTCGACGCCGTTGCGGACCGCCAACGCCTCCTGTGGATCGTCGATCCGGCGCACGTCCCCGTTGGCCAGCCGGACGGTCGGCCCCTCGATGGAGTCGACCGGCACCACCCCGGCGGCCTTCCCCGGCCGCTCCGTCTTGATCTGTGTCCCGGTCGCGAGGAAGTCGTCGACGAGGTGCATCGTCGCCGGGTGGACGCCCGCGGTCGCGAACCCGTGGTTGCGTGCCCGCCCGTAGCGGAGTCGGAACCCGCCCGACTCGGAGGGGTGACTGAACACCGGCCGGCCGGCGATCAGATCCCGTAGGAACTTCTCGCTGGGGTCTGCACGCGGTGGCCCAGCCGTCTCTCCGTCGTCGGTCACGTCCTCGCCGTCGGTCGTGTTCTCCTCGGTCGTCGCCTCGTCCGTGTCGCCTGTCTCGTCTGTGTCGTCACCGTACGAGCCGTCGATGAGGTCCTGGAGCCACGGCCACTCCACCTCGTCGAGTTGACGGGTGTACCGTTGGATCTTCGGTGCCTTGAGCGCGATCCCCTCCGCGAGCACGAGACACATCCCACCCCGGGCGGCGTTGGTGTCGACCCGTTCGAGATCCCGGAACCCCTCGACCTCGCGGTCGCTGGTCGCCTCCCCGTCGAGCATGATCGGCATCCGGTCGGCGACGAACTTCGTCTCCGCCGCCTTCGGGGTGTACTGCAGCCCGGTCTCGCCGTCGTAGAGGTCGATCTCCTCGGCGTACCGTTCGACCTCCTCGTCGCGCGGACGGAACTCCTCGATGTCGAGCAACGACCGTGCGTAGTCGGCCACCAACACGGACAACGCCTGTGCGGTGCCGCCCGCAGACCGGATCGGGCCGGCGTAGTAGACGTTGACGAACTGTGAGCCGTCGTCGTTCTCCAACAGTTCGACCCGGTCGATCCCCTCGATCGGGGCGGCGACGACCCCCTCGGTGAGGAGCGCGACCGCCGTCCGCACCGCTCCCTCGATCTTCCCCGCGGGGGAGTCGAACTCGCCGACGGTCCCCTCGACGAAGTCCGTCACGAGTGCGAGCGCGGCCTCCTCCCGGGACATCTCCCCGTCCAGTTCGCGAACCCGCTCGGCGACGCCGTCGATCCCGAGGATGTTCTCGACCCGGTCGGCCATGTCCCGTGCGACCGGAATCTCGATCTCCGGCTCCGGGTCCAACCCGCGTTCCTTGGCCGCCCGTGCGCGGTCGAACGCCTCGTCGAGTTCGTCCTCGATCCGTTCGAAGTACCGCTCGTCTGCCGGCCTCACGCCGCGTCCCTCGTCGACCGCCGTCCGTCTCTCGTCGGTCCTCTCACGTCGCGCCCCTGTGCGCCCGACCGACTAAAAGCCCGTGTCCGCGCACACACCTGTCACGACGGGGGGCCGTCTCCGTCGTCGCGAAGGGTCACTCCGTCCGCGGGACGGCGACAGCCCCGACGGCGAAGAAGACGACGGCCAGCGCCGCCAACACGGCAAGGTTCCCGGTCGTCCCGAGCGGCGGTGCCGGGAGATCGGTGCCCGCCGGCGAGAACGTCACCGTCCGCACGCCGCGCGCGAAGTAGGTCAACGGCGACAGGAGTGTCGCCTCCCCGAACCACTCCGGCAACAACGACGGCGTGAGGAACGTATCAGAGAGGAAGAGCAACGGCAGCGCGATCGTGTTCGAGGCCGCGATCACCCCGTCCTGCGAGTCGGCGACTCGACCGAGGATCGCGCCGAACCCGCAGAACAACACCACGGCGAGAACGACGAACGGGACGAGTAACGCCAACGCGGGCGAGACCGGCAGTGTCGCGCCGGTCAGAGCGACGACCAACCCGAGGATGAGGAGGCTGGCGACGCCGATCACGCCGAGGTTGACGAGCGTGTGTGCGGCGAGCCACTCCCCGCGGGTCAGCGGTGTCGTCGCCAGCTTCTCGAACCGGCTGTCGTCGCGGTGTCGGGCGATCTCCGAGCCGATCCGCGACAACGGGGTGAACAGGACCACCGTCGCGAGGTACCCCGGGACGTAGTAAGCTGCCGGTGCGGTGAACAACCCGCCACCGCCCGGTCGGGTGCTGACCAGCGCCCCGAAGATCACGACCAGAATCACCGGGAAGAAGAAGGTGAAGAACACCGCTGTCCGACGGCGCAGGAACGACCGTGTCGCGGCGGTCGCCTCCGCACGAATCCGGCCCAGCCGACTCACGCCTCCACCTCCGTGGTTCCGTCACCGCCCTCGGCGTCGTCCCCGACACTGTCCGTGTCGTCCCCTTCGACCACACTCGCGCCGGGCTGTCGGAGCCCCTCGAACGCCTCGCCGGTGAGCCGGAGATAGGCGTCCTCCAACCCCGGCTCGGTCCACGTCAGCGCGTCGTAGCCGACGCCGGCGGCGTCGAGCCCGTCGACGGCCGCGCCGATCTCCGCGGGAGCGACGCCCTCGACGGCCACTTCGCCGTCGCCGACGGTGACGTCGAACCCCGCTTCGCGGAGTGCGTCCGCGAGCACCGCCGTTCCGGTGCCGTCCGTCGCCGACTCTCGCACCTCACTCTCCGGCCCGTCGGCCGGCTCGACGACGAGCCGTGCGGCTCCGGCGTGGTCGGTGATCAGTGTTCCGGGCGGGCCGACCGCGACGAGTTCCCCCTCGCGGAGCAGTCCCACGCGATCACTGAGCCGTTCGATCTCCGTCATCGAGTGGCTCGTCAACACCACGGCGGTGCCCGCGGCAGAGAGCGACTCGACGAGCCCCCAGACCGCGCGCCGACCGGCGGGGTCGATCCCCGTTGTCGGCTCGTCCAAGAAGAGGAGGTCCGGGTCGTTGACCAACGCCGCACCGACACACGCCCGCCGGCGTTGGCCGCCCGACAACGCCTCGTACCAGGTGTCGGCGGCGTCCGCGAGCCCGACGTCGTCGAGGACGGCGTCGACCGACCGCGCCTCGTCGTACAGCCCAGCGTAGTAGCCGAGCAACTCCCGAACGGTGAGTCGCCCGGCGGGAGCGAACTCCTGTGGGAGGAGCCCGATTCGCGACCGGTCACCCTCGGCGGGTGGGGCACCGAACACACGGACCGTGCCGTCGACGTCCGTCGTCCCCGTGAGCGCCCGGACGAGCGTGGTCTTCCCCGCGCCGTTCGGCCCGATCAACCCGAACACCTCGCCGGCGTCGACGGACACCGAGACGCCGTCGAGCGCGATGGTATCGCCGTACGACCGCCGGAGACCCTCGGCGACGACCACTGACTCGCTCGTCATGGTCTCTCTTGGGGTGTGGCGCGCGTAAAGCGTGTCGAACCGTCAGCCCGACTGAACGACTGCTCGGACGGTCGACCCTCCCCGCGGCCAGGGTGAACTGTCACCGTCGTCGGCTCCTGTTCCGAGAGACGACGATGCGAGCCATCCCGTCGCGCCTCGTGTTCTGTCTATTTGTGAAAGTAAAGATATTTTTCGAACAGTTTTAAACCACAGACCACCGTCAGCTAGAACACTACCATGCCACAGAGACGGTCGGTTCTCCGGACGATCGGCAGCGCGGTCGGTGTCGCGGCGGCAACTGGGATCGGGACGGCGGCGACGGGTGACGAGACGGACGAAGACACACCCGTCGGGGCCGCAGGTGCCGGCAACGACCGGCAGCTCCCGGTGTACGCGACCGGGACGCTGCGTATCAGGTACGTCGAGACCGGCGAGGACACCTACACCGTCCACCAGGTGTTCCAGAGTGAGGACCTCCGCGAACGGTACGGTGACCCGGAGTTCCGGTACGAGCCACGGACGGTCCCCGAGGATTTCCTGCCCGAGGCGGTACAGAACGGAGACAAACGACGCCACACCGTTCAGACGAGCGAAGTGATCGGGACCCGGGCCGAGAACGTCAACGCGGAAGCACAGATCTGGCGTCAGACCGCGGACACGGGGGCACTGGACCAACCGACGATCGACGGAGAGGTCCCGTTGTACCAGTACAAAGAGAGTAACGACGCCGAGAACGAGAACAAACAGAGCCGGGGTGCTCCGTTCAACGTCGCCTGGGAGTCGAAAGACGTCTCGACGATCAAAAACCAGATGGAGAGCGGGAACAACGGCCCAATCTGGATCAACTACACCGAGTGGGTTCCACAGATGAAGGTCGATCAGTACGTCAACCTCCCGGACGAGGGGACGAAGTCGACCGACGCCCACGTGATGAAACACTTGTACAGTCCGTTCTGCGACATCCAGACGAGACAGTACCACCTCCGGCTGTACGAGGTGCCCTTCGACGGAATCGAGACCATCGCCCAGGCGCACAAAGACCCGTGTGATCACGGCCACATCTCCGACGTGATCGGTGATGTGAACTGGCGAAACAGCGAGGCGAGAGGTGCGGCGGCCAACTTCTGGGAAGACGGCCACGGTGTGAACCACGAGACGCCGTACGTCGGCAACACCACGAGTGACTTCGACTCCCACGACGGATCGTGGGCCTTCTTCGACGGGTAGTCGTCGGCCCGACAGACACTCACCCGCGCCGATCCACGAGCACGCACAAATGGATGTCCCTTCCCCGGTGACCGACACGAGACGAGCGCTCCGGTACGGCATACCAGTGGGTCTGTTGGGGGCAGTGTCGCTCAACGTCGTGTTGTTCACCGCTGGGGGTGGGTTCTCACCCCCGACCGGCAACCTGGTAGTTACCCTGATCTCGACCGTCTTCTTTCTCCTGTTTTACCTCCTCGGGCCGACTGTGGTTTTCGGTGCGCCGGTGGTGTTGTACCTCCGGTTCGGACTCCGGTCACCGGCACCTCTACTCGCTGGCACAGTCGTGTTCTGGGAGATCGTCGGTGGCCACCCACGGTGGGTAGTGTTGTTCGTCCTCCTGCAAGGGATTCCGATGGCTGTGCTCTACGGTGTCGTCGCGACAGTGGAGTGGTACGTCCGCGACCGACGCGGGACACTCCCCTCCGGTGCCGATCCGTGACCCGACGGAGCGGTTCGAACGAGACACCAGCCACCGAAGAAACTTCCTCCCCCTCCGCCGAGGACCAACTCGTGCAACTGCCCTCCCCACAGACGACGACTCGAACGGCGCTCCGGTACGGCGTCCCGACGGGAGTCGTCGCGTCGGTTCTCTGTTCGGTCGTGTTGCTCGTTGTCGGCGGTGGTCCACAGCTCTCTCTCGACGGTCCAGTGGTCGCGTTCGTCGCGGTCGTGTTCTTCGTCGTCACCTACGCCCTCGGCCCACTGGTCGTCTTCGGGATGCCGGTGGTGTTGTACCTCCGATTGGGGCTGCGTGCACCGCTTCCGGTGTTCGTCGGTGTGATCCTGGCGTGGGAACTGCTCGCCGGCGGCCCACAGGTGTCACTCCTGCTTGCCGTCTTCCAAGACGTTCCAGCGGCCGTGTTCTACGGTGTCGTCGCCACAGTCGAGTGGTACGTCCGCGACCGGCGAGGGACGCTCCCGCCGGAGTCGGACCCACACACCACGGGCTGAGAACTAAGTCGGCCCACACCACACAACGAGTGTGCGACGGTCACGCCGCCCTGCCGAGGAACGGTCACGCGGAACTGCCGACTGGTCGTCAGCCGACTCGTCGCCGCTCGTCCGACTCCTGCTGGTCGTCCTGTTGTTCGCGGTGACGCTCGCCACCGTCGCCTCGGGTGTCGCCGTCGCCCACCAGTTCGTGGGCTTCGACCGCGCCCCGCTGACCGCGACGGCTGGCGACTCGGTGGAAGTGCCGATCAACCTTCACCGCACCGACCGCACGACGGTCACGGTGGACGGCCCCGGAGGTGGGTTCACTGCAGTCGTCGTCGACGACGGGGACGAGCAGGCGACACTGGTCCTCGAGACGAGCGGTGACAACGTCGCCGTCGAAGCCGAGAGTGGCACGGCCGAGCTGACCGACGGAGACGGCTCGCTCGCCCCCGGTGAGTACGAGGTGTCGTTGTCGGTCCGCCGAGGGCTGGGCGACACGACGACGCTGACCCTGACGCCGGCAGACGAGCAGACTGTCTCGCTCCCGACGGTCGTCGGTGGCCTCCTCGGGCCGTCGGTGCCGGTCGCTCTGCTCGCGGTCGCCGCCCGTGCCGCGAGTGGGCGGGCGGACGACGGCGAGTGAGCGGGCGAGAGACGACAGCCGGACGCCGAGCCGACGGACTCCCCGTTTTCACAATTCGGAACTGAGTAAATCGAGAGCCCGAACGGTTAACTCGGCGCGTCGACACCCTACGGCTATGTACGACGACGATGATCTCGCGTCGATCCGAGAGTCCCGCGAGGAGTGGGAGACGGAGACGCGGGACCCGGTGGTCGACAGACACGGCGAGCGGAGAGAACGGTTCGCGACGGTGTCGAACCTGGAGGTCGACCGGTTGTACGGACCCGAGGATGTGGCCGACATCGACTTCGAGGCGGACATCGGGTTCCCGGGCGAGGAACCGTACACACGCGGGCCGTACCCGACGATGTACCGCGGGCGGACGTGGACGATGCGGCAGTTCGCCGGCTTCGGCACCGCAGAGGAGACGAACGAGCGGTTCCACTACCTGATCGACAACGGCCAGACCGGGCTGTCGACGGCGTTCGACATGCCGACGCTGATGGGGAAAGACTCCGACGACCCGTTGTCGGACGGGGAAGTCGGGAAAGAGGGGGTTGCCGTCGACACCCTCCGTGACATGGAGATCCTCTTCGACGAGATCGACCTGAGCGAAGTGTCCACCTCGTTCACGATCAACCCGAGTGCGCCGGTGATCTACGCGATGTACATCGCCCTGGCGGACGAACAGGGGATCGGCCGCGACCAACTCCGCGGGACGATGCAGAACGACATGCTCAAGGAGTTCATCGCGCAGAAGGAGTGGGTGATCCCGCCGGAGCCGTCGTTGGAGACGGTGACCGACACCGTCGAGTTCGCGGTCGAGGAGACACCCGGGCTCTACCCGATCTCGATTTCGGGCTACCACATCCGCGAGGCCGGGTCGACGGCGATCCAGGAACTGGCGTTCACGCTCGCTGACGGGTTCGCGTACGTCGAGGCCGCCCGCGAACGCGGGCTCGACACCGACGAGTTCGCCCCCCAGTTGTCGTTCTTCTTCAACTCCCACAACTCCATCTTCGAGGAGGTGGCGAAGTTCCGTGCCGCCCGCCGCATCTACCAGCAGGTGATGGACGAGTGGTACGACGCCGAGGAGGCGGCCTCGAAACGACTGAAGTTCCACACCCAGACGGCGGGCCAGTCACTGACGGCCCAACAGCCGTTGAACAACATCGTCCGCGTGACGATCCAGGCGTTGGCGGGCGTGCTCGGCGGCACCCAGAGTCTCCACACCAACTCCTTCGACGAGGCGTTGGCGCTCCCCTCGGAGAAGGCCGTCCGGGTGGCGCTCCGGACCCAGCAGATCATCGCCGAGGAGTCCGGCGCGGCCGACTCTGTCGATCCGCTCGCCGGCTCGTTCATGGTGGAGAGTCTCACCGAGGAGGTCGAGGAGAAGGCGATGGCGTACATCGAGGAGATCCGCGAGATGGGCGACGGATCGGTCCGCGACGGCGTCCTGAAGGGGATCAACGAGGGGTACTTCCACCGCGAGATCCAGGAGTCCAGCTACGAGTACCAGGAACGGGTCGACGCCGGCGAGGAGACCGTCGTGGGGGTCAACGCCTACGAGATCGAGGAGGACACCGAACCCGACCTGTTGTCGGTCGACGAGGAGGTGCAGGACCGCCAACTCGAACGGTTGGCGTCGGTCAAAGAGGAACGCGACGACGACGAAGTGCGCGAACGGCTCGCGGCGCTGGACGACGCGCTCGACACCGACGAGAACGTGATGCCGTACATCGTCAGTGCGGTGAAGGCGTACGCCACGATGGGCGAGATCATGGACGTGTTCGAACGCGAGTACGGCTCCTACCGCGAGACGGTCGGGCTGGCGTCCTGATCACTCGCTCCGCTTCGGGTTACAACTGCTCGACGTTCACTGCCTTGTCGTCCAGGTACACGTCACTCGATCCCTTCTCCATCCGGAGCCCGTGGTAGCGGACGCCGTGGCCCGTGAGCCAGCCGGCGGTCTCGTCGGCGACCCGCCACGGACGGGCGGTCCAGATCAGGATCGTGTGGCCCCGCGCGTAGAGTTCGTCGACGATCTCGGCGACCCGCTCGTCCAGTTCGGCTCCGAGCGCGTTCTCCCACCAGGGCGTCCCCTCGCCGGTGGTGAGCGTCCGGTCGACGTCGACGGCGACGCGTGCCGGGTCGCGGTCGGCACGCCCCTCGATTGCGTCGGCGATCTCCGTCGGCGCTGCGTCGTCTGGCGGGTCCGACAACCGCAGGAGTCCATCTTTCACAAACACTGACACGTACTGGGGCGGCAAGCGCGTTGTGGTTCGCTCGCTGGCGGGGACGGCTCCGTGTGAACCGCCACGCTCAGGCGGCTCGCGGCCAGACGGTGGGGTGTGCCACACGCGACCGGGAGCGACTGTCGGATCTACTACGAAGTGGACGGACGCGGAACCGCCGACGGAACGGAGACCGTGGTGTTTCTGGGTGACCTGGGGTTCGGCCCGTGGCAGTGGGCGTGGCAGGCGGACGCACTCGCCGGCCCGTTCCAGGCGGTCGTGCCGACGATGCGGGGTGTCGGGCGGTCCGACGCGCCGCCGGGACCGTACACGGTCGACGAGCTCGTCGCCGACGTAGACGCGGTGCTCTCCGACGCCGGCGTCAGGTCGGCACACGTCGTCGGCTGTGGGCTCGGTGGGCACGTCGCCGTCCACGCCGCGCGCCAGTTGGAACGGCTCGACAGACTCGCGCTCCTCGGGACGACCGCGGAGCCGGCGGCGTACGACACCGACGCGCTCGTGGCCGACCCGGCCGACGAATCGGCAGTCCGTGCGTCACTGTCGACGGGGCTGACGGCGTCGTTCCGCGAGGCTCACCCCGACGCGGTCGACCGCATCGTCGACTGGCGAACGACCGAGGACGCCCCGCCGGCAGTCTGGGCGGCGCAGGCAGCGGCGTTCGCGGACGCGACCGAGTGGCTCTACGAGGTCACCAACGAGGCACTCGTCGTCCACGGTGCGGACGACGCGGTCGTCCCCGTGGCCGCAGGTGAACGGCTGGCAGAGGCCCTCCCGCGCGGGGCGTTCCACGCGGTGCCGGACGCGGGCCACCTCGTCGGTGTCGAGGCGGCGCGAACGGTCGACGATCGACTCCACGCGTTCCTCGGGGGGTGACGCCGTTCGGAGTGACCCGACGAGAGGCGTTCCGAACGACCGAGCGGAGGACGTTCCGCGTCTCCCGGCGAAAGCAGTTTTCAGTTCGCGACCCGAACACACTCCGTGAGTCGGGACGACGCGCCGGAAGACGAGACGGAGTCGCCGACCGCCGACAGACAACGGGAGCCCGAGCGGGTGATCGACGCAGACGCCGATGTCGAGGTCGATCCGGCGGCGGAGGTGGCCGACGACACCGAGACCCCCGACGCCGGCGGGGGCACGGACGACCTGTCTACAGCCGACGCCGAGACGGCAGCCGACGAGCAGACGCCGTCTGCCGACGAGACGGCTGTCGACGGAGACACCCCGGTCGATTCGGCGACGGACACCGGAGAGGCGGCGACACAGACGGAACGGGGAGACGCAGACGACACCAGAGAGCCGGCGATGCGCTCCGGTGACGGACTCCTGCTCGGCTACGGGGGGTGGACGTTGCTCGCGTTGTTCCTCCAGGCGCTCACCACGCTCGGCCTCGTCGGCGTGACCGCACAGTCACTGCCGGTCGTCGACAGCCCACTCGTCCCACCCGGGATCCCCGTGTACGTGTACGCCTACGCCGGCGTCGGCGCAGTCGGCTACACGTTCACCCGAGCCGTCACCGTCGACGTGACCACCGAGCGGCTCGGCGACTGGACGGTGCGGGTCTTCGCTGCGTTGCCGTTGGCGGCCGCGACCCACCTCGTCGTGACGATCGCCGTCGCCGGTGGTGTCGGCGGCGGTGGGGAACTCACGCGACGGCAACTCGCACTCGTGGCGTTGCTCACGGGACTGTTCGTCAACACCTCGTACGCGCGACTCGACGCGGCCGCCAAGCGGCTCCTCGGCCCCTCTCGGTGACGACCGACCCTCGCCCGCCTCGCCCGGACTGTCGCGCGCAAGACACTTGCCGTGGCGTCGGCGACTGTCGCGGCGTGACCGACCTGCGATTCGCGTTGTTGAACGCCGCACACGAGGACGCACACACGAGTCGGAACTTCCGGCGGGAACTGGACGCGACACTCGTCGAGTTCGATGTCACGGAGGGGAACCTCCCTTCGTCGGTCGACCCGACGGCTGCCGGTGACGCCGGCGCGGGAGCGTTCGACGCCGCGGTCGTCACCGGCTCGGCGTCCTCCGTCTACCACGACGAGCCGTGGATCACCGCGTTGGTCGAGTGGGTCGCAGACGCGGCCGACGCCGGCCTCCCGGTGTTGGGTGTCTGTTTCGGCCACCAGGTGTTGGCGGCGGCGTTGGGTGGTCGTGTCGCGGCGATGGACGGCTACGAGATCGGCTACAACGAGGTTCGCCACGACGACGACGAGTTGTTCGACGGCGTCGACCGGAGTTTCACCGTGTTCACCACACACGGCGACACGGTCGTCGACCTCCCGCCGGACGCCACCCCTCTCGCGGAGAACGACTACGGCCTCCAGGCGTTCCGTCGCGACCGGTGTTGGGGTGTCCAGTTCCACCCGGAGTACGACCGCGAGACTGCCGAACACGTCGCCGACGGGAAACGCGACCGACTCGGCGACGACCGTGTCGACGCGGTGGTGTCGGGTGTGACAACCGACAGCTACGCGGCTGCCTGTCCGGCGAAGGGGGTGTTCGACAACTTCTGCCGTGCAGTCCGTGATCCCGACCGGATCTCGGCCGACTGAGGGACGACCCCGCCAGGGTGTCACTCGGCGGGCTCCCAGCCGCCGTCGTCGAGCGTCCGTTGGACAGCCTCCTCGCCGACCGCGGCCGCGAGCCGTTCGAACCCCTGTCGGTCCGTGCGGTCGTCGGCGTTGGCGACGAGTCGCGAGACGATGAACTCCGGCGTGGACTTGCCGAGCGTGCCGAACCGGGGCTGGTAGTCGACGCGCAGCGCCAACTCGTCGGTGAGGCCCTCCGCGAAGATACCGTCGATCCGGGCCGTCTCCGGCAACGGCGAGAGGTCCGCCGCGAGGTGGGTGACGTACACTCCCACTGCGCCGCGGTCGACGGTCAACTCCACGAGCCCGTTGAGTAGGTCCGCGGCACGTCCCGGTTCCGTGATCGCCTCGAACTCGTCGACGAGCATCAGTGTCCGCCCGGCACCCGACAACGGCGGGACGATCGACCGCAGTGTCGACTCCAACACCCCGGCGTTGAACGAGGCGTGTCGCCGGTGGAACACCACCTCGTCGAACCCGCCGACGGTCGCTGCCTCTGCCGGCACCGGCAACCCCATGCTCGCCAACAGTGTCACCTGACACAGCGTCTCCAACAGGGTCGTCTTCCCGCCGGAGTTGGCCCCGGTCAACACGGAGACGCGGTCGCCCGACGGCACCCCCTCGCTGTCGTCCGTACTGTCCAGTTCGTGATCGCCGACGCCGTAGGTGATCGGCTGTACGTCGCCAGACACCCCGAGATTGCGCGCGTTCCGGACGGCGATCCCGTCGCCGCCGAGCCGTGGCCGGACCGTATCGTGTGTGGCTGCGAACCGCGCCAACGAGAGACGGAACGCGACGCTGTCGACGGCCGCGACCGCCGTCTCCACGTCCGTCCCGGCGGCGTCGACCGCCGCCGACAGCTCTTCACGCACCGTCTCGGCCCGTTCCGACACCCGAGTCCCCAGTTCGTCGGCCAATGCCCGGAGCGTCTCGCTCACGAAGTCCGCGGCGTCGCGTGCCTCGTCGGGCGCGACTGCCCGGACCTCTCCCGCGGCGAGTCCCGTCTCGCTCGCGACGTACTCGACGGCCGCCGACTGGAACGCGTCGGCGTCGCGCGCCCCCCGGCTCCGAACGGTCTCGACCACGTCCAACGCGGAGTCGCGCAACTCGGCGGCGGCGTCGCGTTGCTCCCGGAGGCGGTCGAGCCTGTCGTCGGCACCCGCTCGGACCATCTCGCCGTCGAGTGCGCCGAGCGCCTCGGCGGCCGCTTCGAGTGCAGCCTCGTCGACATCCGCCAGCGCGTCGAAGTGGTCGCCCCGGAGTCCCGCTGCACGGAGATCCAACACCGCCCGGACGGCTGCACGGTCGCTGTCGCCGCTCTCGTCGTACCGTTCGAACGCGGACGCGACGGCAGACTGTGCCTCGTCGTCGAGACTCGTCCACGCGCTGCGGGCCGCCAGCACGTCGTCGAGGCGCGCCTCGCGGGTCTCGCGGTCCGGCAACGGGGTCAACACGCGAATCCGGTCGGCTGCGTGACGGGTGAGCGCGAACGTCGCCGCCAGGTCGAGGAGGTCGTCGTAGACGCTGCGGGCGTCCGGAGTCGCGAGCACGCCCATCGCTCCCGTGCCGGTCGCGCGCCGGAGAATCCTGGTCGCGCGTCCCGGGGTGACGCCCGCGTCGGTCAGTGCCCGCACGTCTGCCGACCCGATCGCCTCGACGGCGTGTTCCTCCCCCAGTGACTCGCGGAGTCGCGCGGCCGTCTTCGGGCCGACGCCCCAGAACTCTTCCAGTGACATACGTGGTGAGTCGACCGGTCGGGGCTTGTCCGTTGTGGTCCCGTGGTGGGGAACGTTCACGGGTGAGAACGTGGCGAAAGCTGTTTGTGTTCGGGCTGAGAACTTGGAAACACAGGAGAATGAACGAACAACTGCTCCCGCTGGCGACTCTGGCAGTCGCAGAGGACGGTGAGATGGAGGGGATCACCCGATTCCAGAAGTTGGTCTTCCTCGCACAGCGCGAGCGGGACGGTGCCGAGCCGTACGAGTTTCGGGCCGACGACTACGGCCCATTCTCTCCGGATCTGTACGACGATATCGACCAGTTGGTCGCGGCCGATCTGATCGACTACGACGAGCAGACGACCGACATCGGCAACACGAAACAGGTGTACTCGCTGACCGAGACGGGACGGCGGGCAGTCGAGAACTCGGACACAGACGACTTCCCGGTTTCTGACGAGGAGTTGGCAGCGCTGGGTGACGAGTTCGAAGATGTCGACCTCTGGGACCTGCTAGAGTACGTCTACACGGAGTACCCGCGGATGGCGCGCAACAGCGAGCTATCTCTCGTCTGAGCTCTCTTCGCCGGCCATCTCGACGAGGTCTTCGGTCCTGTCGTCTAGCTCGGTGTCCTCACCGTCGGGCCCTTCGCTCTCGCCTCCGGGGTCGTCGACGTGAACGCGCGCGATCTCGTCTTCGTGAACGTACACCCGACTCCCGGACAGTTCACTCTCCAGATCGGCTGTGTCACCTCGCTTCGCGTCCTGCAGGATCAAACTACGTGAGTCGACACTCCACTCGTCGACTTCTCCAGTGATCCGCTCGCCACTCTCTGTTCGAACCTCGACAATCTCACTGTCGTCACTGCCAGCCCGGTCCCCCTCGAACGACAGACGCCAGCTCTTGTTCGGTGCGTCTGGAAGCTGATCGAGCAGGACGCCCCACCGGCCGAGAAAGTATCCGCCGCCGGTAGCGAGTCCGAACAACACCAGATAGTGCGATACCTGCTCGGGGAGCGTGTCGACGTGGTTCTCGAGTTCTCGCCAGAGCGGCGCGGCTGGGAACAGTTCGTCGGTACTCAGTGTTCCGAGGTACAGCCAGTACCAGAGGTAGATGAGCAGGAGGCCGAGAAGACTCCCGACGACGCTGATAACGACCGTATCGAGTCGTCCGAAGCGGTCCTGACGGCTCACGCCTCTGAGATACAGCTTCGTCCCCGCCAGTCCAGGGAGAACCAACAACAGAATCGAGACGAGACTGAACGCTTGGAGCCCACCGAGTACCATCCCGTCTCCGAGTCACGGTCCCCACCCTACGAGTAGTTTCCGGTGCAGACAGCTATACAGATTCGGCTCCCCCGTGACAATTAGTCAGTCACTCCGACTCGGCGGCGACGGGTTGCAGTTCCTCGCCCAGCAGTTCCTCCGGCTCCGCACGCTCTACGTGGTCACCTAACGCCGTCGCCAACTCCAACACCGCGTCCGCGTGGTCGTCGCGAGGCGCGCGCAGCGACATCGGCGTGACGCCGGTCTCCCGGTAGCTGTCGAGCGCCTCGTCGGGCACCACTCCACGCTCGGTGAACCGGCGGGCCAACGCCAGCAACAGACTGTGGACGTGGAGCAGTTCGTTCTTCTTCATCTGGAGGGGAGTTACGGCGCTGTCGGTCTTCAAACCAGTAGATTTCACAAGAGTTAGGAGCCTCCGCGAAACGTTCGTTTCAGTCCTCTATCTCGCTCGACAACACCTTCGCGGCGACGAGCACGGGGTCCCAGACGGGCGAGAACGGCGGCGCGTACGCGAGATCCGTGCGTTCGAGTTCTGCGACTGTCAGCCCGCCGGTCAGTGCCGTCGCGACCGTGTCGATCCGTACCGCCGCGCGGTCGGTTCCGACGACACTCCCACCGAGCAGCCGGCCGGTGTCGCGGTCGCCACACAGCGTGACGGTCGTCTCCGCGTTCCCGGGGTAGTAGCCCGACCGCGAGCCGGCCGTCACCGTCTCCGTCACCGGGTCGAACCCAGCCTCGCGTGCCGTCTCGTGGTCGAGAACCCCCGTCCGACCACACTCCAGTTCGAACGCCTTGACGACGGCTGTGCCGGCGACGCCGCCGGTCGGGGTCGGGTCGCCACCGACCGTCGCGCCGACGGCCCGTCCGGCACGGTTCGCCGTCAGTCCCAACGGCACCCACGTCCGGCGGCCGGTGACGACGTGTTCCGCCACCGCACAGTCGCCGGCGGCGTACACGTCCGGGGCGTTCGTCCGGCCGTAGTCGTCGACGCCGACTGCACCACTCGTGCTCGTCGCGACCCCCGCCGCACTCGCTAGCTCCGCGTTCGGTCGGACCCCGACACCGACGACCGCCATGTCGACTGTCGTCTCCCCGTCCGTGTGTTCGACTCGGGTTGACTCGTCTCCGTCCGCCAGTGCCGTCACCTCACAGCCGAGGTGGAGGTGGACGTCGTGGTCTCGGAGCGTCGCGGCGACGGCGTCGCCCACCGGCTCGCCGAACGGTGGGAGCAGTCGATCGCCGCGTTGGAACAGGTGGATCTCCAGGTCGTGGGCTGCCAGTGCCTCGACGGTCTCGACACCGACGTAGCCACCGCCGACGACCGCCGCAGTCGTCGGCGGCTCGCGATCCGCGTACTGCTGGACGTACGCGTCGTCCGTGTAGCCGTTGCCGACAGCCGCAGCGTCGACGCTCTCGGCGGGGTCGAGAAACGCTCGCAGCGCCGCCGCGTCGTCCATGTGGTGGAGGGTGAACACGCCGTCACGTTCGACGCCGTCGACGGGAGCGGTCGCTCGCGCACCGGTCGCCAGCAAGAGGTCGTCGTACGACTGCTCGAACGTCTCTCGGGGCCCGGCGACGGTCACTGTCTGGCGTGCCGTGTCGACGCTCGTCACCTCGTGACCCCGCCGGAGATCGATCCCGCGGTCGGCGATCTCCTCGGGTCCCAGCGTGGTGAGCGACAACAGGTCGTCGACCTCGCCTTCGACGTAGTACGGCATCCCGCAGTGGGCGTACGACACCCACTGGCCCCTCTCGAAGACGATCACCTCGCGGTCGGGGTCCTCGCGTCGGCACTTGCTGGCGGCGCTCAGTCCCGCCGCGTCACCACCGACCACGACGAACGGATCGCGTGTCACGCCCGAGTGGTCGGCTCCGGGCCTGATAGTCTCTCTGGAGAGCGTGTGAACTACCTCGGGGCCGAGCCCCGAGGCGCTCGCCGTACCACCTGTGGACAGACGCACCCTCCGTCCGGCCGATCACGGCGGGCTCGGCAACGCCAGACGAGCGGCAGCCGACAGTCCTGTCGGGATCGTCGGTGGACACACACCGCACGCGTCTGCTGTCGCCGTGTGGCCCTCGACGCACGTCGGAGACTACCCTCGATCTGGCACCGTCACCGACACCGTCGTCCCGGCGTCGGTCGCGACGGTGATCGACCCGCCGAGTGCGTCGACGGCCCACCGCAGCTTCCACAGTCCCAGCCCCGTCGCGTGTTCCAACTGCGTCTCTCGGTCGACATCCAGCGCCGCACGTTCAGACTCCGGGAGCCCCGGGCCGTCGTCGGCGACGCTGACGACGTACCCGTCGGCGGTCTCCCGGGGGCGACAGTCGACCGCCACCCGCGAACTCGCGTACTCGACGGCGTTGGCGACGGCGCTACCGAGTGCCACCCGCAACGCCCGCTCGTCGGTGACGACCGTCGCGGCCGGAGCTGTCGCCGTCACTGTCACCCTCCCGACCCCGTCGGCGACGACCGCCCGACGCTCCATCTCGGTCACGGTCGTCTCGTCGTCGTCTCCCGGGACGCCGGCGTCTGTGCGACTGGCCTCGTCGACCGTCTCACAGTGCTCCCGGACGACCCGGTCGACGACCTCGTCGATTCGAACGGGGGCAGTCTCCGACTCCGAGACGAGTCGATCGACGGTTCTGGCGTCCTGCCCGAGCTTCGCCACCGCGTCGACCCGTTCGGCGATGGCGGTCGCGTGGTCGTCGTCGAGCGCCTCGGCGTGGGCTCGCACCACGTCCATCTGGTTGCGGACGTTGTGTCGGAGCACCCGGTTGAGCACGGAGAGGCGTTGTTCTCTGGCCTCCCGTGCCGTCACGTCCCGGAGGCTGATCACCGTCCCCAGCGGCCGGTCGTGGTGGTCCGACAGCCACGACACCTGCGGGTCGTAGCTCCGCTCGTCCTGGAGCCGAACCGTCTCGGCACGCGACAGTTCGTCGGCCGTCACCCCGAGCAGATCTGCCACGGTCGCCTCTTCGGTGTCGCCCACGGCCGCGTCTGCGGCCGCGTTCGTCTCGACGACAGTGCCGTCGTCGTCCGCGACGACGAGCAGATCGTCCGTCTCTCGGATCGCCGCCTGCCGTCCGATCTGTCGGGCCGCCGGCACCGTCGC